>Ga0209571_1000154_pt1 | contig 151149 bp, 152 predicted proteins | sample EBPBio102011_DNA_FD_185866 | JGI IMG/M metagenome (GOLD analysis project Ga0209571, IMG submission 185866) | Wastewater treatment Type I Accumulibacter community from EBPR Bioreactor in Madison, WI, USA - Reactor 1_1/10/2011_ DNA (SPAdes)... | ecosystem: Engineered > Bioreactor > EBPR >...
CGCAACAGGCCGACCCGCTGCGCAGGATGAAAGCTGCGCGGCCCGGCCTGTTGCTCACCCCACGCTGCGAGGCGTAACTAACCCAAGGACTCTGGTCGCCGCTGGATGAAAACTCAGGGGCACGTCATGATCCTTGCACCGGCAAAGCTCGTGCCGCAGTGGCAATTCCGCCTCAAGGATATGTTCGACATCCGGCTCCAACGCTATGTCACAGAGGCGGACACGGCGCGCGGCGATTTCTGGGCAACCGCTTCGATGGTGGCCGCATCATTCCATACGCTGAGAGACGACCGTCGCGGAGCGCGGCAAAGGCTCCTTAACGCCGATCCCTGGGATTTGGTCATTGTCGATGAGGCTCACCACCTCAGTGTGGATGAACGCGCCGGCGAGACGCTGGCATACAGCCTTGTCTCCGAGCTTCAGGAGCGGGGCAAGATCAACTCCTTGCTGTTTTTCACGGGAACCCCGCATCGTGGAAAAGACTACGGCTTCTTCGGCCTGATGCACCTTGTGCGGCCGGACCTCTTCGACCCGGAGCGTGACCCGCTGGAACAGCTCTCTCAGCTTTCCGAAGTTATGATCCGAAACAACAAGGCGACTGTCACCGATCTCCAGGGGCAAAAACTCTTCAAGCCTGTTAATGTCTTCAGTAGGGAATACCAATATAGCGACGATGAAACGCAGTTCTATAGGACGTTAAGCGAGTTCGTCATCGACGGTCGGGCCTATGCCGCGACACTTGACGGGCGTGCGCAGACAGCTCGGATGCTCGTGCTGATCACGCTACAGAAGCTGGCTGCCAGTTCGATCGCGGCAATCCGCAATGCACTCCGTAAACGTCGAACAATGCTCGCGAACCTCGTTGGCCGTTCAAACGAGTCTGTCCAGCTTCCTGATGACGAGCAGGCGACGTTTGACGATTTGGCGGAAGCCGAAGAGGCGCTCCCCGGCTCTGCTGCCGTCCTGCTGATGGAGGACGAAATACAGCGTCTCGACGAACTGATCGCTCTCGCCGACGCCATAGTCCGAGAGACCAAGATCGAGCGCCTGCTTCAGATGATCGGCGAGGAATTTGGCCCGGATGAGCCGATCCTGCTCTTCACGGAATACAAGGCAACCCAAGCCCTTATCATCAACGCGCTGCATCGCCAGTTCGGGCTTGCTTCGGCTACGTTCATCAACGGGGATGAACGGCTGGATGGCCTTGAGCAGGCTTCAGGCCCGGCAAAGACTGTCAGCCAGCCTCGCGAGCACGCCGCGGATGCCTTCAATGCGGGGAAGGTGAGGTTTCTTGTGTCAACCGAGGCCGGCGGCGAAGGCATCGACCTTCAAGAGCGCTGCGCTGTGCTGGTCCATGCGGATATGCCATGGAACCCGATGCGACTCCATCAGAGGGTCGGGCGTCTATCCCGCTATGGCCAGATGCGGCCCGTCTCGGTCTATATGTTGCGAAACCCCCAGACCGTTGAGGCTCGCATTTGGGATTTGCTCAATGCAAAGCTGGAGCGCATTCAGGCTGCTCTCTCCTCGGTGATGGAGGAACAGGAGGATATTTCGCAGTTGGTCATAGGCATGGCCGGCAGTTCGCTCTTCAACGAGCTGTTCTCCGGGAGCGAAGGGCTTTCTGGCGAACGATTGGGAGCTTGGTTCGATCGCGCCACTTCTACCCTGGGCGGGCGTGACGTGGTTGAAACTGTGCGCGAGCTTCTGGGCTCCGTGTCGAGATTTGATTTTCAGCAAATCGGAAAGGACCTGCCGAAGGTCGACCTTCCCGACCTGGAGCGGTTCTTCACCCAAACCGTCGGCAGGCATGGGCGCCGGATTTTCCGGCGGGATGATGGTCTGGAGATTAGGACTCCTGATGATTGGAAAGCGCGCAGCTACACGCTCCGGGATAAGTACGAGGGATTAGTTTTCGACCGCAGCCTCCGTGGCGCCAATGCCGCCTCCCGGGTCCTGGGGATCGGTCATCCTCTGTTCGACATTGCGCTCGACGATGCGCATGGCATTTCGGCGCGAGCCGCTTCCGTCGATGGGCTTGGCGGTCCGGTGCTGATCCTAGCTGTTGAGGATGAAGTCACCGGTACCGGTTCGCTCGTCCATAGGCTGATTTTTGGCGTGACGGAGAAGGACGGGAAGATCGAAGTCTTGCGAGATTGGGAACTGTTGCAGTTGATGAACGCGCCCGCGGTCAAAGGTGCTCTTTGTGCCGGGCCGGTGACAGAGGACGCTGAGGCGGTGATCGAGCGCTTTAAAGAGGCATTTGACGCCGGCCTCTCCTTCCATGTGCCCATGCTTCGGCGACCGAGGTCATGGCCAGAAATGCTCTTCCTTCCGAGCGAGGCAAGGTAGCGCGGGCTGGGTATGGCTGTGGGATGCAGAGCTGTTCGATCCTCAAAGCATTCGCTGCGCGAGCAGTCGGCAAAACCAGTTGCCTGATGCGTCATTGTTGTGAGGCGTCGCGGCCGCGACGTTTCGAGGTGGATCGCTAACTGTGAGCAGAGTCGGTACGATTGGGTTTTCGCGAGCACTTTCGTCCTTGGCGGCCTCAAAATGCCCCGTCGCCGTCATCAGCGATAGATGGCGGAATTTTTCAGAGGTCGCTGGGTCGGAAAAGTCCAATGTTTTCATCAGCAAGTTTTTTTGCCGCTGACCCTGACGGACTTTTTGCGTCAAAAAATATTTTTTCGCTTTTCTTTTCAATTCCTTATGCATCGGGGCCGATAATTGAGTGGGAGTAGGAGAAACGGCAGTGATCGGGCGCGTGGCGTAGAATTTCGCCGAGAGCAAAACGTCGAAACGCCGCTTCCGACCAACGCCGAATCTGCGATTGCGTCCGTCATCACCAATGACGCCAAAGGTGCAACCCGCATCCGCGCGGTCTCGGGAGCGGCCTGTTTCGCTCGCTGACGGGATCGGCGGATCATGGGCGCGCGCCGACGGATTGCCGGGCTGTCCTGTCCAGCAGCGCGGCCCCGCAAGCCGCACCGACCGGCCGCGCGACAAGGGCGGGGTGACGCCGACGGCGACAATCCCATGGGGTTTCCAAAACAGGCGCCTTCACCGCAGCCGAGGTGCAGCCCAGAAGCCTGTGCCGGTGAGGTTCGGAATGGGTTTCGCAGAGAGCTGGCGGCCAGGCGCCTCTCTGCGAAACTGCATAATGGCGTCAGGCCGACCGGGTGATGGGTTCCAGGCCGGTTTCACGGATCGTGGGCGCGGCTTCGGGAGACGAGAGGAAGTCTATCAGCGCCTGGCCCTGCTTCGGCAATACGGCATTGGTGGTCAGCGCCGCCGAGAACAGCGAAAACTTGTCCACGGCTTCTGGAAGCGGACCGAGCAGTTCGATGCCGGGAACGGGCATCAGCTCGCTCACTTGCTGCATTCCGATTTCCGCCTTGCCTTCAGCGACGATCTGGCCGACCGGTGTTTCGGGGATCATCCGCGCCTTGTCCTTCATCTCGGCTTCGATGCCGAGCAGCTTGAACAATTTGGTGTGGACATAAACTCCGCTTGCACTGTCCGAATAGGCGACAGACTTTGCCGCCAACAGGGTTTGGCGCAAGGCGTCGGGGGTTGAAATATCAGGCTTCGGCGCGCCGGCCCGCACCGCCGCGCCAATGGGCGAGCGCACGAGATCAACGCGCGAGTCCTTCACGACCTTTCCCGCTTCGATCAAGGCCGGCAAAGCCTCGCCGGCCATGATCAGAACATCCGCGCGCTCCCCGCGGCCCAGACGCACCGGAATGGCGTCGTCGGTGACGCCCATGGAGGGGCCGCGGATGGTCACCACGGAGAATCCTGTCTTCTTCTGGAAGACCGGAATGAGGTCGGTATAGGCGGCGGCGAAGGCGCCGGAGATCATCACATGGATCTTATCGTCCTGGTCCGGCGCCGGATCAGCTTTCCCATTGGCCATTGCGGTTTCCTCAAGAACAGATTGTGTATCGGAAAGGTCCGCTAGCATCTCTAAGCGACGATGAGCGGCATGACGGTGCGGAAATCAGGTAGGATAAGGTATGGCCGAAAGCAGTTTCTGCAGATCCGCCACCTGATAGTCTCCCAGGTTCTTCACCACATCCTTGATTTCGTCGCCAAGTTGCGTGGAGAGGTTGCCTGCGGTGAGGCGATCGAACTTGTCGACAACATCCGCCCAGGAAAAGGGATGGCTCGGCATGCCGGGATAACCCGTCACCTCATGCGTCAGCACCTTGCCATCGGTGGTGCGGATGATGATGCGTGCGCAGAATTCCTTGGGATAAAGCTTGGTGAAGTTGTTGTCCTGCCGCACGATGACTTTCTTCAGCAGCGTTTGCACATCAGGCGAATTGATGCGTTTGGGCGTGAATTGCGGCTGCATGACCTGCCCATCGAGCAGCGCGACTGCGAGAAGATAGGGCAGAGAATGATCCGCCTGTTCTTTGGTCGTGATGTCGGACGAGGCGCCGCCATACAGGCCGCCACCGGAAAAATCGAAGGTCATCTTCGAAACGTCGGCTTCGATTGAAATGACCGTATCCGCCTTGACGGGCGTTTTGGCGAGCAATTCCAAAATGCACTCGATGGCGGATTGGGTATGGATCATCGCCACGAATTTCTTGATCGTCGCGGTCGCCACGCCCTCGTAATTCGCATGCGCCCAATCGATGGTGAGCGGGCGCTGCAACAGATGGTCGACCCCGTTCGGGCCTTCCACCACCTCGAGCGGTCCTTCGACCCCGCGTCTGGCGAGATAGAGGGCGTTGAAGGCGCCAAGCGCCGATTGGGCGGAAGCAAGCCCCTTCCATTGCGAAAGCGGCTTGGCGCGAATGTTGGCGAAGGACGCATCCGAGGAAACCGCAATGGCGATCCCGTGCGCGATCTGCTCGCGCGGCATCCCCAACAGGCGCCCGGCAGCGGCAGGCACTGAGAACGCAAGCTGTGTCGTATGGTCAAATCCACGCGACATGAAATTGCCTTGCTCGACCAGCAGCGATTGGATCGACCAGCCCAACGCGACGCCGAGCATCAGATCCTTGCCGCTGGCGCCCGTCGCCACCGCCGCGGTCCACACGCCGCCAAAATTATCTGCGGTATGCGCGGTTTCGGTCGGCGCCAGAATGTTGTCCATGGCGTCGACGTAACGCACCAGCGCCGTATGCCAAAAGGCGGCAAGCAGGGGATTGGATGTGCCGCCGCCGATCAACGGCACCGAGCCGCTGGGTCCGAATTCCTGAAGCTGCGCTCGGCAGGCGTTGACGGGGCCCGCTCCCAATGCGGCGATCTGGCAACCCACCGAGTCCAGGATGTGAATCGGCAACTGCTGCATCGAAAGGGGCGACAGGTCTTTAAGCTGCGCGCGCAATGCGTAGTCCGCGATCTGCTCGACGACAGTCGAGGTTGTCGGCGTGTCTCCCATGGTGATGTCTCTCTTCTGTTCGATCGTGACGATTTTTACGGTTGCAGGAACAGGATCATGGCGGTGATGGTGACGATCATGCCAACCGTGGTGAGCGCCAGCGTGGCCGAGGCGCGGCTTTGGTACTCGTTGTAATCATGAGAAAATAGCACCACCAGAGGCGCCGTCGGCAAGGCTGCAAGCAATAGTCCCTCGCCGAATCCGACGCTGCCGAGCTTCATGCCGAGCAGCAGGGCGACGCCTGCGAAAATCATCGGCACGACAAGGTTCTTGAGTGCGAAATTGAGCCAGACCTCGAGGCCGAGAACCAGCTTGTTGTTGGCGAGCGTCAGCCCGCAGATGAATACGGCAACCCCAGCCGTCGCCTGGCCGATCAAGCTCAAGGAGGAATCGACCACGGCGGGAACCGGTATGCCGATCAGGACGAAGATGAACCCGATGACGGACGCCGTAACCAGCGGGGTCTTGAAAAACGCCTGGTATAGGGAATGGCCGATGATCGAAAGCGTCGACGCTTGATCCCCTTGGCCGTCCGCCGACAAGGCGTTGCCCCTCTGGCCGTATTTCAGCATGACCGTGCCGATGGGAACCAGGAAAACATTGAGAACGATCGAGGCGATGCTGACCGCCATGCTGCTGGTCGCGCCATAAACCGGCGCAAGCAGGGCTGGACCATAGAACGGCCCTGCGGACATGCTGATCGCCATCGCCTGCAACGACGCGGTGATGATCGTGCGTTTGAACACGAAGCGAGCGATCACGAACACGATCGCGAACGCCCCCACCATTGCAACGAGAAGGGCTAAAAAGACCGGAAATTCCTGAATAAGTTGGGAGCGATTGACAGTCACTGTTCCAACGAACAATGATGCCGGAAGAGCGTAATTCAGGGTGAGTTTGTTCAGCGTCTGAAGCGGCCCCGGCCCGGAACCGAAGGCGTTCCGGCGACCGGCGTAATACCCAAAAAACAAAACAAAAATGATCGGAATTACAACAACTACAGACTGCCAGATCTTCTCCATCTATGCACCCTCTGTCTTGATTTTGAACGCATATTAATTAACTGCCGAATACTATCGGCAGCTATCATTGATAGTTAGTATCAACTAGCAACTCGTCAAAATTCTACATCCAAATATTGAAAAAAATTACGCTGCGCAATTTGTGACGTCAAGCAGTGTTTTGAAAAAGCTTCCGAAAATTCGCGCATCGCCCGTCTCGTTCATGGTGGAGGGGCCGAGTTATTGAATTCCAGATCGGGTGGCGACGGGATATGGGATATTCAAGGGAGTCCAGGCCGCAGGGCAGGCGCCGCGGCCGATTTGAGGCATCGGCAAGACCCGAACGTCGGCTCATCGAGCATGCGGGCGGCGGGTCATCACAACCAGAAGCTCTTGATGACCATGACAGACAAAGTGACGCGTTAGTGTGATGCAGTTGTTTCGAGTATTTCTGTCATTCGAAGCCGTAAAATGGCTCGTTCGTCGTTTGTGGCGGCTGACGGCGAAGTCTTCTTGGCGTTGTCGATCAAAAATTCTAATGTTTTCAGGGGCATTTGCTGTTCGACAATAGGGATGACGGCGTGTCGGTTTTGCGGGGATGCTTTTTCCTTCATATTTTCAATTTGATAGACTTTGTCTTCGGTAATCGAGTGGGAATGAACCGCATCACGCGATGGATCATGGGGGCGGCGGCGCTGGCGGCGGCCCTGGGTCTGGCCGCTGTCGCCCAGGCGCAGCAGCGGCCTGATCCGGCGAACGTGACGGCGGCCGGCGACGGTCCCTATGTGACGCGGACGGCGCCGCGCGGCTGGCTGGCGCGCACCGTGTCGCCGGAGCTGACGCCGGTGGAGCAGCGCATCGCGCCGCGCGGCGAGGTCATGGTCGCGGCGGTGGGCGATATTGCCGCCTTCACCGTTCCCTTGCGGCCGCGCGTTCAGGGCCAGGCCCCGGACACCCTGCCTCTGGACCCCGGCGGGCGGCTGATGGTGCTGGCCGACACCCATGGGGAATATGAGATCGTCGTGGAGTTCCTGCGGCGTCAGGGGGTGATCGACGCCAACCTGCGCTGGGCCTTCGGCGACGGTCAGATGGCGGTGACCGGCGACATATTCGACCGGGGCGCGCACCAGCTCGAAATCCTGTGGCTGTTCTACAAGCTGGAGGCCGAGGCGCAGGCCGCGGGCGGGGCGCTGCACGTGCTGCTGGGCAATCACGACACGATGAACCTGCGCGGCGATCTGCGGTATCTGCACCCCCGCTATCCGCAGACGGCGGGAATTCTGGGCGCGGCCAGCTATACGGACCTGTTCACGCCCGAGAGCGTGCTGGGCGACTGGTTGCGGTCGCGACCGGCGGTGCTGAAGCTGGGGGATCTGTTGCTCTTGCACGGCGGGATTTCGCCGCAGGTGCTGGATGCGAAACTGACCGTCGCGGACCTGAACGCCGGCGTTCTTCGCGCGCTTGAGACGCCCGTCGCCCGCAAGGACGAACTCGATCCCGTGGCCGCCCTGGTCACCGGCAGCTTCGGCCCGTTGTGGTTCCGGGGTTATTTCCCCGATCAGGCCAGGCCCGACCGCCCCTATATGCCGCGCGCCGATGTCGAGCGGTCGTTGGAATTCTATGGCGTCAGACGCATCCTGGTGGGCCATACGCCGGTGGACAGCGTCCGTCCGCTGTATGGCGGGCGGGTGATCGCCGTTCAGGTCTATCCCGAATGGGATGAACGCGCCGGACGCCCGCGGCTGGAAGGCGCGCTGCGGGAAGGCGGCCGCTGGTTCGGCGCCAACGCCCAGGGCGAACGCCGCATGCTGGCGATGGACGACTAATCCCGATCCGGCGCGCCCAGCGGGAAATAATGCCGAAAGCGCCGGGCGTCGTCGACGCAGCGAGCGACCGAAGGCCGGGCCAGCAGGCGGGCGCGATAGGCCCGCAGGTGTTCAAGTTCGGCCGGAATGGCATGAGTCCAGTCGGCGTAGAACAGCGACGGGGCGGCGGCGCAGTCGGCCAGGCTGAAACCGTGATCGGTCGCCCATTCGCGCCCGGCCATGCGCGTGTTCAGCCAGACATAGATCTGATCCAGCGCGCGGCGCTGTTCCTGGACGCCATAGGGGTCGCGGTCGGTTTCGGGGCGAAGGGCGTCGTAGACGATGCGGCCCTGGGGCGTCATGACATAGTTGTCGAACACCCGATCCATCATCCGCACTTCGACTGCGGCCGCCGCATCGTCGGGTATCAGGGCGACGGGGCCGGGGTGGTGAACCGCCAGGTGTTCGATGATCGCGGCGGCCTCCATCACCGTGCGGTCGCCGTCGACCAGCAGCGGAAACCGCTTCAGCGGCCACAGCGCGGCCAGTTCGTCCATCGCCCCCGCATCCTCGACGAAGCGCGTCTCGAACGGCGTGGCGTTCTCGTGCAGGGCGATCAGCGCCTTCCAGCAATAGGACGAGAAGGGATGGGCGTAGAGTTTCATGGTCGCCGCCGGATCAGCCCGCCGCCGCGTCCAGATCGGCGATGACGATCCTTCGCATCTTCAGCATGGCCTGCATGACCCGGTCCGCCTTGGCGCGATCGGGGTCGGAGAGATGGCGGGGCAGGGCGTCGGGGATGATCTGCCAGGACAGGCCGTAGCGATCCTTCAGCCAGCCGCACCGGCTTTCCGAGCCGCCGTCGGCGGTCAGGGCGTTCCACAGCCGGTCGACCTCGGCCTGGTCTTGGCAATGAACATACAGGGAGACGGCTTCGGTGAAGGAAAACCGGGGTCCGCCGTTCAGGGCCATGAACTCGCGCCCCGACAGTTCGAACACGGTCATCATGGGATTGGTGCTGACGATGCGGCTGTCGCCGAACAGGGAGACGTAGAAGGCGGCGGCCTCCTGGGCCTGTGAATCGAACCACAGGAAGGGGGTGATGGCGTGAGGTTGGGGCACGTCGAGGCTCCTGGCGGCGGACGTCCGCATGGGCAGTTCAATACAAGGCCCTTGATCGCGCGTGCGCTCAAGGTCAGATCGACGGCATGATCACAATGTACGGCATACCCAACTGCGACACGGTCAAGAAGGCCCGGACCTGGCTGGACCAGAACGGCGTCGCCTACGCCTTCCACGACTACAAGAAGGCCGGGATCGACCGGGCGCGCCTGACGGCCTGGGTCGAGGAACTGGGCTGGGAAACGGTGTTGAATCGGGCGGGCGCAACCTTCCGCGCCCTGTCCGAGGCGGACAAGGCGGGGTTGGACGCGAACAAGGCGATCGAACGGATGCTGGCCCAGCCGTCGATGATCAAACGCCCGATGCTGGACATGGGCGACCGGCGCGTCGTCGGCTTCAAGCCCGACGTCTACGCCGCGATCTTCGCCTAATCCTCGACGTCGGTTCGGGGACGGTCGTGGCCGTCGGCGCGCTCGGTGACCCATTCGCCGTCGGCCGTCTCATATTCGATCCAGGAGGTCTGGCCCGCGACGCGCTGTTCACGCGCGGCGCGGACGGCGGCGGCGTGGGCGGCGGCGTGGTCGATGAAGGTTTCGGAATAGGTATCGCCCAGGCGATAGGCCCAGCCTCCGTCATGTTCGACGATGCGATAGGTGATCTGGGTCATGCGAGTCTCCGTACGCCCCTTTAGACTATGTCTCGTCGGCGAAATCGACCCGTCCGAGAAAATTCACGCCGCGTCGCATCCGGTTCGCCCATGCGTGACGACTACCAACGAAACCGCGCCGACGAAGGTCGGTCGCATCAGGGAGACGACGATGGAAGACCTGTTCCGCACGTATTGGTGGCTGTTGTTCCCGCTGGCCTGGTTCGTGAGCAGCGGCGTGAGCAGTTTCCTGAACTATCGACGTCAGAAGGAGACCCTGAACCTGCTGCGCACCTATGCCGAAAAAGGGCAGGAACCGCCCGAGGCGCTGCTGAAGGTGCTGGATCGGCCGATCGACAGCGACACCGAATTCTTCGGCGACGCCAAGAGCCGCCGTGCGGGCCGTGACGACGGGAACTGGTTCTCGGTGGTGCTGTTTGGCCTGATGGCCGCCGGGTTCGGCTACGCCAGCTATATGGACATGTATGGGGCCGGCGACGCCTTTCTGATCGTCACCTTCGTGCTGGGGGCCTTGAGCGCGGCCTGTCTGGTGTCGGCCCTGGCGAAGCGGGGCCGCCATCGAGGCGGCGAGTGATCGCAAGAGGCGAGCGCGGGGGGCGGGGCGTTGACGGACGACGCGGAGCTGGTGCTGCGCGCGCGCGAAGGGTCGGACGCGGCCTTCGCCGGGCTGGTCGCGCGGCATCAGGCGACGGTGCGGGGCTTTCTGCGTCGAACTCTGGGCGGCGGCTGGGCCGAGGCGGACGACGTGGCCCAGGACACCTTTCTGGCCGCCTGGCGCACCCTGAGGTCGTTGAAGGAACCGGCGGGGATCAGGGCCTGGCTGTTGGGCATCGCCTGGCGCCGGGCGCAGGACCGGATCCGATCTCGCCGCAGGGCCGCCGCGCGCGACGCGGCCTGGCTGGACCAGGTCGAAACGCCGAACGGAATCGCCAACGAGGACCGCATGGCGCTGGCCGAGGCCATGGCCGATCTGGCACCCGATGTGCGGGCCTGCGTGGCCCTGTGCCTGGCCGACGGCTGGTCGCATGGGGAGGCGGCGGCGGCCCTGGACTTGCCTCTGGGGACGGTGAAGTCTCATGTTGCGCGCGGACGGGCGCGCCTGCTGAAGGCGCTCGGAGGGCCTGATGACGCCTGAAGACAAGCTGAACCGGCTGTTCGCCGCCCAGACGCCGCCCGCGCGCGACCTGGCGTTTGAAATCGCCCTGGCCGAACGCATCGCCCTGCAGCGCGCCTGGGCGACGGCCGGGACCATGGCCCCCTGGGCCATCGCGGCGACGGCGGCCCTGTGGGGCCTTCAGCCGGTGATCGGGGTCCTGGGCGAGACGCTGGGCCAGATTCTGGCGCCGACAGTGACGGCCCTGACCCTTGGCGGGCTGACCGCCGTTTCGGCCTTGGCCCTGAACCGGCGTTTCAACGCAGGCTGACGGTCGCCGCCACGCCGAAATGGTCTGACGGATATTCGCCGTTCACCGGCTGGTCGCCGATGCGGCGCGCCTCGACCGGCGCGAAGTTCGCAGTCTCGGCGAAGATGTGGTCGATGACCCTCAACGGGTGGCCCTTGGCCGGATTCAGGGTGGTGTCGACGCTGTTGCGAGGCAGGGCGCTGAAGAATCGCGGGCCGGTCAGGGCGTTCAGACCCGCGTCTTCCTGCACCGCATTGAAGTCGCCCATGACGATCAGGGGCGTGCCGTCGGTCGGCACCCAGGCCATCAGGTCGGCGATCTGGCGCGCACGCACGGCCTGGGCGTCGGCCTGATAGGCCAGATGGGTGTCGACGATGTCGACGGCCCGGCCGTCCAGATCGACCCGCACGCGGATGGCGGTGCGGTAGTCGTCCAGCGGCTCCAGCTTCTTCCACTCGTGGGCCAGGACCGGCAGGCGCGACAGGATGGCGTTGCCGTAGCGGCGCGGGCCGCCTTCGGCGTCGACCGACGAGAAATACACCTGATAGCCGCCCAGGGCCTGGGCCAGAGTGCGGGCCTGGTTGGGCAGGCCGACGTTGGCGTCTTCAAGCACCTCTTGCAGGGCGATGACGTCGGCGTTCGTCGCGCGCAGGGTCTCGATCAGCAGGGCGAGACGGGCGGGCCAGTCGCCCTGATTGTGCCAGATGTTGAAACTGGCCAGCCGTAGCAGCCGGTCAGGCGCGGGGGGCGTCGTGGCGCAGGCGGCCAGCCCCGTGGCGGCCAGACCCGAAAGCAGGGTTCGACGAGCGATCATGGCGGCCTCCCAGGCGTCTGGCCGTATCGTTGTAACCGGTTTCAGCAACCTGTCGAAAGTTTCATCGTCCCGTGCGCATCCGCAAGCGGTCCCCGTCGCCTCTTGTCGTCAGAAGGCCCGGACATCACGCTGGGCCGCGATCAATGCAAAGAGGGAAATTCACATGGAAGACATCATTCCGATCGTCGCCATCCTGTCGGTCTTCGGCACCATCACGGCCATCATCATCGGGCCGACCTATTTCAAGACGCGCGAGCGTCGCGATATGCAGAAGACGGTGCGCGCGGCCATCGACAAGGGCCAGCCCTTGCCGCCGGAAGTCATCGACGCCCTGTCGAAGGAGGCGGCCCGCAACATCCCGTCGCGCACCCGCGATATCCGCCGGGGCGTTATCTGGCTGGCCGTGGGCGTCGGCATCGCGGCCTTCAGCCTGATCAAGGACTATACGGGCGGCTGGGGCGATGACGGCGGGAACGGCTTGCTGGGACTGGCCGCCATTCCGACGACCGTCGGTCTGGCCTATCTGGTCCTGAGCTTCTTCAACAAGAACAAGGACTGAACCAGAGATCTGAAGGTTCAGTCCCATGTCCCTGCGTGATCTTCACGACGTCGAACTGGCCGCCTTGGCGGCGGCGGGCGGACGGCGCGAGTTCGGCGAACTGGTTCGACGGCACGGGTCCGCCGTGCGGGGCCTGTTGCGCCGGATGGGCGCCGAGGCGTCCCTGGCCGACGACATCGCCCAGGACGCCTTCCTGCAAGCCTTCGAGAAATGCGCCGAGTTTCGCGGCGACGGCCCCTTCGCGGGCTGGATCAAGCGGATCGCGGCGCGGCTGTATCTGAAGAGGCGGGCCAAGGAGGCGCGCTATGTGGCCGAAAGCACGGTCGAGGAGGCGGCGCCCGTCGTCGATGCGGTCGGCCACATGGATCTGGACGACGCGCTCAAGGCGCTGAGCGAGACCGAGCGGCTCTGCGTCTCCCTGTGTCACGGGGCGGGCATGGCCCACCCGGAAATCGCCGCCGCCATGAATCTGCCGCTGGGAACGGTGAAGTCTCATGTCAAACGTGGTTTGGATAAACTCCGCGCCCGGCTTCAGCCGGAAACGCCATCCGGGAGGGCCGTTCATGTCGGCTGATGAGTTTGATCCCTTCGTCGAGCGGCTGTTCTCACGCGCGCCGCAGATGGCCGACGCCGAATTGTTCGCGGTCGAGGTGCAGGCCAGGCTGGAATCGCGGACACGGCTGCGCGGCGCGGCCCTGGCCGTGGCGGGGCTGATCGGCGGCGCCATCGCCGTGCGCGAGACGATCAGCCTGAATTTCCAGGGCGTCGACCATATGCTGACGGGCCGGTCGTTGAACGACGGCGCCCAGACCGTGATCTCGGCCGCCCAGTCCGACATCCAGTCCAGTCTGGATCATATGGGTCTGGCCGGATTGAGCCTTGGGTCCATGGGGGCGATGCAGCTATTCTGGATCACGGCCGGGGCGCTGGTCGCCCTGATGGCCGCCGGAGCCGTGAAACTGTCCCAGGAGACGTGATGTCCAGCCAGAAGCAGGAGACTGTTCGTCGTCTCGCCGCGCCCGATATCCTGGCGCGCAAGGGAGGCGAGCCGGTCGTCTGTCTGACGGCCTATGACGCACCGACCGCCGAGATTCTGGACGCGCACTGCGACCTGCTGCTGGTCGGCGACAGCGTCGGCATGGTGGTGCACGGCCTGCCCAACACCGTCGGCGTGACCCTGGAGATGATGATCCTGCACGGCCAGGCGGTCATGCGCGGCGCCCGCAAGGCCATGGTCGTCATCGACATGCCGTTCGGCAGCTATGAGGGCGGCAAGGAAGAGGCCTATCGCAACTGCGCCCGCGTGATGAAGGAGACGGGCGCGCAGGGCGTGAAGCTGGAAAGCGGTCCCACCGTGCCCCAGACCATCGAATATCTGGTCCAACGCGGCATTCCGGTGATGGGCCACGTCGGGCTGCGGCCCCAGGCGGTGCTGACCGACGGCGTCTTCAAGGCCAAGGGGCGCACAGAGGCCGAGCGTTTGCGGGTCATGGCCGAGGCCGAGGCCACCGCCGACGCCGGGGCCTTTTCGGTCGTCATCGAAGGCGTGGCCGAGGGCCTGGCGCGCGAGATCACCGAGGCGATCGACAAGCCGACCATCGGCATCGGCGCCTCGTCCGCCTGCGACGGACAGATTCTGGTCGTATCGGATATGTTGGGCCTGTTCGACTGGACGCCGAAATTCGTGCGCCGCTACGCCGGACTGCGTCAGGAGATCGATCAGGCGGTCGGGCGATACGCCGCCGACGTCCGCGCCCGCCGTTTTCCTGCCGAAGTCGAGACCTACTTCTCGAAAAAGCCGGTTCAGCCGTAGTCGTTCGCGTTGCGGCGACGGTTGCGACCCTCTAGGGTCGCGCGGCTTTGCTGATCAGAGATTTGGGGCGAACTTTCCGTGGTTGATGTCTTCGAACAGGTCGAGGAAGACCTTCGCTCCGACCGTTATTCGCGTATGGCCCGCCGCTGGCTGCCGATCGTCGGCGGCGTGTTGGCGGCGGCCCTGGTCGTGGCCCTGGCCTGGTGGGGCTGGGATACGTGGCAGACTTCGCAGGCGAACAAGGCCTCTGTCGCCTATGACCGCGGCATGGAAGCGCTTCAGGCCAACAACCTGACCGGCGCCGACACCGCCTTCGCCGAGGCGGCCAAGGCGGGCAACGGGGCCTATAAGGTCCTGGCCCTGTCGCAACAGGCCGGTCTGGCTCTGCAACGCAACAACAAGGACGAGGCCGTCCGCCTGCTGGATCAAGCCGCCAAGGCTTCGCGCGATCCGCTGCTGAGCGACCAGGCGTCGCTGAAGGCCGTCTTCCTGTTGATGGAAGGCCAGATCGATGCGGCCAAGTTCGCCGATGTTCAGAAGCGGCTGGAGCCGCTGACCAAGGAGGGCCGCCCGCTGCGCGCCTTCGCCCAGGAGGCCCTGGCCATGGCGCAGTTGCAGATGGGACAGACCCAGCCAGCCCGCGCCGCCTTCGTGCAACTGCAACTGGGCCAGGACGTGCCCGAGCAGGTGCGTCAGCGCGCCCAGGCGGCCATCGACACCATCGATACGGGCATCGCGCCCGCCCTGCCGCTGATCGTCCAGGCCATGGACGCCATTCCGCCGACGTCGAGCCTGACGCCCGAACAGCGGGGCCAGGCCCCGGCTGCTTCGGCGACGCCCGCCGCGCCCGCCCAATAACCGTTCCAACGAGAGCGAAAACGCCCATGTCCCGCGTTCTGAAAGTCGCTGTGATCTGCGGCCTGGCCGTTTCGGTCGCGGCCTGCGGCACGGTGCGCAAGGCCCTGCCGTTCAACCTGGGCCGGACCGATGGGCCGCAGGCCGTCGCCAGTCAGGGCGAGCGCATCTCGGTGTTGGATTTCGAGCAGCGGCTGGCCCCGTCGGCCGCCCTGTCGGGCCGCGACTTCTTCCTGCCGGGACCCCAGGCCGCCACGGCCTGGACCCAGCCTGGCGGCAATGCCGAGAACGCGATCGAACACGTCATCGCCGCGCCGGAATTCACCGTGGCCTGGCGTCGCGACGTCGGCGCCGGTTCGGGCAAGACCTCTCAGGTCATGGCGCCCATCGTGGCTGCCAACGGACGCATCTTCGTGCTGGACGGCGAATCGACGGTCACGGCCGTGGATTCCTCGACCGGAACGGTGGTCTGGCGCGCCGACGTGAAGCCGGACGAGCGCGAACCCGGTTCGGGCCTGCTGGGTCTGCCGCTGATCAGCACCGGCGGCGGCGCCGTCATGGGCGGTTTCGGCGGCGGCGTGGCCGTGGGCGGGGACAAGGTCTTCGTGGCCTCGGGCTATCGCACCGTGGCGGCCCTGAACGCCGCTACCGGCGCGGTGATCTGGACCAAACGCGTCGATGTGCCGATCCACAGCGCCCCGACCGTGGCGGGCGGCCGCGTCTTCGTGATCGACGTCGACAATCAGATGATCGCCTTCAATGCCGAGACGGGCGACCAGGACTGGACCTATCGCGGCATCGCCGAGCCGGCCCGCGTGATGCGCGCGCCCAGCGCCGCCGTCACCGGCGACACGGTGATCGCCCCCTTCTCGTCGGGCGAGGTCGTGGCCCTGCGCGCTTCGAACGGCCAGCAGTTGTGGCAACAGGTGCTGAGCCGCACCAGCCGCACCAGCGCCCTGTCGGAAATCCGCGACATCGCCGGGCGTCCGGTGATCAGCCGCGGCTATGTCTACGCCATCAGCCATTCGGGCGTGCTGGCCTCGATGGACATCCGTTCCGGCCAGCCGCGCTGGCAATTGCCGATCGCGGGCGTCAACGCCCCGTTGCCGGTCGGCGACGTGGTCTATGTGGTGTCCAAGAACGGCGAACTGACCGTGGTCAACCGCGACAGCGGCCAGGTCTATTGGACCCGCGACCTGAACGATGGCCGCGTGCGCCAGGAAGGCGGCCTGTTCGGCCTGTTCGACCACACCGTGCGGCCGGAATGGAGCGGCCCGATCCTGGCTTCGAACCGCCTGGTCCTGGTCAATTCCGACGGCGAGGTCGTGGGCCTGAACCCCAAGACCGGCGCGGTCGAGAGCGCTATCCGTCTGGGCGCCGCCAGCTATGTGGCGCCGGCGGCCTATAATGGCGCGCTTTATGTCCTGACCGACAAGGGAGAGTTGGTCAGCATCCGCTGATCAGCCTATAGGCTGACGTCATGGCTTTGAAGGTCGCCATCGTCGGCCGCCCCAATGTGGGCAAGTCGACCCTGTTCAACCGGCTGGTTGGAAAACGGCTGGCGCTGGTCGACGACCGGCCGGGGGTGACGCGCGACCGGCGTTACGCCGCGGGAAACATCGGTGATCTAGACCTGACCCTGATCGACACCGCAGGCTATGAGGACGTCACCGACGAAAGCCTGGAAGCCCGGATGCGCGAGCAGACCGAGGCGGCCATCGAAGACGCGGACCTGATCCTGTTCATGATGGACGCCCGCGAGGGCGTAACCTCGCTGGATCGGATCTTCGCCGACCGCCTGCGTCGCCAGCACAAGCCGGTGGTCATGCTGGCCAACAAATCCGAAAGCCGCGAGAGCGGCGGCGGGGTCGGCGAGGCGCACGGTCTGGGCTTCGGCGAACCCGTGGCCATCTCGGCCGAACACGGCGAGGGCATGGCCGATCTGTACGCCGCCATCATGGCCGCCTCGGCCGACATCTTCGTCGAGGAAGAGGACGAGCCGGACAAGCCGATCCGTATCGCCGTGATCGGCCGGCCCAACGCCGGCAAATCGACCCTGATCAACCGTCTGATCGGCGAGGATCGCCTGTTGACCGGGCCGGAAGCGGGAATCACCCGCGACTCCATCTCGGTCGACTGGGTCTGGGAAGGCCGCAACATCCGTCTGGTCGACACCGCCGGGATGCGCCGCAAGGCGCGGGTGCAGGAGAAGCTGGAAAAGCTGTCGGTCGCCGACACCATCCGGGCCATCACCTTCGCCGAGGTGGTCATCCTGGTGATGGACAAGGACGACGCCTTCGACACCCAGGATCTGCAACTGGCCGACCTGGTCGAGCGGGAAGGGCGCGCGCTGGTCTATGTGGCGTCCAAATGGGACCTGGAGGAACACCCCCAGGCGCGCTTGGCCGAGCTGAAACGCATGGCCGACGACAAGCTGCCGCAACTGCGAGGTTCGCCCTTCGTGGCCCTGTCGGCCTATTCGGGCCGGGGGGTCGAACGGCTGATGCCCGCGGTGATCCAGGCCTATGACACCTGGTCGGTGAAGGTGAAGACCAAGGACCTGAACACCTGGCTGGCCATGGCGACCCAGCGGCACCCGCCGCCCGCCGTGGACGGCAAACGGATCAAGCCGAAATATATCGCCCAGACCAAGGCCCGCCCGCCGACCTTCGTGCTGATGGCCAGCCGCGCCGAGGCTATGCCGGATCACTATAAACGCTATCTGATCAATAGTTTGCGCGAGAGTTTTGATCTTCCGGGCACGCCGATCCGTCTGATCGTCAAATCGGGCGGCGCCAACCCCTATGCCGAGGGCGGCGCCAAGTCGGGACCGGAACGCTACAAGGGCGACGCCAAGACCGCCCCGCGTCGGATCAAGAAGGCCGAGAAGGAAGAGGCCCTGTCCAAACTGCCCGGCAAGGCGCTGGAGCAGAAGAAGACCCGCGTCGCCAAGCCCAAGATCCTGGGCGGGCTGAAGGCCAGCGCCTCGAAGAAGGCGGGATCGTCGGTAGCGATCCAGAAGGGGGCGCGCGGCGGGGCGCGGCAGGTGTCGCGTTCAGGCCGCATCCGCACCGGTCAGAAGGCCGGACCGAAGAAGCGGTAAGGAAACTCAATCGCCCTTCTTTCGTCATTCCGGGCGTAGCGCAGCGGAGACCCGGAACCCAGCGGCGCGCGAGAGCGCGAACCTGTCGGGAGCGCCGCTGTTTCGCCGCCGTCGCGGCGCCGCTGGGTTCCGGGTCTACGGCGCTTTCGCGCCTTCGCCCGGAATGACGAAAGGCTTTCAAACCAGCGCCGCCGCGCTTGGTCCCGCCTGCCAGTCCTTGAACCTTATCGTCAGCGGCGGGGTCAGGTCGCCGCGGGCCAGTTCGACGATCAGGGGGGCGATGACCGAGGGCGGCTCCAGGTCCACCGGGTCCTCGCCGGGGAAGGCCTGGGCGCGAAGCTGGGTGCGCAGGCGGCCGGGGTCGACGACGGAGACGCGGATCGGGGTCGACTCGATCTCGTCGGCCCAGGTCTTCATCAGGGCCTCGGCGCCCGCCTTGGTCGCGGCGTATGCGCCCCAGAAGGCGCGGGGGCTTGAGGCGACGCTGGTGGTCAGATGCACCACGCGACCGGCGTCCGAGGCGCGCAGCAGCGGCTCCAGCGAGCGGATCAGGCGATAGACGCCGGTGAAATTGACTTTCTCGACCTTGGCGAAGTCGCGCGGGTCGGCATGGGCCACCGGCGTCAGGCCCGCGGCCCCCATGGTCGCCGAAGCCTGGACCCAGACATCCAGCCGACCGAACCGCTCGTAGAGCGCGCCGCCCAGGCGGTCGATGGCCCCGCCGTCCACCAGATCGAAGGGGATCAGGGTGGCGTGCCGGCCGGTGGCGGCGAAGACGGCGTCGTCCAGCTCTTCCAGCCCGCCCTGGGTGCGCGCCGTCGCGACGACGTGGGCGCCGGCCTTGGCCAGGGCCAGGGCGCTCTCATAGCCGATGCCGCGCGAGGCGCCGACGACCAGGGCGATGCGATCTTTCAGGGGCAGGTCCGACATGGCGCGCTGATAGCGCGGCCCGGCGTGGAAGTCAGCAGCCGACAGCCGATCCTAGGCGCTGACCAGCAGCGAGAGTTGCCGACCCGAGGCGTCGCGGCCGCCCAGTTCGATCTCGCGGTCCAGCAGGCGCGTCGGATAGTCGCCGGTGAAATAGTGGTCGGTGAACTGGGGCGCCTTGTCGTCGCGGCCGTCCTGGCCCAGGGCGCGGTACAGGCCGTCGACCGACAGGAAGCCCAGGGTGTCGACCTCCAGATATTCGCGCATCTCCTCCATCGACTTCTGGGCGGCGATCAACTGCTCACGCTCGGGCATATCGATGCCGTAGAAGTCGGGATAGACGATCGGCGGGCTGGCCGAGCGCAGGTGCACCTCGGCGGCGCCCGCGGCGCGCACCGCGCGGACCAGTTTCACCGAGGTGGTGCCGCGCACGATGGAATCGTCGATCAGCACGACCCGCTTGCCCGCCAGCGCGGCCTTGTTGGGACTGTGCTTCATGCGCACGCCCTTTTGCCGGGCGCCCTGATTGGGCTGAATGAAGGTGCGGCCCAGATAGTGGCTGCGGATGATGCCCATCTCGAAGGGGATGCCGCTTTCCTGGGCATAGCCGAGGGCGGCGGGTACGCCGGAATCGGGCACGGGCACCACGATGTCGGCGGCGACCGCGTGCTCGCGGGCCAGGGCGGCGCCCATGGCCTTGCGCACCTCATAGACCGAGCGGCCGTCCACGAAGGAATCCGGGCGCGAGAAATAGACGTATTCGAACAGGCACGGCCGGGCGGCGCGGGTCGGGAAGGGCTTGAGCGAGGTCAGGCCGTCCTCGTCGATCACCACCACCTCGCCATGCTCGACATCGCGCACGAAGTCGGCGCCGATCATGTCGAGCGCGCAGGTTTCCGACGCCAGCACCCAGGCCGCGCCGACCTTGCCCAGCACCAGCGGGCGGATGCCCAGGGGATCGCGGGCGCCGATCATCTTCTTGGTCGTCTGCGCCACCAGGGCGTAGCCGCCCTCGATCTGGCCCAGGGCGTCGATGAAGCGGTCGACGATCTTGGCCTTACGGCTGCGCGCGATCAGGTGCAGGATGACCTCGGAATCCGAGGTCGACTGGAAGATGGCGCCTTCCGAGACCAGCCGGTTCCGCAGAAATTTGAAATTGGTCAGATTGCCATTGTGGGCGATGGCGATGCCGCCGGTGTCCAGGTCGGCGAACATCGGCTGAATGTTGCGCAGGAAGCTGCCGCCCGCAGTGGAATAACGGGTGTGACCGACCGCCGCCTCGCCCGGCATCCGCTGGGCCAGATTGGCCCCGCCGAAGGCTTCGCCCACCAGCCCCATGTGGCGCTCGGTGTGGAAACGGTCGTCGCCGACGCTGGCGATGCCGCAGGCTTCCTGGCCGCGATGCTGCAAGGCGTGCAGGCCCAGGGCGACGATGGAGGAGGCCTCGTCCGCATCCGCGCCCCAGACGCCGCAGACGCCGCATTCCAGCCGGGGCCGATCGTCGTCGGCGTCACGCTCGTGCGGGCGATGCACGACGGGGTCGGCGATGTGGTGGGTCATCGTCGGCGTCTCCGGCTGGCCGGGCGGAAGTCAGGATGGCGGCGAGGTAGTCCCGGATTGGGGCCGGGGCAAGGCTTCTTCGCCTGAAAATCCTTCGCGAGCGGACGAAGCGACCACCGGCGACACCGCGTCCATGCCCCGACCGATGCCGGGCAGCACGAACTGGATCAGGCGCGCGGAGGCGGCGCTGAGCTTGTAAAGCGACGCTTCGGTCAGCCAGCGCGGCGTCTTTTCGCCGGGCAGGGCGGCGACCACCACCAGGTGAATGGCGCCCAGCAACACCAAGGCCCGCGCGGCCCCGACGAAGATGCCGAAGAAGCGGTCGACCCCGCCCAGATGCGGATGGGCCTGGGCCTGTTTCGACAGTCGCGAGCCGAAGAGGCGAATGCCCCAATAGACGACCAGGAAGCTGACCACGGCCGCCAGGATCGACCCGGCCCAGTCGGGATTGATCATGGCCCGCCCGATCGGCGCCGTCAGCGGCAGGGCGATCAGCGCCAGGAAGGCCGCCAGCACGAAGCTGAGCAGGGTGATGACCTCGCGCCCCCCGCCGCGCACCCAACCGGCGGCGGCAGAGGCCAGGATCAGGATGATGGCGAGGGCGTCATAGCCGGTCACGAGCGCATCCGCATGAGCCGTTGATCCGTGATCAATACCGGTTTTCGGAGATTCTTTCGACGGCCTCGGTCAAACGGCTGACGGCGGTGACCCGGGTGGCGCCGCCCTTGCCGTTCGGGGGCGGGGTCAGGGCCTGGTCGAAACCCAGTTTGGCGGCCTCTCGCAGTCGCGCCTCGGCCCGGCCCACGGCGCGCACCTCGCCCGACAGGCCGATCTCGCCGAACACCACGCAGCCTTGGGGCAGGGGCGTGTCCGCAACCGAGCTGATCAGGGCGGCGGCGGCGGCCAGATCGGCGGCCGGTTCGTTGACGCGCAGGCCGCCCGCGACGTTCAGATAGACATCGCGATCGCCGAAGCCCAGGCCGCACCGCGCCTCCAGCACCGCCAGCACCATGGCCAGCCGCCCGGAATCCCATCCGACCACGGCCCGCCTGGGGGTGCCATAGGCGCTGGGCGCCACCAGGGCCTGGATCTCGACCAGCACGGGACGCGACCCCTCGATCCCGGCGAAGACGGCGGCGCCCGGCGCGCGTTCCTTGCCTTCGCCCAGGAACAGGGCCGAGGGGTTGGCGACCTCGCGCAGACCGGCGTCGCCCATCTCGAACACGCCGATCTCGTCGGTGGCGCCGAAACGGTTCTTGCCGGCGCGCAGGATGCGGAACGGATAGCCGCGTTCACCCTCGAAGGTCATGACGGCGTCGACCATGTGTTCGACCACGCGCGGGCCGGCGACCTGTCCGTCCTTGGTGACATGGCCGACCAGGATGACGGCCGGGCCGCCCGCCTTGGCCAGGCGCACCATCTCGCTGGCGCAGGCGCGGACCTGGGTGACCGAGCCGGGTCCGGCCTCGTGCACGTCGCTCCACAGGGTCTGGATGGAGTCGATGACGACGATGTCGAACCGTTCGCGCTTCAACGTCGACAGGATTTCGCGCAGGGCCGTGGCGCTGGCCAGCTCGACCGGGGCCTGGGCCAGGCCCATGCGGCGGGCGCGGCTGCGGATCTGTTCGATGGCCTCCTCGCCCGAGATGTAGGCGACGCGGCGTCCGGCCAGGGCGGCCCTGGCGCAGACCTCCAGCAACAGGGTGGACTTGCCGACGCCGGGATCGCCCGACAGCAACAGGGCCGAGCCGGGCACCACGCCGCCGCCGCAGACGCGGTCGAACTCCGCCACGCCGGTGACCAGGCGCGGCGGTTCGGGGTTCTCCGATTCCAGCGACTCGAAGGCCAGGCCGCGCGCACGGCTGGTCGCGGCGGGTTTCAGGGCGCCGGGCGGGGCGCTGCGGCTTTCCTCGACGATGGTGTTCCACTGGCCGCAGGCGCCGCACTGGCCCGACCATTTGCCGTGCACCGCCCCGCAGGACTGACAAACATAGATCGCGCCGTCTTTCGCCATGGTGTCGGCTTACAGGAGTCGTGGGCGGCGGGGCAGGGGGCGCAACGCGGGCTGCGACCGTGACTGACGTGGGTCAGCCGACGTACACGCGCGGCACGCGGGCTGTGACCGAGGTCAGCAGCTCATAGGCGATGGTTCCGGCGGCGGCGGCGGCGTCGTCCAGCATCCGGTTGGCGCCGAACAGCTCCACCGTGTCGCCGATCGCCACATCCAGGCCCGACACATCGACCGCGCAGACATCCATCGACACGCGGCCCAGGATGGGGCGCAGTTCGCCCGCGACCCAGACCAGACCCGCGCCGCGCCCGGAATAGGATCGCAGCACGCCGTCGGCGTAACCCGTGGCGCAGGTGGCGACGCGACGCGGCGTCTCGGCCTGGAACCCGCGTGAATAGCCGACGGTCTCGCCCACCGGCACGTCACGGACTTGCAGGATGTCGGCGCTCAGGGTCGCGACGGCGCCGATGCGCGGGTCCGGCCGTCCCTCGGGACCGCCGCCATACAGGCAGACGCCCGGCCGCACGGCGTCGAAGGCGTAGTCGGACCCCAGGAAACACCCGCCGGAGTTGGCGAAAGAGCGGACGGCGCCCGGATAGCGCTGGGCGACGGCGGCGAAGGCGTCGCGCTGACGCCGGTTCATCGGCTCGGCCGGATCGTCGGCGCAGGCCAGATGGCTGAGGACCAAGGCCAGGCCGTCGAACGGCGCGGGCGCGTCTTCGGGCCGGAAGCCCAGACGGTTCATGCCGGTGTCGACCTGAAGCCCGCAGGCGCCGCCGCCCGCCGCCCGCCAGGCCGCGAGCTGGCCGCCGTGATTCAGAACCGGGCGCAGGTTCGAGGCGATCAAAGCGCGCTCGGTTCCCGCGACGCAGCCATCCAGCACATAGATCGTCGGCTCGGCGCCCAGGGCCGCCCGCAGGGCCGCGCCCTCGGCGGCGCGGGCCACGAAGAAGGTTTGCGCCCCCTCGGCCGCCAGACGCCGGGCGCAAGCCGCCGCACCCAGGCCGTAACTGTCGGCCTTGACCACCGGATGCACCGGCGCGCCCGACGCCGCCGCCAACGCATGGAAGTTGCGGGCGAGCGCGTTCAGATCGACGGTCAGGCGGGCGGGAGAGGCCATGGCTCCGCTTATGCCGCAACTGCGAAGGCGGAGGAAACCGTCAATCGTGGCTGTAGGCGTCGTAACGGCCGTCCCGCGCCAGATTGCCGAAGCGGGTGGTGTCGGCGTCGAACGACAGTTTGACCGTGCCGATCGGACCGTGGCGCTGCTTGCCGATGATGACCTCGGCCACGTGCTGCAACTGATCCATGTCCTGCTGCCACTTCAGGTGCTCTTCGGAGCCTTCGCGCGGTTCCGCGCGACCCAGGTAGTAGGCTTCGCGATAGACGAACATCACGCAGTCGGCGTCCTGCTCGATCGAGCCGGATTCGCGCAGGTCGGACAGTTGCGGCCGCTTGTCCTCGCGGGCCTCGACCTGACGACTGAGCTGCGACAGGGCGATGATCGGCACGGACAGTTCTTTCGCCAGGGCCTTCAGCCCGCCGGTGATCTCGGACACCTCCTGCACCCGGTTCTTCTGGCTGTTCGAATCGCCGGTGGTGACCAGTTGCAGATAGTCGACGATGATCAGGTCCAGACCATGCTCCATCCGCTTCAGGCGGCGGGCGCGGGCGGCCAGTTTGGAGATCGACAGGCCGCCGGTGGCGTCGATGTACAGGGGGCTTTCGCCGATCTCGACGGCGGCGTCGCGGATGCGGCCGAAATCGGTGGCGTCGATCTCGCCCTTGCGCAACTTGTCGGACGACACGCCCGAGGCGTCGGCCAGGATGCGCATGGCCAACTGTTCGGCGCTCATTTCCAGCGAATAGAAGGCGACCACCCCGCCCGACCGGGTCTTGCGCCCCTCGGGCGTCGGCTCCCAGGTGTAGTTGCGGGCGATGTTGAAGGCGATGTTGGTGGCCAGGGCGGTCTTACCCATCGACGGGCGGCCCGCCAGGATCAGCAGATCGGACGGGTGCAGGCCGCCCAGCTTCTGGTCCAGGTCGTCCAGAGCCGTGGCCAGGCCGGCCAGCTTGCCGTCGCGCTGATAGGCTTCGCCCGCCATTTCCACGGCGCCGGCCAGGGCGGCCGAAAAACTGACGAAGCCCGAGGACGGGGCGCCGGTTTCGGCCAGGTTGTAGAGCGACTGTTCCGCCTGCTCGATCTTGTCCAGCGCCTGGGTCTCTGGGTCGGGGGCGTCCTTGATGATGTCGCCGCCGATGCGGATCAGGTCGCGGCGCAGGGCCAGATCATAGACCAGGCGCGCATAGTCGGGCGCATTGGCCGCGGGCGGGGCGCGGTCGACCAGATCGGCCAGATAGCGCAGGCCGCCGAACTCCTGGAAGGCCGGGTCCTGCTTGAACCGCTCCATCAGGATGGCGGGCTCGGCCAACAGACCCTGGCGGATGTGATCCTCGATCGCATCGAACAGGCGCTGGTGGAACGGCTCGTAAAAATGGGCGCCGCGCAGGCGATCCGACAGGCGTTCGAACACCGCGTTGTCGAACATCAGGGCGCCCAGCAACGCCTGCTCCGCCTCCAGGTTGTGGGGCATCGAAGGGATGGAGGTGGCGTCAGCGAAGGTCGACACGGCGTTCATGGCTTAACCCTTTGCCCATGCCGTCGCGTCTGCGCCAGTCGAGGCGGCGGGTTCCGGGGGACAATTCGCCGACAGGCTGTGGGCAAGGTCGACGGCGCGGGGTGAGCCGCGCCGCCGCCTTCACGCCACGCTCGTCGTCACCAGGACAGGGTCAGACGCGCATAGCCGTAGCGACCGTTGAAACCGAACGGCGAGTAGTAGGGGAAGCCGAGCACGCCATTGCTGTTCAGAGGGGCCGGAACGTAATCGGGGTATTCATCGAAGACGTTGTCGACCCCAACAGACAGGGTCACGGTCTGGGTCGCCCGCCACCGGCCTTCCAGATCCACCACGGTCTTGGCGCCCGTGGAATAGTCGTTCGCCGCCACCGTCGCAGGCTGGAGCACGTCGCCATAGTGGGTGACGCGGACAGTGGCGCCGAGGCGATCACCGCGCCAGTCCGTCGAAAACACCGCCTTCTCGCCGGGCGCGCCCTGTTGCAGGGTCTCGACCCGGTTGCGCGCGAACAGGGTCGGCGCCGGGCTTAGCCCGCCGGTGTTGGCAGGGACGCGGGTGACCTCGGTGTCGCTGACATTGCCCGCCAGGGTGAAGTCGAAATCGCCCAGCCTTTCGGTGCTCAGACGGTAGCGCGCGACCAGGTCCACGCCCTGGGTGGCGACATCCACGCCGTTGAGGAAGAAGCGCGCCGCCTGCACGCCGAACGGGTCGAGCAGGGAGGCGACCTGTCCGCTGAAGCTGCGGTTGATCAGCTCGGACAGGGCGATCTGGTCTTCGATGTCGATGTGGTAGGCGTCGATCGTCAGGTCGAGCGCGCCGACCCGCAAGACCGCGCCCAGCGACAGATTGACCGAGGTCTCCGGCTTGAGCGGGCGAGCGCCCAGCGCGGCCGCGACCGGGCTGGTGGCCGGGAAGGTTCCGGTCTCGACCACCGCGCCGCTCTGGATCACCGAGGAGGTCGAGGTGAAATAGCTCTGTTGCAGGGAGGGGGCGCGGAAGCCGGTCGAGACCGTGCCTCTGATCGCCAGCTCCGGCGTGACCTCATAGCGCGCCGACAGCTTGCCGGTCGTGGTTCGGCCGAAGTCGGAATAGTTCTCCAACCGCAAGGCCCCGGCGATGCGGAAACGGTCGCTGACGGGGATTTCCACGTCGGCATAGGCGCTGAACGCGGTGCGCTCCTCATCGACCGCATTGGAGGGTTGCAGGCCCACGAAGCCCTGAGCGCCTCCCGCCAGGGCGGTGTTGACGCCGAGCGGACCTCGGTTCCAGGATTCCGGCTGGCCCGCCTGGATCTCATAGGTCTCGCGCCGCGCCTCGAGGCCCCAACTGAACACCAACGGCTCGCTGCGGCCGATGTCGAACTCACGCGAGAGGTCCGCGCCCAGCACGACCTGATCATAGATCAGGGCGCCGGCGTCGAAACGGGTCGGCGAAGCGGCGCCGTAGGTGGCGTTCAGCGAGTGTTCGGTGCGCAGGTCCAGGGTGTTGCGACCATAGACGAGGCTGATGTCGGCGTTCCATTCGCCGACCCGGCCGCGCACGCCCCCCGCCGCGGACAGGTCGCGGCTGTTGACGGCGATCAGCGGCAGGAAGCCGTCGGGATAGATGGCCGCGACGTTGTTGACGTTGTTGGACAGCCGGGGGAAGGCGGCGCTTTCGCTGTCACGGTCCTGATAGCCCAGCCAGCCATAGGTCTCCCAGCCGTTCGCCAGCGGTTTGCCGGCGTTGACGAAGGCGGTCCACTGCTGGACCTCGGGGTCGCCCAGGCGCGCGGTCACCCGGCCTGCGGCGGCGGGGCGGGGATCATAGTCTGAACGGCCGGTGGGTTCGCGGCTCAGATACTCGCCCGAGACCGTCAGAAAGCCGTCCGAGCCCAGGGCGAACCCCTGCCAGAGAGAGCCGGTGATCGTGCGTCCGTCGGTCTCGTCACGTCGGCCGCGCGCGGTTTCGACCGTCGTGACGTACTGGCCGTAGGTCACGCTGGCGCCCCCGCCCGAAGCGGCCTCGCGCAGGCGCAGGTTGACCACGCCCGCGATGGCGTCCGAGCCGTATTGAGCCGATGCGCCGTCACGCAGCACTTCGACGCGATCGACGGCGCCAGTGGGGATGGCGTTCAGATCGACCGCCGATGAGCCGCGCCCGACCGAGCCGTTGACATTGACCAGGGCCGAGGCGTGGCGGCGCGTACCGTTCACCAGCACTAGGGTCTGGTCGGGCGAGAGACCCCGCAGGGTGGCGGGGCGGATGGAGTCCGTGCCGTCGGTGGCCGACGGGCGGGGGAAGTTGATCGACGGCACGGTCTGGGCCAGGGCCGTCGCGAACTCCGTGGTTCCCCGATTGCGCAGGGTCTCGGCGGTGATCACATCCACCGGGGCCAGGGAGTCCAGGCGTGAGCGGTTGGGCGCCCGGGTGCCGGTGACGATGACGTCGTCGATGACGGCCTCCTTGTCGCCTTGGGGCGACGGGTTCTGGGCTGCCGGGGTTTGAGCCAGGGCGGTCCCGGCCAGGAGCAGGGCGGAGGCGGAGACGCCGCCGAACAGGGTGGCGCGGGCGGCGAAAAGGACGCGGTTCATTGTCGTTTCTTGCTTTCATATGGCGCAGGACCTCAGGCGGCGTCGCGCGTGGCGATCACCGGGTCCGGCGGGCTTTGATTGTCGGTTTGGTCAGGTCGGCGAGACGCCGGGGGGCGGCGGCGTTCAGGCCGCGCGGCGACATCGCATCCCAGCGCGGCCGCGCGAACGCACGGCGCACGGGCGCAGGGCCTGGAGGGATTCGATCATCAGAACGTCACGCATGGTCATCTCCCGCTCGCTCGGGAACGCCATCGGTGACAATGGGAGGAAGGCGCGGTCGCGCCCTTGCCTCTCATCTGCCGCGGACCCTGGGGTCCCCGAAGGAGTTGGCACCTTACGGAGGGTCCGCAGGTTGCCCTGGCGTCTAAGGGCCTTTCCCTCAGCCAGTCTCGATGAGCAGAGGCGATATTGCAGTGCGGCATACGGCGAGGTCAAGCCTGTTCGGCAAAGAAATTCGCATATGCCGACCCTGTCGTCCGAATTTTCCCGGCAAGGTGCTGATTCAGGTGGTTCCGTGCTGTCGCCTGGATCGGCGTCGGTCCCTCGGGGCGCTGAGGACGCCGAAGGCGGAGCCTGTGCGGCTCAACCCCGGCAGGGGTAGCGGTCGGCCATCCAGGCGCGGAAGCCGTCGGTCACGCTCATCCGGGCGCGGCGGGGCTGGGGGATGGCGTTGAGGAAGGTCAGCAGTTGGCGCGGGTTCAGGCTGATCTTGTCCGGCGGGCAGGCGGCGGGCGTCCGGCCGGCGGCGCGGGCGGCGCGGATTTCCCCGCCGATGACCCGGAAGGATTCATTGGCTTCGTCGGCCAGGCGGCGGGCGCTGGGGCGCAGCATGGCGGTCGCGTTCAGGGGAATGCGGTTCGCCTCGGTCACGAAGGCGTCCAAGGTGCGCGCGGGCTGGGCCAGGGCGGCGGGGGGCGCGCCGACGGCCGCAAGGCTGACGGCCAGGATGAGCGCGATGCGGCGGATCATGATGTCTCCCCTCGTAACCGGCTGAAGCTTCAGTGTAACCGTGGCGGAATGTGGGCTGGAACGACAAAGGGCGCGTCCGTCGCCGGACGCGCCCCCATCGGATCGCATGACGCGAAGGACGCTTACGCCTCTTCGCCCAGACCGTCCTGCTGACCGGCGCCGCCGGCCAGCATATCGGCGGCGGCTTCCTCAGCGGCCGCGCGCTCTTGCGAGAACTGCGCGGCGATAACGTCTTCGCCCTTGGCTTGACGCTCGGCTTCTTCGGCCGAGCGGGCGATGTTGATCTTGACCTTGGCGGTGACCTCGGCGTGCAGGCGGACCGGCACTTCGTGGACGCCCAGGGTCTTGATCGCGGTGTTCAGAACCACCTGCGAACGCTCGACCTTGCCGCCTTCGGCCTGGATGGCCTCGGCGACGTCGCGGCCGGCGACCGAGCCATACAGTTGGCCCGTCTCGCCCGCCTGGCGGATCATGATGTAGGTCTGGCCGTCGATCTTGTCGGCGACCTTCTGAGCCTCGGCCTTGTTCTTCTCGTTGCGGGCCTCGATGGCGGCGCGTTCGACTTCGAAGGCCTTCAGGTTGGCGCTGGTGGCGCGACGAGCCTTGTCGCGCGGCAGCAGGAAGTTGCGGGCGAAGCCGTCCTTGACGGTGACGACGTCGCCGATGGCGCCGAGGTTCTCGACGCGTTCAAGCAGAACGACCTTCATCTTACTTCACCACATACGGCAGGAGGGCCAGATAGCGGGCGCGCTTGATGGCCTTGGCCAGTTCGCGCTGCTTCTTCTGGGAGACGGCGGTGATGCGCGAGGGCACGATCTTGCCGCGTTCGGAGACGTAACGCTGAAGCAGCTTGACGTCCTTGTAGTCGATCTTGGGCGCATTGGCGCCCGAGAACGGGCACACCTTGCGGCGACGATAGAAGGGGCGACGGGCCGGGCCGGAGCCGACCGGAGCGCCCGGGACGGGGGCGTTGGTGTCAGTCATGATCCAGTTCCTCAGGCTTCGGCTTCGACGGCGTCTTCACGCGGGCCGCGTTCACGCTCGCGCTCGCGTTCCCGCTCGCGGCGGGCCAAGAGCGGCGACAGTTCGAGGTCAAGCTCCTCGACGCGGACGGTCAGCCAGCGCAGGACGTCCTCGTTGATCGACAGTTGGCGCTCGACCTCGGCCATGGCGGCCGGGGGGGCGTCGACGGCGAGCAGCGAATAGTGCGCCTTGCGGTTCTTCTTGACCCGATAGGTCAGGTTGCGCAGGCCCCAGTATTCGATCTTGGCGACGGAACCGCCGCCAGCCTCGATCAGGGACTTGATGGTGTCGTTGAGGGCTTCGGCCTGTTGCGCGCTGATATCCTGGCGCGACATGACCGTGTGCTCGTACAGAGCCATTCGTCATCTCCCTTTGCGGAGGTCGGCGAGATGCGGCCGGGTAAGCCGAACCCCGATGGTTCTCGATGCGGCGGACGGGATGATCCCGCCCCTTTGACGTTCCGCGAAAGAGACCGACGTCCTGGAAAGCGGGCGCGTATAGGCGAAAAGGGCCGAAGGGGCAAGGCGGCGGGCGGCGGGGAGTGGACCGGACTCTGAATGGCGGGGCGCACTTGTTGCAGTCCGACCGGGACGGCGACAGCGGGAGAGCGCTCGGCGGCATGTTGGACTGTGAAAAGAGCAGGGTGCAAAAAGGACGCAATCCGGCCGGGCGCCGGAGCGGGATGGTGAAGGGGCGATGCGAAAGACCGGATATTATAAGGCGGAATGTGAACCGACCTGACCCCATGACCGACGCCGCACTCGCCCGTCGCGCACGCTGGTCCCTGATCGGCCCCGGCATTGTCGTCGCCGCGACCGGGGTGGGGGCGGGGGATCTGGTGGCGACGCTCGTGGCCGGGTCGAAATATGGCTATGCCCTGTTGTGGGCGGCCGTGGTCGGGGCGGTCGTCAAGGTGGCGCTGGCCGAGGGGGTGGGGCGGTGGACGCTGGCCTCGGGCCGGACCCTGTTCGACGGCTGGTCCAGCCTGCCGGGCGCCATAGGGGCCAGAGGCGCGAAGCTGAACTGGGCCACGGCCTATTTCGCGCTTTATGTGGTGATCTGGGGCTTCGTCTACGGAGCCACGGCGATGACGGCCTCGGCCCTGCCGCTGGCGGCGCTGTTTCCGGCGTTGGATCTGAAGACCTGGGGCGTGATCAACGGCCTGATCGGGCTGGGGCTGGTCTGGTTCGGCGGCTATGGCCTGTTCGAAAGGGTGATGGCGGCCCTGGTCGGGGTGATGTTCGTCACCGTGGTCGGGCTGGCGGTGATCGTGGCGCCGGATGTTCCGCGGCTGTTGACCGGGCTGTGGCCGACGCTGCCGCCAGGTTCGGCCTTCTACACCCTGGGTCTGATCGGCGGGGTGGGCGGCACCATCACCATGGCCGCCTATGGCTATTGGCTGAACGCCAAGGGCTGGAAGGGACCGGAATGGATGGCGACCATGCGGCTGGACAACCGCGTGGCCTATGTCGTCACCGGGGTGTTCGTGATCGCCATGCTGGTGGTCGGGGCCGAGCTGCTGCACGCCGGGGGCGTGGCGCTGGCGGGCGGCGACCGGGGCCTGCTGGACCTGGACCGGGTGCTGCGCGAGCGGTTCGGGCCTGTGGTGTCCGTGATGTTCCTGATGGGCTTCTGGGCCACCAGTTTCACCAGTCTGATCGGGGTGTGGCAGGGGGTCAGCCTGCTGTTCGCCGACTTCTGGACGCACATGACCGACCGGACGGCGGACGAGGCGGCGCGCGGCCAGCACAGTCGGGCGGCGCGCGGCTATATGCTGTGGCTGACGTTTCCGCCCATCGCCCTGTTGTTCCTGGACCGGCCGTTCGCCCTGATCGTGGCCTATGGGGTGCTGGGCAGCCTGTTCATGCCGTTCCTGGCGGGGACGCTGATCTGGCTGTTGAACTCGGGCCGCACGCCGCCGGAGTGGCGCAACGGCTGGCTGTCGAACGGACTGCTGGCGGCGGCGGCCCTGCTGTTCGCGGTGCTGGCGGGCAAGGAGATCGCGGGGCTGTTCTGAAAAAGCGGCGAGCGGCGAGTGGCGAGTGGCGAGGCAAGTGACGCCGCCGCTGTTGTGTTAAACGGCTGGCGAACGCGTCGAGGGGTCGGTATCTGACCACTCGCCACTCGCCACTGCGGAGATCCTGATGAGCCTCGCCTTCCTCTTCCCCGGACAGGGCAGCCAATCGGTCGGCATGGGCGCCGGCCTGGCCGACGCCTTCGCCAGCGCGCGCGAGGTGTTCGCCGAGGTCGATGACGCCCTGAACCAGAAGCTGTTCCAACTGATGCGCGAGGGACCCGAGGATCAACTGACCCTGACCGAGAACGCCCAGCCGGCCCTGATGGCCGTGTCCATGGCGGCGATGCGGGTGCTGAAGGTCGAGTTCGGCGTGGACGTGACCTGGGCCGCCTTCGCGGCCGGGCATTCGCTGGGCGAATATTCGGCCCTGTGCGGGGCGGGGGCGATCAGCCTGGCGGATACGGCGCGGCTGCTGAAGTTGCGCGGCCAGGCGATGCAGCGGGCCGTGCCGGTGGGCCGGGGAGCCATGGCGTCCCTGATCGGGCCGAAGACGGACCTGGCGCTGGCCGAGGCGGCGGCCAAGGCGGGGTCCGAGGTCGGCGTCTGCGTGGTGGCCAACGACAACAATGCGGGCAACATCGTCATCTCGGGCGACAAGGCGGCGGTGGACCGGGCCATCGAGGCGGCCAAAGCGCTGGGCGCGCGGGCCATACCGTTGAACGTCTCGGCTCCCTTCCACTGTCCGCTGATGCAGCCGGCGGCCGATGAGATGGCGGCGGCCCTGGCCGATGCGCGGGTCGCGGCCCCCGCCGTGCCGGTGGTGGCCAATGTGACGGCGCGGCCCGAGACGGACCCCGAGACGATCCGACGCCTGCTGGTCGAGCAGGTGACGGGTCGGGTGCGCTGGCGCGAGAGCATGGAATGGATGGCGGGCGAGGGCGGCGTGACCCGCTTCGCCGAGGTCGGTTCGGGCAAGGTGCTGACCGGCATGGCCAAGCGGATCGCACCGGAGGCCGAAAGCCTGGCCCTGAACACGCCAGAGGACCTGGAAGCGTTCGCGAAGAGTTTTTGATTTCCCTTCTCCCGCAAGGGGAGACGGAAGGAGACAGAGATGTTCAATCTTGAAGGCAAGACCGCGCTGGTGACCGGCGCGACGGGCGGGATCGGCGGGGCTGTGGCGCGGGCGCTGCATGCGCAGGGCGCGACGGTGGTGCTGTCGGGCACGCGTGAGACGGTGCTGGCCGAGATCAAGGCCGAACTGGGCGAGCGCGCCCATTTCGCCACCGCCAATCTGTCGGACCCCGCATCGGTCGACAATTTGGTGAACGCGGCCGAAGAGGCGGCGGGCGCGCCGCTGGACATCCTGGTCGCCAACGCCGGCATCACCAAGGACGGCCTGTTGATGCGGATGAAGGACGAGGATTTCGATCAGGTCATCAGGATCAATCTGGAAAGCTATTTCCGCCTGTCGCGCGCGGCCGTGAAGGGCATGATGAAACGCCGCGCCGGGCGCATCATCGGCGTGACCTCTGTGGTCGGGGTGACCGGCAATCCGGGCCAGACCAACTATTCCGCCTCCAAGGCCGGGATGATCGGCTTCTCGAAATCGCTGGCCCAGGAGGTCGGGTCGCGCGGCATCACCGTGAATTGCATCGCGCCGGGCTTCATCGCCAGCCCCATGACCGACGTGCTGAACGACCAGCAGCGCGAGGCCATCCTGGGCAAGATTCCTGCCGGACGGCTGGGCACGGGCGACGAGATCGCGGCGGCGGCCGTCTATCTGTCGTCGGACGAGGCGGCCTATGTGACGGGCCAGACCCTGCACGTGAACGGCGGCATGGCCATGATCTGACCCTTCCCCAAGGGAACGGCTGTGCTAAAGGCGGTCGCAACCGCCTATGCCGAGACCCGTTATGGTCTTGCACAAGCGGCGCCGTCGTCATACGGCATTGACTGAGACAACCGCCGCCATCGCGGCATAGAAGGCAGAGACTTCCCATGTCCGACACCCTGGAACGCGTCCGCAAGATCGTCATCGACCACCTGGACGCCGATCCTGACAAGGTCACCGAAAAGGCCAGCTTCATCGACGACCTGGGCGCCGATTCGCTCGACAACGTCGAACTGGTCATGGCCTTCGAGGAAGAGTTCGACATCGAGATCCCCGATGACGCCGCCGAGCACATCCAGACCGTCGGCGACGCCGTGAAGTTCATCGATGAGAAGTCGGCCGGCTGATTTCAGCCCGCCCGATCTTTCGGACGGCATTGATGGCCGCCGTGGCGCGCCCCTAGCGGGCGGGTCCGGCGGCCATTAGTCTTTCCGCACACGGATTCTGCGAAGGAGCGCCCGCATGCGCCGCGTCGTCGTCACCGGCATCGGCCTTTTGACCCCCCTGGGCTGGGGCGTCGAAAAATCATGGAAGGGCATCGTCGAGGGCCGCTCCGGCATCGGCCCGATCACCACCTTCGACACCGAGGGTTATGGCTGCACCATCGCGGGCGAGATTCCGTCGATAGACGGGCGCGGCGGCGGCGGGCCGGGCGACTTCGATCCCGAACAGGTGATGTCGGCCAAGGACAGGAAGCGGGTCGACGACTTCATCGTCTATGGCATCGCCGCGGCCGACGAGGCCCTTGCCGACGCGGGCTGGAAACCGGAGACGGACGAGGACCGCGAGCGCACCGGCGTGATGATCGGTTCGGGCATCGGCGGCCTGGGTCCCATCGCTGACACGGCCATCGTGCTGAAGGAACAGGGGCCGCGCCGGGTCAGCCCCTTCTTCATCCCCATGTCTCTGATCAATCTGGTCTCGGGCCAGGTGTCGATCCGGTATGGCCTGAAGGGACCGAACCATTCGGTGGTCACGGCCTGCGCCACCGGCGCCCACGCCATTGGCGACGCGGCGCGGATGATCGCCCTGGACGACGCCGACGTGATGGTGGCGGGCGGGGCCGAAGGTTCGATCGTGCCGATCGGCATCGCCGGATTCCTGGCCTGCAAGGCCCTGTGCACCGCCTATAACGACACGCCCGAGAAAGCCTCGCGTCCCTATGACCGGGGCCACGCGGGCTTCGTCATGGGCGAGGGCGCGGGCATTCTGGTGCTGGAAGAGTACGAGCACGCCAAGGCGCGCGGGGCCAAGATCTATGCCGAGGTGGTGGGCTATGGCCTGACCGGCGACGCCTATCACATCACCGCCCCGTCCGAGGATGGCGAGGGCGGTCGTCGCGCTATGCAAATGGCGCTGAAACGCGCCGGGATGCAGCCCTCGGACCTGGATTATGTCAACGCCCACGGCACCTCGACCATGGCCGACTGGATCGAGCTGAAAGCCATCGAGGGGCTGGTGGGCGACCATGCGAAAAACCTGGCCGTCAGCTCGACCAAGTCGATGACCGGTCACCTGCTGGGCGCGGCCGGGGCCATAGAGGCGGCCTTCTGCGTGCTGGCGATTCGCGATCAGATCGCGCCGCCGACGATCAATCTGGACGATCCCGAGCATGAGACGCCGATCGACCTGGTTCCGCACAAGGGCAAGCCGATGAAGATCGACGTCGCCATGTCCAACTCGTTCGGCTTTGGCGGCACCAACGCCTCGGTGATCTTCAAGAAGGTGGATGCATGAGCCGCGCCGAGGCGCGCCCGCGCTCGGGTCTGGCGGTGGCGCTGCTGACGGCGTCGGCGACCGCCAGCCTGTTTCTGATCGCCGTCCTGGCTATCGGCTGGAGCGTCTATTTCGGACCTGGACCGGCCGCGCGAGAGGGAGAGTCGACCATCATCAGCCTGCCCGGCGGGGCGGGCGTTTCGGCCATCGCCGCCAATCTGAAGGCAGCGGGGGTGATCAGGTCGACCGACATGTTCAAGGCGGCCGCGACCTTCACCGGCGCCGACCGCAGACTGCGCGCGGGCGAATATGAGGTGCCGTCCAAGGCGTCGTTGAAGACGGTGCTGGGGCTGCTGACCGACGGGCGGGTCGTGCGCCATTTCGTGACTCTGCCGGAAGGCTGGTCGTCGGCCCAGGCGGTCGACATCCTGATGAAGGAGGAGTTGCTGACCGGCGATGAGCCGCCCGTGCCGCCGGAAGGCTCGCTGTGGCCCTCGACCTATGAGATCTCGCGCGGCGAGACGCGCGCCTCGGTGATCCGGCGGATGCAGACCCAGGCCGAGGAGCGGCTGGCGCAACTGTGGGCCGCGCGGGGACCGAACACCGTCGTGCGCACGCCGCAGGAGGCGCTGGTCCTGGCCTCCATCGTCGAAAAGGAGACCGGCGTCGCCCGTGAACGGCCGCGCGTGGCGGCGGTGTTCTCGAACCGGCTGCGCACCGGGATGCGGCTGGAGAGCGATCCGACCATCGTCTACGGCATCACCCAGGGGCGGCCATTGGGGCGCGGCATCCGGCAATCGGAACTTCGGCGCGAGACCGCGTGGAACACCTATCTGATCGACGGCCTGCCGCCGACGCCCATCGCCAATCCGGGCGAGGAGGCGATCAAGGCCGTGCTGAACCCGCCGCGCACCAACGACCTGTTTTTCGTCGCCGACGGCACGGGCGGGCACGTCTTCGCCCCGACCTATGAGGAACACCTGCTGAATGTGGCGCGATGGCGCGCGATCGAGCGTCAGAAGGCCGGTCTGCCCCCCGCGCCCGCCGAACGCGATACGCCCCCCGAAGGCGATGCGGGCCAGACCGTCATCACCATGCAGGCGCCGGGAACGGTGACCCCGTCTCGACCGCTGCGCCCGGCGGCTCCGGCGGCGGCGAACGACGACATCGCGGCGGCGGCCCGGTCGGGGGCGCGCGGCGGGTGAGCGGCATATCGGGCATGACCGGCTTCGGCCGGGCGGAGGGCGCTTCGGGCGACTGGAGCTGGTCGGTCGAGGCGCGCTCGGTCAACGGGCGCAATCTGGATGTGAAATTTCGCGGGCCGCCCGGCTTTGACCGTCTGGAACCGTTGACCAAGGCGGCGGCCCAGGCGCGGTTCGCGCGCGGCCAGGTGACCGTCGGCGTTCAGGCCAAACGCGCCGAAGCGGGCGCGGCGGCGTTGAAGGTCAATGGCGAGGTGCTGAACCGCTATCTGCGACTGGCCAATGAACTGGTCGAAGGCGGGGCGGCGCCGGCCACGGCCGACGGCCTGTTGTCTCTGCGCGGCGTGCTGGAGATTCCCGACGAGGTCGAGGACGAAACGGCGCGAACGGCGCTGGAGACCGCTATCGCCGCCGATGTCGAAAAGGCGCTGGACGCGCTGAAGGCGTCGCGGGAGCGCGAGGGTCGGCAACTGACGCCTGTGATCGAGGGCTTCGTGGCCCGGATTGAAACCCTGGTCGCCGACGCCGAGCGCGAAGCCGGGGCGCAGGTCGAAGCGATCCGCGAACGATTCGGTCGCCGCCTGGCCGAACTGGCGCCCGACGCGCCGGGCCTGGAGGAGCGAATCTATCTGGAAGCGGCGGCCCTGGCGGCCAAGGCGGACGTGCGCGAGGAGCTGGATCGGCTGACCGCCCACGTCGCCAGCGCCCGCACCCTGTTGCAGCAACCCCCCGCCGGACGAAAACTCGACTTCCTGATGCAGGAATTCATGCGCGAGGCGAACACCCTCTGCTCCAAATCGGCTACGACGCCGCTGACCGCGACGGGCCTGGACCTGAAGGCGGTCATCGAGCAGTTGCGTGAACAGGTGCAGAATGTCGAATGAACGCACGCCCCGCCGGGGCGTCCTGCTGATCGTCGCCAGCCCGTCGGGCGCGGGCAAGACCAGCCTGTGCCGTCGCCTGATGGCCGACCACAAGGGGTTGGAGCTGTCGATCTCGATGACCACGCGCGGCATTCGGCCGGGCGAGGTGGCAGACCGCGACTATCACTTCGTCGAGCGGGCCGAGTTCGAGCGGCTGATCGCCGAGGACGCCTTTCTGGAATGGGCCGACGTGCACGGCAATCTGTACGGCAGCCCGCGCGCGCCGATCGACCGTGCGCTGGCCGAGGGCCGCGACGTGCTGTTCGACATCGACTGGCAGGGCGCGCGCGACATCGCGGCCAAATGCCCGGAGGACGCGGTGCGGGTCTTCATCCTGCCGCCCAGTCTGGAGGAGTTGCGTCGGCGCCTGGTCACCCGGTCGCAGGACGCCGATGACGTGATCGAACGCCGCATCGCCAACGCCAAGGGCGAGATCGAGCACTGCGACGACTTCGACTACGTCCTGGTCAATGACGATTTCGACCGGTCCTACGCCGAACTGGCGCACATCTATCACGCCGAACGCAGCCGCCGCCGCCGCAACCTGTGGGTCGACGCCTACAAGGCCGCGCTGCTGAGGGAGGCGGTCTAGGGCGCAACGGCGGCCTGGGGGTTCAGTCCAGCGCGGCGGCCAGCCGCAGGAAGCCGGCCAGGTCGATGACCTCGGCTCTGGCGTCCGGTTCGATGTCGGCGGCCTGGCACAAAGCGGCGCCGCCCAGTTGTTTCAGGCTGGAGCGCAGCATCTTGCGGCGCTGACCGAAGGCGGCGGCGGTGACGCGCTCCAGGCGTTTCAGCAGGTCCGGCGACGGGCGGTCGGCGCGCGGGACCAGATGGACGACGGCCGAGGCCACCTTGGGCGGCGGCGTGAAGGCGGCGGCGGGCAGGTGCATGACCAGTTTCGCCTCGCACACCGCCTGGGAGATGACGGCCAGGCGGCCGTAGGCGTCGTCTCCGGGCGCGGCCACGATGCGTTCGGCCACCTCCTTCTGGAACATCAGGGTCAGGGCGTGCGGCGTCCACGGCCCGGTCAGCCATTTGATCAGCAGCGCCGTGCCGACATTGTAGGGCAGGTTGGAGACCAGATGCGCCGGGCCGTCGACGAGGTCGGCTTCCTTCACCTTCAGCGCGTCGTCCTGGACGATCGACAGGCGGCCCGCGCCGTCGTCGAGTTCGCTGAGCAGGGGGACGAAGCGGGGGTCCTTTTCCACCAGCACCACGCGGCCTGCGTCGGATTCCAGCAACGCGCGGGTCAGGCCGCCGGGACCGGGACCGACCTCGATCACGGCGCGACCCTCGAACGGACCGGCCAGGCGGACGATCTTGCGCGTGACGTTGAGGTCGAGCAGGAAATGCTGGCCGAAGGACTTCTTGGCCGACAGACCGTGGGCGTCCAGCGTCTCGCGCAGGGTGGGCTGGGTCATCGGGCGCGGCTCATCGCCCGGCTTTGGGCCATTTCGTCGGCCAAGCGCAGGGCGGCGATCAGACTGTCGGGGCGGGCCTTGCCCTGACCGGCGATGTCGAAGCCGGTGCCGTGGTCCGGCGAGGTGCGGATGATTGGCAGCCCCAGGGTAGCGTTGACCCCGCCCCAGAAGTCGAGCGTCTTGACCGGAATCAGGGCCTGATCGTGGTACAGACAGACGGCGGCGTCGTATTCCCGCCGCGCCTCGTCGTGGAACAGGGTGTCGGCGGGGCGGGGGTCGGTGATGTCGACCCCCGTGTCGCGCAGACGCCGGGCCGCCGGGCGCAGCATCTCGATCTCCTGCATCCCCAGGGCGCCGTCTTCGCCCGCGTGCGGGTTCAAGGCGGCCAGCGCCAGGCGGGGGCGGGCGATGGCGAAGTCGCGACGCAGGGCGTCATCCACCACCTGAGCCGTGCGGATGACGCGATCGGCGCTCAGGGTCTGGGCCACCTGATCCAGGGCGAGGTGGATGGTGACCAGGCAGGCGCGCAGGTCTTTGGCGGTCAGCATCATCACCGGCCCGCGCTCCCCGGCGAAGGGCGCGTCGGCGGTCAGTTCGGCGATGAACTCGGTATGGCCGGGGAAACGAAAGCCCGAGGCGTACATCGGCGCCTTGGCGATGGGGCAGGTGACGACGCCGGACGCCTCGCCTGACAGGGCCAGGGAAACGGCTTCCTCGATCCAATCGGCGACCGCGACCGCGTTGGCCGGTTCGGGCGCGCCGGGAGTGACGGCCGCGCGAACGGGGCGGTGCAGGACGGGCAGGGCGCGTCTGAAGACGGCGGCGGCGTCCGGGATGGCGGTGATCGTCTGCACCGGCGCGCCTTGCGTTCGCAGCACGTCCGCGTCGCCGATGACGGCGAAGACGGGGCCGGAGACCGACAGGGCGCGCCAGGCGGCGACGGCGATCTCGGGTCCCACGCCCGCCGGATCGCCGAGGGTGAGGACGAGCGGAGCGCCCGCCGCCGTCACTTCAGCTCGATCAGGGCGTCGGCGCGCAGATCGCGCATATACCGACGCGCCAGCATGGACAGGTTGGCGTTGCGCAGACGGAACTCGACCTCCTGACGCGACGGAACCTCAGGGCCGCCCGTGCGACGGCCGCACAGACCGATCAGGTGCAGGCCCAGCGGCGTGCGCACGGGGGTCGAGATCGACCCGACCTCGGCCGACCGCGCGATCTGCTGGAACTGCGGGGCCAGGCTCTGCACATCGGCCTCGCCCAGGTCGGAGCCGAGCAGGCCGGCTTCGGAAGTGGCGCGGGTCAGCATGGTGTCGCACGTCAGTTGCGGGGCCAGGGTCGTCAGACGCTGGGTGGCGGCCGCCACATCGGCTTCCGAGGCCGTTTCGGGCAGTTCGATCATCACCTGTTTCAGCGAGACCAGGCTGGTCGCCGCGCCCGAACGCTTGTCGCGCATGTAGATGATGTAGACGCCGCCATCGACCGGGATCGGGTTCGAGAGCTGGCCCACCTGAAGGTTGTCGAGCGCGACCTGAAGCTGCGGATTGACGGTGCCCTGGACGACCCAGCCGGCGTCGCCGCCATTGACGGCCGAGGGCGCGGCCGAGAATTGGCGGGCCACGGCCTGGAAGGGCGCGCCCTGGACCATCTGGCCCACCAATTGTTGGGCGCCGTTCAGCGCCGCCTGTTGCCCGCCGACCCGGGCGGCTTCGATATAGATTTCACCGATCAGATACTGGGGCTTGGTGGCCGAGGTCTCGGCCTGACGCATGGCCTGATCGACCTGGGCCTGGCTGACGCGCGCGCGGCTGTTGAAGCGGCCGCCGACCAGTTCGCGCCAACCGATCTCGGTGCGGATCTGTTCCCGCAGGGTCGAAGCGCGAATCCCCGCCTGGCGCAGAAAGGCGAGGTAGTTCTCAGGCGTGGTTCCGACCTGCTGGGCCGCTTCGGCGATGTCGCGGTCGACCTCTTCGTCGCTGACCTTCAGCGTATCGTATTTGGCGATCTCCTGGGCCTGGAGACGTTCTTCGATCAGGGCGTTCAGGGCCTGCTGCTGGATGGCGGGCAGGTTTTCGGGCGTCGGCTGGACCTGGGTCATGGCGATCAGCATCAACATGCGTTGGCGCAGGTCGAAGCCGGTGATGATGCTGTCGTTGACGGTGGCGACGATGCCGTCGGCCAGTTGGAACTGGGCCTCAGGCGCGGCCGATTGAGGGGCGGCCTCGGCGCCGGGGTTCAGGACGCCGGCGGCGGCGGGCGACTGGCCCGGGACCTGAGCGAATGCCGCCGTCGAAAGCAGCGCGGCGAATGCGATCGCCGTGGTGGAAAGCCTCAAACCCATGGTCCGTCCTGGTTCCTCAAAGCCCTCGCCTCGACCCCGATCGGGGGAGGTCCGGTCCCGTTTGCGCCCTTACCAGCGCGTTTCGCCCCGTCCATAGCCTGTACCGCCGAAAGTGGCGAGGTTTAGGCGAATGAAGACGCCCTCGGAAGGTCCCGAAGGCCGCACGCGGGTGTTGTCGCGGCGAAAGCCGATCTCGAAGCGGAAGCAGTCGTCGTCAAAGACGATCCCCGCTTCGGAACGGGTGATGATGTCGCGTTCCAGATCGGCGATGCCGGCGACGGTTACGCCCCAGTTGCCGACGACGAACTGCTGCGCCGCCAGTTGCACGAACTCGTAGTTGCGGTTCAGCGGCCCGCCCAGCGGGTTGGAGCGATCCACGATGTAGCTGACGGTCGCCATGTCGCGGCGCCCCCAGCGGCCGTCGACGGCGGCCTCGGCCCGACGCACGTCGCCCGAACCGTCCACGGTGGTATGGAACCAGCCGCGAACGCGGTCGGACGGCGAGAAGGTCCCCTGGACCACCCAGTCCGAGGTCTTGGAGGCCAGGCCGGTCGGGTCATACAGGCGCGTGGGATCGTCGGGAATCGGAACGCGGAAGTCGTTCTCTTCCTGACCCCGGCTGGAGCGGCCGACGAACAGGCTGGCGCTTCGGGCGTTTGGCCAGCGGATGGTGGCGCGAACCCCGGCCGTCAGCCGGAAACCGCCTTCCATCAGGTCGTGACCGGGGAAACGGTCCATGCGGAACAGGGAGGCTTCGTCCAGTTCGACGGTCTGGCTGTCCTCGTTGGGGATGCGCGGGTCCTGATCGACGTCGGTCGAAAAGGACGCCTGGCCCATCGGCTCGATGATCACATCGGCGCCCGAGGCGAGACGACGGATCAGCGGATAGGAGACGTCCAGCCCGGCCGTGGCGCGGGTGCGGGTCACCGTCTCGTCAGCCAGGCCCAGGAACGGGGGAAGCTGGGCGATGGAATAGGCGTCGGCGCGCAGATCGACGAACGGCTCCCAGCGCACGCCCGCCGGGCTGATGAAGGCGCGACGCCAGTCCGCCTGGCCGGTGACGCGACGGGTGTCGACGCCGTCCAGACCCGTCGTCGGACCGGGCGGAATGATCTCGGGGCGCAGCACCGGCGAGCCGACATAGGCGTCGCGGTACAGCGATACGGCCGAACCGCGCAGGCGCAACCGCCCCCCGAAGACGGGCTGATTCGGTTCCCATCGCGCCTCGATGATGGGGGCGACCAGCGGCAGGGCGTCGTCGTTCTCGAAGACGTTCAGGGCCGGGGTGACGGGGTCGAACCGGGCGACCCGCAGGCTCTGCATCGAGAAGGCGGCGATCGAGAGATAGGAACGCCGGGTCTGGCGTTCGGCATAGAGTTGGCTGATCAGGCGGCGGCGGTCGCCATAGTAGAGACCGTTGTCCTGATAGGGGTCGCGCACGTCGTAGCGGTCGAACAAGGTCTTGTCCGACACCCGTTCAGCCGTGAATCCCCAGCGCCATGGGCCATCCGGGTCGAAGCGGGCGTGGGCCAGCAGATAGCTGCGGTTGGTCGCGTCGTCGAACTTGACGTTGCTCTCGGGACGGCCGTCGCCGTTCAGGTCGAAATCGCCGAAATTGCGCTCGCGCGTATAGCCGCCGCGCACGACGACGACGCCGTCGTCGAACCGCCGCCGCCATTGCAGGTTCAGCAAGGGGGCCACGCGGGTGTTGATCTGCGGGCTGATCAGCCAGTCCTCGGACGGCGAGACGACGTGCAGATAGGGCAGTTCCAGCGAAACGCCTCTGCCTTCGTCATAGGTCGGGATGGGGATCAGGAAGCCGGAGGCCCGCTCGACCGTGGGGTCGGGGTGGGCGAAGACCGGCAGGTAGAAGACCGGCACGCCGCCGACGCGGAACAGGGCGTTGCGATACAGGATCGCCCGCATCTCCTCGTTCTGGACCACCTTTTCGGCCTGGATCGAGATGCTGGGCGTCTTCGGTCCATTGGCGTCGCAAATCGGGCAGGGCGTGAAGAGGGCGTAGTTCAACTCGTTGACGTTCTCGCTGCGGCGCACGGCTGAGGCGGCCATCAGGCTGGCGCCGTTCGACAGGCGGGTGGCGAAGTCGACCGCGACGCCGGCGCGTAGCTGGTCGTCCAGCTCGATCTGGCTGGCGAAGACGGCGTCGCCCATCGGCGAGATCAGTTCGACCTGGCCTTCGGCCCCGCCGACGCCGCCCGCCAGATCATAGCGGATCGTCTCGGCGCGCAGGGTGTGGCCCTGAAAACGGGCCAGGGCGCGGTCGGGGCCGGGACCGCCGGTCAGGACCACGACATCGCCTTCACGGGTGGTTTCGCGGGCGTCGACATAGACGGCTTGCGGGGTCAGGCCGTCGGGACCGGGCGTCGAGGCGGCCTGGGGCGTCGTCTGCGGCGCGGGCGGAGCGGCCTGGGCCAGGGCGACGCCGGGCGCGCAGGCCAGGGCGGCGCCGGCCAGAAGCCGGGTCCGTAAGCCCTGTCCGCGATGGGCGCGGCGATCAGCCTGCATGAAGGGTCACTCGGGAGACGTTCGGGAGGGCCGATTAGCCGTCTTCGGTATAGAACAGCAAGGTGAAGGCCGCGAGCGCCGTCAACAGGGGCGGCAGCCAGGCCGACAGGAAGGGCGGCACCACCTCGGCCGAACCCATGGCCGCCGAGAACTGGTTGATGAAGAAGAAGGCGAAGCCCAGCACCACGGCCGCCACGCTCATTCGCGCCAGATCGCCCAGACGCATCAGGCGCAACGAAAAGGCGGCGGCCAGAATGGACATGGCCGCGAACATCAACGGCGTGGCCAGAAGCTGTTGCAGTCTAAGCCGATAGGCAGTCGACGAAAATCCCGCCGCCTCGATCCGCGCGATCTGGCCGGGCAGAGACCAGAAGGGCGTCGATTGCGGGCGGGCGAACTGTTCGAAAGCCTCTTCGTCGGCCAGGCTGGAGATCAGGTCCAGCGTCGCATAGCGCACGGCGCGCTGACCGGTCTGGGCGCCGACGGCGTCAGTCAGGCGCCAGCGACCCGCCGACAGGCTGGCGCTGGCGGCGTCAATGCGTTCCGAGAAGGTGCGGCGGCCGTCTTCGGCGTTGGCGTAGATGAAGAAGGTCACGTCCAGCAGGCGGGCGTTGGCCCGGTCCTGACGCCCCGCGCGTATGATCATCTGGCGTTGGTCGTCGCCCTCGCGCAGCCAGATCGCCTCTTGCCGTTCGCCCTGGACCCCGCCGGAAATGCGCGCGCGTTCGCGCTGCCACAGACCGTCGCCCGCCGCCGCCAGCGGGCCGAGCACGGTGACGGTCAATATGCCGAAAGCGAAGGCCGCGCCGGCCGCAGGCAGGACGAATCGCCAGGCCGAAACCCCGGCGGCGCGCATGGCCACCAGCTCGCTGCGTCGATTCAGGCCGATGAAGGCCGACAGCGTGCCGAACAGGAAGACGAAGGGCAGAAGTTGCAGGATGACGCTGGGCGACTTCAGCAGCATCAGGCCGACGATGCGGACGGCCGACAGATCGACTTCGGAGCCGAGACCACGCGAGATCTCGACGAAGTCGATCAGCATGATCAGGGCCGAGATGACGCCCAGCGCGATCAGCAGCGACCGCGCCTGGGTCTGCAACACATAGCGTTCGATCCTGCCCAGCCGAAAGCGCGAGGCGGGCAGTTTCAGGTCGAGGCGATGCGTGGTCATGCGAACCTCGCCTTCAGCCGCTCCAGCGGCGGCCAGACGCGGCGACGGTGCGGCTTGAGGGTGCGGAACATCATCCTGAGCGCGCCCGCCGTCGCGGCGATCGGCAGGATGTATTGCAGCACGTTCAGCCACGGGTTCCAGGTGCTGGCCGCGACCAGACCGTAACCGGCGATGCGCAGGACCAGAAACAGGCCCGCGGCCTTGGCGATGCGCAGGGCATAGCCGGTGCGCGAATAGGCGCCGCCCAGGATGGCGTTCAAGGCCAGGGCCATGGCCATCAGGATGTAAAGCGGGGCCGAGAGGCGCGAATGGGCCTCGGCCAGCAGTTCGCCGCGCGAGCCGACCCGCTCAAGCGTCATCGGCGAGGGGTTGAACAGTTCGGTCAGATACAGGTCCGAGGGCTTGTATCGGATCCGCTCGTCCGTCTCGGTGAACTGGGCCAGAGGAAAGTTGTAGCCGTCGAACGACAGGTATTCGAGCACGCCGTTCTTGGAGAAACGCTGCCACGAGCCGCCGCGCATCGACAGATAGGGTTCGCCGTCGATCCGGCTGAACCGGGCCTCGGCCGCGTCCCAGGTTGTGACCTGATCGCCGTCTTCCAGGTAGACGAAAAGGTTCTTGAGCAGACCGTTCTGTTCGACCTGCTGAACATAGACGGTCAGACCGTTGGGACCCTGGACGAAACGGCCTTCCTCGACCAGCAGGGCGGCCAGATCGGTGCGCACGGCGAAGGCCTGGGCGCGGGCCTCGCGCTGGGCCATGGGCTGGATCACCACGCCGATCAACAGGCCGACGGCCGCCGCGACCATGGCGATGCGGGCGGCGGGCCGAATGACCTGCCAGCGCGACAGACCGGCGGCGAAGGCGGCCGTCAGTTCCTGTTCCCTTTGCAGCCGGGTCAGGGCGATCAGGGCGCCGACGAACAGGCCGATGGGCAGGATGACCGCCAGCAGTTGGGGCAGGGCCAGCAGGGTCAGCTTGGCCATGACCCAGACGCTCTGGCCGCGCTCGACGATGACTTCGAGCTGATCGAGGCTCTGACTCAGCAATCCGATTCCGCACAGGGCGCCGACGGCGGCGACCACGGGCAGCGCGATTTGTCGGAAAAGATAGCCTTGAATCAGGGTCATGGGCGGAAAGAAATCGCCCGGTTGCAGGCGGCGGCGGAGAAGCGCATCTAATACCACATCCCAAGGCGTCCGCGACTGTCGCGGACCGTTTTAACCGCCTTTTTGAGCAACCAAGACCGGGGCCGTAACCCCGGCTGGAGTCCCCAGTATGAAAGTTGAGTTCGTCGCCTCGGCCGGTTCCGCCGAAATCCTCGCCCTGTTCGTTCGCGAAGGCGCCCAAGCCCCAGACGGCTTGGCGGCGGCGGTCAGGGCCAGCCGTTTCAAGGGGGCGCGCAATTCGGCGCTGACGGTCCTCGCCCCAGGGGGAATGGATGCGGAACTGGTCGTCTTGACCGGGCTGGGCGCCGACGCGGCGGACGATCTGGCGCTGGAAGCCGCCGCGGGGGCGGCCTGGCGCGCCGTGGCGACCAGCGGTCTGTCGACCCTGACGTTCGACGCCTCGGCCCTGAGCGCCGAACAGGCCGCGCGCGTGGGCTTCGCCGCGCGTCTGGCCGCCTATCGGTTCGACAAATACCGGACCAAGGAGAAGGCCGAGAAGATTCCGTCGGTGAAGACCGTTCGCGTCGTGACCGGCGACGTGAAGGCCGCCCAGGCCGCCTTCGCACCGATGTCGGCGGTGGCCGACGCGGTGCTGTTCGCCCGCGATCTGGTGTCCGAGCCGGCCAACGTCCTGTATCCCGAAGAGTTCGCCAAACGGGTCAAGGCGCTGGAGAGCCTGGGCCTTGAGGTCGAGATCCTGGGCGAGAAGGAGATGGAGGCGCTGGGCATGCGCACGTTGTTGGCCGTGGGCCAGGGCAGCGAGCGCGACAGCCAACTGGCCGTCATCCAGTGGAAGGGCGGCAAGCCGGGCGAACAGCCGATCGCCTTCGTCGGCAAGGGCGTGTGCTTCGACACCGGCGGCATTTCGCTGAAGCCCGCCGACGGCATGGAAGACATGAAGTGGGACATGGGCGGCGCCGCCGCCGTGGCCGGAACCCTGATGGCCCTGGCCGGGCGGAAGGCCAAGGTCAACGCCGTGGGCGTGCTGGGGCTGGTCGAGAACATGCCTGACGGCAAGGCCCAGCGTCCGGGCGACGTGGTTGTGTCCATGTCGGGTCAGACGGTCGAGGTGATCAACACCGACGCCGAGGGCCGCCTCGTCTTGGCCGACGCCCTCTGGTACACGCAGGAGCGGTTCAAGCCGAAATTCATGATCGACCTGGCGACCCTGACGGGGGCCATGATCGTGTCGCTGGGCCTCGAATATGCGGGCGTCTTCGCGAACGACGACGCGGTGGCGCAAGGCGTGCTGGACGCGGGTCCCAAGGTGGGCGAGAATTTCTGGCGTATGCCGATGCCCGAAGCCTATGAGCGGCACATCGACAGCCCGATCGCCGATGTGAAGAACACCGGCAACGGCCGCGCCGGCGGCTCGATCACCGCCGCCCTGTTCCTGCAACGCTTTATCAACGGCACGCCCTGGGCGCACATCGACATCGCCCCGACGGCCTGGGTCAGCAAGAGCCAGAACCCCACCGTCCCGGACGGCGGCGTCGGCTTCGCCGTGCGCACCCTGGATCGGATGGTGGCGGACAAGTACGAGGGCTGATCCGCCGTGGCGGGCGCGGGTGCGGAAATCTGGTTCTACCACCTGGAGCGCTCGTCGCTGGATCAGGTCCTGCCCGGCCTGTTGGAGAAGACGCGAGAGCGGGGGTGGCGGGCGCTGGTCCGGGCCGACGACCGTGCGTTGCTGGACCATGTCGACGACCGGCTGTGGACGTACCGCGAGGACAGCTTCCTGGCCCACGGCCGGTCAGACCAGCCGCACGCCGAACGCCAGCCGGTGCTGTTGAGCGAATCAGGTGAAAACATGAACGGCGCTCAGGCGCTGTTCATCCTGGACGGCGCGGAATTGGGTCAGACGGAGGCGTTCGAACGATGCTTCATCCTCTTCGACGGGCGGGACGAGACGGCGCTGCACGGCGCGCGGGCGCGATGGAAGGCGTTGAAGGACGCCGGGGCCAACCTGGCCTATTGGCGTCAGGATGCGGACGGGCGCTGGGAGCGGGCGGCCTGATCCTGGCCCTGGCGACGGCCTGTTCGTCGACGCCGACGACCGAAGCCAGCGCGCCGCGCACCGTCGCCCATGCGGAACAGAGCCGCCCTGTCGGCGACCGCCAGCCCTTGGCCGGGGCTGATCTGTGCAAGGCGGGCGAAATGCAGTGGCTGATCGGGAAACCGAGGACCGAGATCCCCGTTCCTGTGGAGGTGGTGAACCGGCGTGTCACCTGCACGACCTGTCCCATCACCGAAGATTATTCGGTCTATCGACTGAATATCTTCTACAATCATGAAACCGGGATCATCGAGCAGGTGCGCTGCGGCTGATCCCCGAACCGGAATTCGGACCATGCGGAAGCTGATGATCCTGGCGACCTTCGCAACCACGGCGGGCGGGCTGGCCCTGGCGGCCTGCGCGCCGGTGGAGGGCGGCGGCGGCGCGACTGCGTCCGGCGACGCCCCCGACCAGTGCAAGGCGGCCCAGTATCAGTCCTACATCGGCCGCAACCGTTCTGAACTGCCGCGTCAGCCGGACGGCGAACGCTGGCGCGTGACCTGCACCACCTGTCCGATGACGATGGACTACAACCCCAGCCGCTTGAACATCCTGTACGATGAGCAGACGGGGATCATCCGCAAGATGAACTGCGGCTGAGATCGTCGTTCGAACGGGTGGCGCCGATGGACTCTAGGGAGCAAGGGGGCTGAGGCGGATCTCGATCACGCCCGAATCCTGTCCGACCAGTTGAATCCGCGCGGCGTGTCCGCGCATGACCGAGAGGCGCGGCGCGGCCAGTTCGGCGTCGTCGCGCATCAGGTGACCCTCCAGGAGAAGCTGGTCCTTCTCGCCGTCGCCTTGGACACTCAATAGGCTGGCGTCGAACTCGTATCGAACGCCATCGACGGTGAGCGAGGTCTTGGCGGGCGAATTCTCGATGATCTGGCTGGTGCTTCTGAACTGGAGGTTTGGTTGGGCTAGCGAAAGTTCGACCTGATAGCGCGCCGGAGCGTCCTGGGCGAAGGCGGGTGTCGCGATCAGGGCGGCGGCGATGACGGCGGCTCGAAACATGACGATCTCCTCTGGCGGGGGCCATGCTCGCACAATGCGGGACGTATGCCTAGGATCGTTCCAGCGACAGGATGGCCTCGCCGATGTCGTCGAGGCGGCGGGTCAGCACGGCCTGGGCGTCATAGAGGGCGCGGTTGTAGAAGGCCGGGCCAAGTTCGCGCGCCAGAAAGTCGATCAGCATTTCGGCGTCAAGGCCGCCCAGCTCCATCTCATATTCGTCGCGGAACCAGGCCTGAAGTTTCGGCGTCAAGGCCGCGATCTCTTCGCGGCTGAAAACGATCGGTATCATTGCACCTCCGCCAGGGCTTCCTCGGCCTGAATCCAGGCGGCTTCGGCCGCGTCGAGATCGGTCTGAGTCTTGGCGCGGGCGCGGGTCAGACCTTCCAGCGCCTTGGGATTGGCGACGGCGGCGTTGGCCAGGTCGTCGTCGATGCGGGCGATTTCGGCGGTCAGGGCGGCGATCCGCTCCTCGGCCTTCCTGACGGCATGACGCAGAGTCGAGGGCGAAGGGCCGGATTTCTTTGCGCCCCTATCGCTCGCGCTGCGGGCGGGAGCGGCCTGAAGGGCGGGCGCGGCTTCCGGCTCCTCGGCCTTGATCTGGCCGGGGCGGACGGCGCCGGCCTGCTTGGCTCGGTCGAGGACGAATTTGGCGTAGTCGTCCATGTCGCCGTCGAAGGGCTTCACCGTGCCGTCGGCGGCCAGCCACAGGCGATCGGCGACCAGTTCCATCAGCGAACGGTCGTGGGTGATCAGGATGACGGCGCCGGTGTACTGGTTCAGGGCGTCCAGCAGGGCGCGACGGCTGTCGATGTCCAGGTGGTTGGTCGGTTCGTCCAGGATCAGGATGTGCGGCGCATCCATGGCCACCAGGTTCAGCAGCAGGCGGGCGCGCTCGCCGCCCGACAGGCTGTCGACCTTGGTCTCCTGTTTCTCGAACGGCAGGCCGAACTGGGCCAGACGGCTGCGGCGGCTGGATTCCGAGGCGTCCGGCATGGCCCGGCGGATGATCTCCAGCGGGGTGTCGGTCGGGTCCATGGCCTCGATCTGGTGCTGATGGAACCAACCCACGCGCATCTTGCCGTCGCGGTGGAACTCGCCCGTCTCGATGCTCAGGGCCTTGGCGATCAGCTTGGCGAAGGTCGACTTGCCCGCGCCGTTGACGCCCAAGAGGCCGATGCGGTCGTCCAGGTCCATGCGCAGATTGAGGTTCCGCAGGATCGGCTTGCCCGGCTCATAGCCGACATTGGCCCGTTCGAGCCGGATCAGGGGCGGGGGCAGGGGGCGCGGGGGGCTGGGCAGGACGAAGGGGGCGACGCGCTCTTCCGGCGGCAGTTCGACGGTCTGCATCTTTTGCAGCTTCTTGACCCGCGACTGGGCCTGGGCGGCCTTGGACGCCTTGGCCTTGAAGCGGTCGACGAAGGCTTGCAGATGGGCGCGCTCGGCCTCCTGCTTGGCGCGGGTGGCCGACAGCAGGCGAATCTTCTCGGATCGCATCCGCTCGAAGTCGTCGTAATTGCCGGTGTACAGCTCCAGCTTGCGGTTCGAGAGATGCAGGATGTGGGTGCAGACCTCGTTCAGCATCTCGCGGTCGTGCGAAATGATCAGGGCCGTCGCCGGATATTTCTTCAGCCGGGCCTCCAGCCACAGCGCGCCTTCCAGATCGAGATAGTTGGTCGGTTCGTCCAGCAGCAGCATATCCGGCTGGGCGAACAAGGCGGCGGCAAGGGCCACGCGCATCCGCCAGCCGCCCGAGAAGTGCGACATGGGGCGCTGGATGTCTTCCTGGCTGAAGCCCAGGCCGACCAGGATTTCGGCGGCGCGGGCCGGGGCCGCGTCGGCGTCGATCTCGATCAGGCGGGACCAGATCTCGCCCATCTCCTCCGGTTCGGCGGTCTCCAGCCGGGTCAGCAGGTCGTGGCGTTCGACATCCGCTTCCAGGATGGTCTCCAGCACGCTGACGGGCGTGGCGGGGTGTTCCTGATCGACCGAGCCGATGCGCGCGGTCTTGGGCAGGCTGACCTCGTCGCCGCCCGCGACCAGTTCACCCAGGATGACCTTGAACAGGGTCGACTTGCCGATGCCGTTGCGACCGACCAGGCCCACCTTCGCCCCCGGAGGCAGGCTGACGGAGGCGTCGTCGAGGAACTGGCGGCCCCAGGCGTTGAGGGTCAGGTTGGTGATCTGAAGCATGGCGAGGCTGGATCTCGGGCGGTCCATGTCACGGCGAGCCGCGAGACGGCGACAAAGGCGAAAATTGTAAGGCGGTTGGAAAGCGGGAAGGGCGCCGCTATAAGCCCGCGACCCTCAATCTCCCAAACAAGAAGTCACTCCCATGACCGAACGCACCTTCTCGATCATCAAGCCCGACGCCACGCGCCGCAACCTGACCGGCGCCATCAACGCCGTCATCGAGGCCGCCGGCCTGCGCATCGTCGGCCAGCGCCGCATCCGACTGACCGAGGATCAGGCCAAGAAATTCTATGAAGTCCATGCTCACCGTCCGTTCTATGACGAACTGGTCAGCCAGATGATCAACGATCCGGTCGTGGTTCAGGTGCTGGAAGCGCCGAACGCCGTGGCCCTGTATCGCGAAGTCATGGGCGCGACCAATCCCAAGGAAGCCGCCAAGGGCACGATCCGTCACCAGTTCGCCCTGTCGATCGGCGAAAACTCGGTGCATGGTTCGGACTCGATCGAGAACGCGGGCATCGAGATCGCCCAGTTCTTCACCGCCGACCAGATCCCCGGCTGAGATTCAGCCGTCCACTGAACGATGCGGCCCGCGTCCGATCCTGGACGCGGGCCGTTTCATGTCCGGGATAGACAAAAGTCCGTCAGGGCCGCCGGATAGAGGGCGTGTTCGGCCTCCAGGACGCGTCCGGCCAGGGTCGGGGCCGTGTCATCGGCCCGCACGGGCACGCGCGCCTGGGCCAGGACAGGACCTTCGTCGCATCCCTCGGTGACCAGATGGACCGTGCAGCCCGCCTCGGCGTCCCCGGCGGCTATGGCGCGGGCGTGGGTGTCCAGGCCAGGGTATTTCGGCAGCAGGCTGGGATGGATGTTCAGCATCCGCCCGGCCCAGCGCTCGACCAGCCAGGGCGTCAACAGGCGCATATATCCAGCCAGGGCCACGACCTGGACACCGTGGCGGGTCAGCAGGGCGTCCAGCGCGACTTCATGGCCCTGGCGGTTCTTGCCGAAGGGGCGATGATCGACGGCGAATGCGGCCACGCCCTTGCCCGCCGCAACGGCCAGACCGCCCGCATCAGGGACATTGGACAGGACCAGCACGACCTCGAACGGACTGTTCGGCGCCTGTCCCGCATCGATCAGGGCGGCCATGTTCGAGCCGGTTCCCGAGATCAGGACGGCGACGCGCGTTTTGCCGGTTCCAGGCACCGTCTCAGGCGGCGGTCAGTTGGCCGCAGACGAAGGCGGTCTCGCCCGCGTTCAACAGGGCGGCCAGCACCGGCTCGGCGTTCTCGGGCGCGACGATCAGGATGAAGCCGACGCCGCAGTTGAAGGTGCGGCGCATCTCGTGATCCGAGACCCCGCCGGTCCTCTGAAGCCATTCGAAGACGTGCGGCAGGGGCCAGGCGCTCCAATCGAAGGCCGCCGTCAGGCCCTCGGCGATGCAGCGCGGCGGGTTTTCGATCAGGCCGCCGCCGGTGATGTGGGCCGCGCCCTTGATCAGGCCCGCCTTCATCAGCGGCAGGACCGGCTTCACATAGATGCGGGTCGGCTCCATCAGGGCCTGGGCCAGGGTGCGGTCCTTGGCGAAGGGCGCATCGTCGCCCCAGTTCAGGCCCGAGGTCTCGACGATCTTGCGGACCAGGGAATAGCCGTTGGAATGCGGACCCGACGAGGCCAGGCCGATGATGACGTCGCCCGCCGACTGGCGATCCAGATAGGGCAGGGCGTGGCCGCGTTCGACCGCGCCCAGCGAAAAGCCGGCCAGGTCATAGTCGCCGTCGCCATACATTCCCGGCATCTCGGCCGTCTCGCCGCCGACGAGGGCGCAATTGGCCTGGCGGCAACCCTCGGCGATGCCGGCGACGACGCGACGGGCGTCGTCCACCGACAGCTTGCCGGTGGCGTAATAGTCGAGGAACAACAGGGGTTCTGCGCCCTGGGCCAGCAGGTCGTTGACGCACATGGCGACCAGATCGACGCCGACGCCGTCGTGCCGTCCGGTCTCGATGGCGATCTTCAGCTTGGTGCCGACGCCGTCGGTGGTGGCGACGATCAGCGGGTCTTCGAAACCGGCCGCCTTCAGGTCGAAAAGGGCGCCGAAACCGCCCAGAGACGCTTCCGCGCCGGGCCGTCGCGTGGACTTGGCCAGGGGCTTGATGGCGTCGACCAGCATCTCGCCCGCGTCGATGTCGACCCCGGCGTCGGCGTAGGTCAGGCCGTTGGTGGGCGAATCCTTGTGCGCCGTCATTGCGTTGGGAGCCTTGAATCGGTGAACGAAAAGTCCGCGCGGCTCTTGCCACACGGGGCGTCGCGGGGGCTATAGCATTCCAATGACGCCGATCACCACCAATGACGCCTTGGCCGCCTTCTGCGACCGCCTGAAAGGCGCGCCCTTCATCGCCGTGGACACCGAGTTCATGCGCGAGACGACCTATTGGCCCAAGCTGTGCCTGATCCAGGCGGCTTCGGCGACCGACTCGGGGATCATCGACCCCCTGGCCGAGGGGCTGGACCTGGAGCCGTTCCTGGCTCTGCTGCGCGACCCGGACATCCTGAAGGTCTTCCACGCCGCGCGACAGGACGTGGAGATCTTCGTCAAACTGGGCGCCATGCCCAAGCCGATGTTCGACACCCAGGTGGCCGCCATGGCCGCCGGTTTCGGCGATCAGGTCAGCTATGAATCCCTGGTCCGGCAGATGCTGCGCCAGGAGGTGGACAAGGGCAGCCGCTTCACCGACTGGGCGCGACGGCCGCTGTCGGACGCGCAACTGACCTACGCCCTGGGCGACGTGACCCACCTGGCGGCCCTGTATCCCAAGTTGCGCGACCGGCTGGCCAAGGAGGGGCGGCTGGACTGGGTGATGGCCGAGATGGAGGGTCTGACCGATCCCGCCGTCTATGACACCGACCCGGAGAACGCCTGGAAGCGTCTGAAACCCAAGAAATACGCCGCCAAATACCTGGCCCTCTTCAAGGCCGCCGCTGTCTGGCGTGAGCGGGCCGCGCAGGAGCGCGATCAGCCGCGCGGCCGTATCCTGAAGGATGAGGCCATCGACGAATTGGCCACGCAGGCGCCGACCGACGTCGACGCCTTCAACCGCATGCGTTCGATCCCCAAGGGCTTTGGCGGGTCACGGCTGGGCCAGGATCTGATCGTCGAGTTGAAGCGGGTGCTGGCCGATCCCGAGGCCCATGCGCCCAAGCTGGAACGGCCCGCCCACGGCCAGCCCGCGCCCCCGTCGGTGGTCGAACTGCTGAAGGTGCTGCTGAAGGCCAAGAGCGACAACGCGGGCGTGGCGACCAAGCTGATCGCCAACGTCGCCGACCTGGAGAAGATCGCCCTGGACGACAACGCCCCGGTCGAGGCCCTGCGCGGCTGGCGCCGCCAGTTGTTCGGCGAGGATGCGTTGAAACTGAAGCGCGGCGAGATCGCCCTGGTGCTGAACGGCGCCCGGGTCGAGGTGGTCGAGATCGAATAGTCGGCCGGGGAGCGCGCGTCGCCCTCCCGGCCGTCGAGATCAGCTCGCAGGCTTGTCCGAACTCCAGGCGTCGCGGGCCACCAGCCACGGACCGCCGTTTTCACGCCGGTACACCAGCATCCCCTTGCCGGTTTCGGATCGGGTCGACCCGTCGGCCTTGTTGGTCTCGGTCATGGTGTAGCCGTAGCGCGAGAAGGCCCAGTCGCCGACGACGATGAAATCGCGAGGGGTCTTGTCCCAGTGCGACGTATAGGTGGCGAAATATTCCGACGCGAACTGGATCACGGCGTCCCGGCCGAAGACTTCGGGGTAGTCCGGCGCTTGCAGGGTGATGTCGTCGGTGACCAGCGGGGTCAGGGCGTCGGCGTTGTTGGCGTTCACCGCGTCGGCATAGGGCTTCAAGGCGGCCGCACCGTCCTGGGTGGCGTCGGCGGCGGGCGCCGCGGGCTTTTCACCGACCTGTGCGGTGCAGCCGGACAGCAGGATTGCGGCGGCGAAGGGGAGGACGATCTTCATGCGCATCGGCGGTCTCCGAACAACGGTCGATGATGACCTGGCCGCCAGCAGTACCGATCGGTCGTCATCGGTCAAGCCGGTGCGCTCGGCGGTTGCCACAGTTCGATCGGATTGCCTTCGGGGTCGTGAATGCGGGCGAAGCGGCCGATCTCGGGCGTGGCGTCCCATTCCGGCTTGGTGATGACCTCGATCCCGGCCGCGCGAAGGCTGGCCATAAGACCGTCCAGATCGTCCACCCGCAGATTGATCATATAGGCCTTGTCGGCGGCGAAATAATCGCTGTCGGCCCGGAAGGGCGAGAAGACTGTCGGTCCTGCCTGCTGGTTCCAGATCCAGACGCCCTCGGGCGCGCCGACGCCCAGATGTGTCAGATACCATTCGGCCTGCGCCTTCGGGTCCTTGCAGCGGAAGAACAGTCCGCCGATTCCGGTCACCGCCATGTCGCCTATCCCCTGTTGCGGGCGCCAGACTGCACGGCCTCGCGGTCGATGTCGAGCTTCAGCCCCATGGCGTCGGCCAGGGCGCGGGCGCGGCGACGGGTCTGATCGCCCAGCAGCAGATCGGCGTAACCTTCGGCGGCGCTGAGGTGCAGGGCGCCATCAGCGACCACGGCCTTGGCGCTCGCCAGCAGTTGCGCCGAACGGCCCGACAGATCGCAGCCCAGCCGCATGGCCAGGCCCAGGGCGCGGGCGCGGGTCGCCGCCGTTTCGTTCAACAGCCGCCCGACCGTTTGCGGCTCGGGCGTCGCCGCCCCGCCGCCATAGCGGGCGTTGAGGGCCGAGGCCAGGAAGGCGCGCTCGGGGTGGGTCTGGCCCGCCACTGGCGCGCGCAGCACCTGGTCGAACACCAGATTGACCCGGTGGTCGGGGTGCAGCCGGGCGCCCAGGTCGGCCAGGTTGCAGGCCGCGCGCGACAGCACCGCGTCACGTTCGGGTCCGAAGGCGGGAGGCAGGGCGGCGAGAATGGAGGCGATCCAGTCGTCCAGGGCGGCGGGCAGGGAAGGCGAGACCCCCTGGCGCAGCCCCAGGGCGGCGCTGCCGGCCAGCAGGGGGTCGACCGCGGCGATCTCAGGCTCCAATCCTTCGAACAACAGGCCCTCGCGCACGCCCCAGGCGGAAAACTCGACCCGTTTCAGCCCCAGCCGCTCGATCAGCCGATCCAGAACGACGGCGGCGTGCGGCAGGGTCTCGGCGCGCTTCTTGGACAGGCCGGGAATCTTGTCCAGGGCGCCGGGCGAGGAGCGGGCGATCAGGCGGGCCAGATCGCGCGCCTCGCCCGCCGACATGGCGAACTGGTGCACGATGCGCAGGGGATAGTCGCTCTGGGCCATGCGAACCTGGGCCAGGCTGCGCCAGGCCCCGCCCACGGCGTGGAGCGTTTCGGCGCGATAGACCTTCGCGACGGCCGACAGGGCCTTGTCGGCGATCGCCTGGACCCGGTCGGGATCGAAACCCTTCTTGGTCGCCAGCGAAAAGGGACCGAGCGGCAAGGTGACGCCGTGTCCCACGGCGCCGTCGGCGATCTGGATCAGCTCCAGGCTGGCGCCGCCCATGTCGGCGACGACGCCATGGGCCGAAGGGGCGCCGGCCAGAACCCCCAGGGCGGCGTAACGGGCCTCGTCCTCGCCCGACAACACGCGAACCTGAAGGCCGGTCTCGGCTGTGATCCGTGCGCGAAAGACCTCGCCGTCCCGGGCGTCGCGGACGGCGGCGGTGGCGGCGACGAACAGAGCCTGGGGCCGCACGCCGTCCAACACGGCGGCGAAACGGCGCAACGCCGTCAGGGCCATGACAGCGCCGTCCGGCGACAATTTCCCGGTCACAGCCAGGTCGCGGCCAAGACCCGCCAGCACCTTTTCGTTCAGCACCGTCCATACGGCGCGTCCTTCCAGCCGATACAGCACCATGCGGACCGAGTTGGAGCCGATGTCGATGACCGCGACCTCGCGCGGGGGCGTCGCCAGCGGCATCAGCGGCGCTCGTACCGCAGACGGCCGGGCAGGGTCTTCACCTTGCGCCCGCGGCCCGACAGGCTGGGGTTGGTCATGAAATACTGGTGGGCCGAGAAGGGCTTGGCGGAATCCGCCGGCACGATGCGGCGATAGGCGCCGTCGGGCAGCAGCACCCAGCTCTGGGCGTCGTCCTTGAGATTGGCGACCATGATCTGATCCAGGACCTGATCATGGACGGTGGCGTTCAGAACCGGCGTCATCAGTTCGACCCGGCGCTCCAGATTGCGAGGCATCCAATCGGCCGAAGAGATGAAGACCTTGGCCTTGTCGTGCGGCAGGTCGTGGCCGTTGGCGAAACAGACGATGCGGCTGTGTTCCAGGAAACGCCCGATGATCGACTTGACCCGGATATTGTCCGACAGACCTGGCACGCCGGGACGCAGACAGCAGACGCCGCGCACCACCAGCTCGATGCGCACGCCCCATTGGCTGGCGCGATACAGGGCGTCGATGATCTCGGGGTCGACCAGGCTGTTCATCTTGGCCCAGATGGCGGCGGGTTGCCCTTGCGCCGCCGCCGACATCTCCTTGCCGATCAGCTCCAGCAGGGTCTGCTTCATGTTCAGGGGCGAGACCACCAACTGTTCCAGATCGTCGGGCGGCGCATAGCCGGTGATGTAGTTGAACACCCGCGTGGCGTCGCGGCCCAGCGCCGGGTCGGTCGAGAACAGGCTGAGGTCGGTGTAGATGCGGGCCGTGACCGGGTGATAATTTCCGGTTCCGAAATGGCAGTAGGTGCGCAATCCCTCGCCCTCGCGCCGGACCACGACCGAGAGCTTGGCGTGGGTCTTGTAGGCGACGAAGCCGAAGACGACGTGGACGCCCGCCCGCTCCATGGCCCTGGCCCAGCGCAGGTTGGCTTCTTCGTCAAAGCGGGCCTTGATCTCGACCAGGGCGGTGACGTTCTTGCCGTTCTCGGCCGCCTCGATCAGGGCGGCGACGATCGGACTGTCCTTGGAGGTGCGGTACAGCGTCTGTTTGATGGCGATGACATTGGGATCGCGCGCGGCCTGACGCAGGAACTGGACCACCACGTCGAAGCTCTCGAACGGATGGTGGATCAACATATCCTTCTCGCGGATGGCCGCGAAGATGTCGCCCGACTGGTCGCGCACGCGCTCGGGGAAGCGCGGTTCATAGCCGGGGAATTTCAGGTCGGGATGGCCATCGCGGATCAGTTCGTCCAACTGGGCCAGGCCCAACATCCCGTTGACCAGGACCACGTCCTGCGGCGCCGCCTCCAACTGGTCGATGATGAAGGCGCGCAGATCGTCGGGCATGGACGCCTCGATCTTGATCCGCACCACCGAGCCGAGACGGCGCTGCTTCAGCGCCTCCTCATACTCCAGCACCAGATCCTCCGCCTCCTCCTCGACCTCGATGTCGCTGTCGCGGATCAGGCGGAAGACGCCCTTGTCGATCACCTCGAAGCCGGGAAAGAGGTGGTCGATGAACAGCATCAGCAGGGTTTCGAGCGTGACGTAACGTCGGCGCCCCACCTTGGAGCGACCATCGGTCGGCAACAGCCAGAAGCGGCGCACCTGGGTCGGCACCGGCACCAGGGCGTATTGGACGCGGCCGTCCTTGACCCGTTTCAACCTCAGACCCAGCGAGAAGCCGAGATTGGGCAGAAAGGGGAAGGGGTGGGCCGGATCGACGGCCAGGGGCGTCAGGACGGCGAACAACTGGCTGAGGAACTCCGGCTCCAGCCGTTCCTTCTCGGTCTTGGTCACCTTGCCGATGTCCACGACCTCGATGCCTGCGGCGGCCAGTTCCCGGCGCAGCTTGCCCCAACGCGCCTGCTGTTCGGCCATCAGGGTTCCGGCGGCGGCGTTGACCTTTTCCAGGGTCTGGGCGGGCGTCAGGCCGTCGGGCGAGACGACGCGCACACGCTCGCGCACCTGACCCTTCAGGCCGGCCACCCGGGTCATGTAGAATTCGTCGAGGTTGTTGGCCGAGATCGACAGGAACCGCAGCCGCTCCAGCAAGGGGTGGGCCGGGTTTCCGGCCTCTTCCAGCACACGGGCGTTGAAGGCCAGCCACGACAGCTCCCGGTTGAAGAATCGGGTCGGCGAGTCCATCAGCGCGGCGTCCAGCGTCGACTGGCGCGGGCGCGACGAGGGAACCCCTTCGCCGGTCGTCGGATCTGCGATGGCCGCGTCGCTCATGATCCGGTTCTGACGCGCCCTTGTGACGGCTGCAAGTCAGAGCGGAAGATCGTCGGTCGTCGCCTCCAGCACCTGGCGGGCCGTGGCGCGGGTGGCGGGACGGGGATCGGCGCTCAGACGCTCCACCACCTCGGTCGCCGCCTGGGCCGAACGGTCGATGCGGCGCAACAGATAGGCGATCAGATCGTTGCTGGGGGTGATGCTGCGTTCGGCGAAGCGGGCGCGCAGCATGGCGGTCAGGACGGCGTCGTCGGGGGGCGCGATCGTCACGACCGGGGTGGCGTCCAACCGCGATCGCAAATCGGGCAGGGCGCAGGCCCAATGAACGGGCGCGGAGCGGGCGACCAGCAACAGGGCGCCGCCCGGCGCGCGGGCCAGGTTGAACAGGTGGAACAGGGTCTCGTCATCCGCGTCCGGCGCGTGGTCCAGCAGGACGGGGCGGCCCTCCAGCTCCAAGGGGTCGATCAGGGCTGCTTCGGACCCGTTAAGGGCGACCGCCCCGACTCGTTCGGCCCATAGGGCGGCCAGGCGGCTCTTGCCCGACCCGGGCGGGCCGCCCAGGGCCAGGACCGACGTGATGCCGTCAGGCCAGCCGGTCAGACGCTCGAAGGCCGCGCGATTGACGTCCGAGACGACGAAATCGCTCGCCCTGGCGGGGCGGTCGGCCTGCAAGGGCAGGCGCATCTGAGGCGGCGGTTCGCGGCGCGCGGACATGGCGGACGGCATAACAGCACCGTTCGGCGAGACGATGAAACTTCTATCCACTTCCGTGGACAAGCCGCGACAGGTGTTAAAAACTTTCGCCGGACGCGCCAGGATGGGTTCGGAAGGCCCGCCAGCCTTGACTTTCCGGGGCGATGGTGCGCCCTTCCGCCCCTCCCAATTCCCGCCGTTTCTCACGGCCGTTTGCAGACGAATCTTCCCATGCACGCCTATCGCACCCACACCTGCGGCGCCCTCCGGTCGACGGACGCCGGGTCGAACGTCCGGCTTTCGGGCTGGGTGCACAGGAAGCGCGACCACGGGGGTCTGCTGTTCATCGACCTGCGCGACCATTACGGTTTGACGCAACTGGTGCTGCACCCCGAGACGCCAGGCTTCGACGTGGTCGAGCGTGTGCGCGCCGAGAGCGTGATCTGCATCGACGGCGAGGTCGTGAACCGCGAAGCCGGCACGGTGAACGCCAACCTGCCGACCGGCGAGATCGAGGTGCGGGTCAAGGCGGTCGAGGTGTTGTCGGAAGCCGCCGAACTGCCGCTGCCGGTCTTTGGCGAGCCGGAATACCCGGAAGAGATCCGCCTGAAATACCGCTATCTGGACCTGCGTCGCGAGACCCTGCACCGCAACATCGTGCTGCGCTCGCGCGTGATCGATTCGATCCGCAAGCGCATGGTCGATCAGGGTTTCCTGGAATATCAGACGCCAATCCTGACGGCCTCCAGCCCCGAAGGCGCGCGCGACTTCCTGGTGCCCAGCCGGATGCATCCGGGTAAATTCTATGCGCTGCCGCAGGCCCCGCAGCAGTTCAAACAATTGCTGATGGTCTCGGGCTTCGATCGCTATTTCCAGATCGCGCCCTGCTTCCGCGACGAGGACCTGCGCGCCGATCGGTCGCTGGAATTCTACCAACTCGACGTCGAAATGAGCTTTGTGACTCAGGAAGACGTCTTCGCCGCCATCGAGCCGGTGATGCACGGCGTGTTCGAGGAATTCGCCGACGGCAAGGCGGTCGACCCCTATCCGTTCGTGCGCATTCCGTATCGCGAGAGCATCGCCAAATACGGCACCGACAAGCCGGACCTGCGCAACCCGATCGAGATGCAGGACGTGTCCGAGCATTTCCGCGACGGCGGGTTCGGCCTGTTCAACAAGATCCTGGCGGCGGACGCCAAGAACGCCGTCTGGGCCATCCCCGGACCCACGGGCGGCTCGCGCGCCTTCTGCGACCGCATGAACTCGTGGGCGCAGGGCGAGGGTCAGCCGGGTCTGGGCTATATCTTCTGGTCGGACGACCAGGGCGGCTGGGGCGGACCCATCGCCAAGAATTTGGGACCGGAAGCGACTGACGCCCTGATGACGGCCGTGGGCCTGGGCCAGGGCGACGCCTGCTTCTTCGCCGCCGGCGATCCGGCCGTGTTCCACAAATTCGCAGGCAATGCGCGGACCAAGCTGGGCCAGGACCTGGGCCTGATCGGCGACGACGCCTTCCGCTTCTGCTGGATCGTCGACTTTCCGATGTTCGAGTGGAACGAAGACGAAAAGCGCGTCGACTTCAGCCACAACCCCTTCTCCATGCCCCAGGGCGAGATGGCGGCGCTGGAGGGCCAGAACCCGCTGGATATCCTGGCCTATCAGTACGACATCGTCTGCAACGGCTATGAGCTGTGCTCGGGCGCTATCCGAAACCACAAGCCCGAGATCATGCTGAAGGCCTTCGAGATCGCGGGCTATGGCCCGGAGGTCGTCGAAGAGCAGTTCGGCGGCATGTTCAACGCCTTCAAATTCGGCGCCCCGCCGCACGGCGGCCTGGCCCCCGGCATCGACCGCATCGTCATGCTGCTGGCCGGCCAGACGGCGATCCGCGAAGTCATCGCCTTCCCGCTGAACCAACAGGGTCAGGACCTGCTGATGAACGCCCCGGCCGAAGTCGAGGAGCGGCAGTTGAAGGAATTGTCGATCCGCCTGGCCTTGCCGCTGAAGGGCTGAGCCCGCGTTCAGGTCGGGACCGAAAGATCCCGATCAGCGGTCGCTGTTGGCGACGGTGAAAGAGCGCGGCGCCGGGGGCGCGGGCGGAACCGGCGGGGTTGGTGCGCGCACCACCCGCAAATGGGTCGATGTGCAGACGCGGGCGGTCATGCGCCCCGGCAGGCGAGTGGCCGCATCGCCGCAAGCGCGATTGACCTGGCCCTGGCTGAGACCCCGGGCGCGCGACAGGTCGACGCCGCGGATGTCGGTGCGCTCCAATGTAGCGCCGGAGAAGTTGGCGCGGTTGAATGCCCCCCCCGTGAGCCGGGCGCCGTCCAGGATCGCGCGGCTGAAATCGGCGTTGGTGAAGTCGCCCGAAGCCATGTTGGCGGCGGCCATGTTGGCGTCTCGGAAGGCGGCGCCCGTGGCGCGGACGTTGGCCAGGGTGGCGCCGAACAGTTCGGTCTCGCTCAGATTGGCGCGCACCAGGATGGCCCCGTTGAAATTCACGCCGCCGAACTCTGCATCCGACAGGTCGGCTTCCAGCAGGCTGGCGCGAACGAAGACGGCGCCCTGGGCCTCGGCGCCGGACAGGTCGGCCATGTTGAACCGGGCGGTCGAGAAGTTGGCGCCCATCAGGGTGACGCCGCTCAGGTCGGCGCGGGTGAAGTCGCTGCCGGTGAAGTTGGAGGCCACCAGTTCGGCGCCGCGCAGATTGGCGCCCACCAGGGTGGCGTTGACGAAGGTCGCGCCGGTGAAGGTCGCACCGTTCAGATTGCGGCCCGACAGTTCGCAGCGGTTGCACGACCCGCCCAGCGAGACCATCCGGGCGACATCGCGTTCCTGAATCTGAATATCAGGAAGAGACGGGGCCAGCATGACGCTGTTGGCCAGGGCCGGCGTGGCCAGCAGGCCCGCCGCGAGCGACAGCAGCGGCGCGATGGCGCGGGTGCGACGGATCGGATGGCGGGTGAGCGTTTTCACGCCCCGACCCTGACAGCGTGCGTTCACAAAGACCACTTAAATCCCTGTAAGAAACCCTATGCGCACATCGGAATGCGCAGACCGCCGGGCAGGACGGTGGTTTCGTCGCCGCAGGCCTGGTTCAGGCGCGACTGGGTCAGGCCGGTGGCCCGCGCCAGACGAGCGCCCGAGAAATTGACCCCGTTTAGCGTCGCGCCGGAGAAGTTTGCGCCTTCCAGATAGGTCCCGACGAAGCTGGCGTTGGTCAGATTCGCACCCGAGAAGTTCGAACTGGAGAAGACCCCGCCATAGGCGTCGACATCGCGCAGGTCAGCGTTGGTGAAACGGGTGCGGTTCATCACGCTTAGGCTGAGGTCCGCCTGGCGCAGGCGCGCGCCGGTCAGGTTCAGGCCGCGCGCCTCAAGGCCGCTGAAATCGCCCTGGAACAGGTTGCAGCCGGGGCAGGAGGCGCCGCCGCGCACGCGGGCGATCTGACCGGCGTTCTGGGCCGAGGCGGGCAGGGCGAAGGCCGCCAGCGACAGGGCGGCGATGGCGGCGAGGGCGGGACGTTTCATCTCTGCGGCTCCCAGGCTGGTCGAACCAGAACGGCGATCTTCGCATCACCCTAGGACGAAGGTGTTGACGATCCGTGGCGCGTCACCTGGTCAAGACCTAATCCCTCGCCGCCAGGCGCGCGTGGGGGGCGTCTCAAACGGGAAGCGACCGCGCAGAATGCGGTGGCCGTTGAATCCGCGGCGCAGACGTCGATCCGACGACGAGGCGTGAGGGCGGCGGCTGCCGACCCGTCCGCGGCTCACCCTCCCTGCATCGACGGCGCGGCGCCGCAGGTGTCGCAGACCCAGCCCGCACCGCGCTGTTGCAGCGCGAAGTCGCCGCAGGCCGGACAGGCGACGGCTTCGGTCGCCGCGGGCGGGGCGGCCGGTTCCGGCTCGGCCTTCCGACCAAAGGGCAGGACCACCAGATTGTCGGGCGTCGCGCCCCGGGCGAAGCCCTTGGAGATGAAGCGGGCGGCCGGCACGGTTTCGGCTTGGACCGGTTCGCCTTCCAGCGCGCCCAGCCCCTTGGCGGCCAGGGGGTCGGGATCGGCGTTGGCCAGTTCGTGCCGGTTCAGATAGCTGACGCCCAGTTCGCGGAAGATGTAGTCGAGGATCGAGGTGGCCGCCTTGATCGAATCGTTGCCCGTGACCCGGCCCGCCGGTTCGAACCGAGTGAAGACGAAGGCGTCGACGAACTCGTCCAGCGGCACGCCGTATTGCAGGCCGATGCTGATCGCGATGGCGAAATTGTTCATCAGGCTGCGGAAGGCGGCGCCTTCCTTGTGCATATCGATGAAGATCTCGCCCAGTTCGCCGTCGTCGTATTCGCCGGTGTGGATATAGACCTTGTGGCCGCCCACGGCCGCTTTCTGGATATAGCCCTTGCGGCGGTCAGGCAGTTTGCGCCGGGTGCGGTCGCGCTCGATCACCCGCTCGCGCACGGCGGGCTGGGGGGGCGGGGCAGCCTCGGCCCGGCGGGCGGGCAGATCGTCGACGGCGGGAATGTCGAGCAATGGACCGACCGGCGCGACGGCGCGGCGGAAGGCCGCGGCGCGACGGCCCTCGCGCGCGGCCTCGCCCAGGCGCCGTGCGGCCTGGACGGCTGTCGATCGCCATGACAGAGGCTCGACGGTCGGATCGGGAAGATCGCTGAACGGCTCGATGGCGGCGCGCAGAGCGGCCGTGAAGGCCGGAAGGTCGGCGAGGATGGGCCGCAGGGCTTCGGGCGCATCGGGCCAGTCCGCCAGATCGGCATGACCGAAGGCGTGGGCCGACGCCAGGGCCAGGGCGTCTTCCGTCAGTTTCAGGCGGGACAAGACCGAGGCGCCGTCGTCGGGATCGAGACCGAGCACGTCGTGAATGAAGCCGGGGTCCAGAACCGGAACGGCGAAGGCCTGCTCCAGGGCCTCGACATGAGGCAGGGCGCGCTCGACGGCCTCCAGCTCCACGTCGGTGAAGCCCAGGCCGCGCAGCACGGCGGGGTTCACGCCCGGCGCCTCGACCAGAGAGCCGCGGCCCAACAGGCGACGCTCGGCCGCCGCGATGTCGCCGCCGTGAACCGAGAGGGCGTCGGCCACGGCCGGGTGGAGACGGCGCAGAACCTCGCCGTCCGCCGTCTGCCAGGTCTGGATCGCCTCCAGCGGCGCGCGGCCGAGACGCAGGGCGGTTTCGCCATCCGCGACGAACAGGCCGATGGCCCCATGGCGCGGCGCCGACGTCCTGGCGCGCAGCAGAATCTCGGCCCTGGCGGCGATGGGGTCGTCCAGCGTGGCGGTCAACTGGGCGCGATGGGCGGCGCGGTCGAAGGCCTGGGAAGGGTCGGCCTCGGCGGCGGGCTTCAGGGTCTCGGCCAGGCCGCATGAGGCGGCGCGCGCGGCCGCGGCGACCAGGGCGGCCAGGGCGGCGGCGCGCACGGGCGCCTGGGCGGCGTCGCCCAGGGTCAGTTCGGACAGCCCCGCCAACCCCAGGGCGATGGGGCGCACGGCGTCGCGGCGCCGGGCGGCGGCGGCGTCGACGGCGAAGTCGCAGGACAGGCTGATGTCCAGGCCCGTGACCCAGAGCCGGACGAGCGCCTCAAGCGCTTCGGGCAGGTCGTCGCCCGCCAGGGCCGCCAGACGCGGCAGGTCGATCAGGACGCGGGCCGAATGCGGCGAATCGGCCAACGCCTCGGCATCCGCCGGGTCGAAGGCGATCACGGCGTCGCCATCCAGCATGGCGGCGGCGGCCGTCAGGGTTTCGGGCGCGCCCGAGGCGATCAGGGCGCGGTCGGCCGACAGCGCCAGGGGCGGGGCGGTCGGCAGGGGGGCGGAGGCGGAGGCAGCGAACTCTCCGTCCAGGGCGCGCAGGATGTCGGCGTCGGCCGCGCCGCAGCGCCGGGCATGGGCGGCGGCGCGGGCCAGAGCGGGGTTGCGGGCCGGATCGGCGCAGTCGGCGGCCGGTCCTTCACAACGCTCGACAGCCAGGGCGACGGCGGCCAAGGCGTCTTCGAGGGTTTCGACTGCGCCGACGGCCAAACGGGCGGCGCGACGGTCGGTTGTGTGCGCCGCGATCCTAGCTGCAGTGGCCGGGTCGCTGAGATCAAGCACCGAGGCCGACGGCGCCGGGATCGCCGGATCATCGGCCACTGGATGGACGCGCGAACCGTCACTGGGTCCGGCGACGGGAGCGGCCAGACCCAGCAGCAGGGTCGCCTCCAACTCGGCGCGGAAGACGTCGGCGGTCTTGGCGTCGAACACGCCGACCGCCCGTCCCCAGGCCGCCAGGCGCGCGGCCCAGCGCCCGATCGCGCCGTTCAGCGGAGCGCCCGGCGCGACGACGACCGCCTCCGCCAGGCGCGGCAGATCGGTCGGCAGGGCGTCGGCCCAGTCCAGCCAGGCTTCGACCTGGGCGTCCGTCCAGGAGGCGGGCGCGACGACCTGAGCGACCTCGGACGAGCGTTCGATTCGGCGGCGTTCCAGCGGCGGGCCGGGCAGGCGGGCGAAGCGGGGCGAAAAGCGCATGGGCCTCTCTTGCGGAAACGGCTTCCGAACAGGCTAGGGCGTGGGAGGACTCAAACCAATAGATGTTGCGGCCAAGCGGCGGGTTACCCCCAAGATATCGACGCGAACTTCCGGCTCACGGCGCTGGACGGCGAGCGGCGCGGTTTCTATGATCAGGATGCGTCGCGCACTCCCTGCGCGGCGGGCTTCAGCTTGGGTGTTCGAACGTGCTCGACAAGATTTTCGCCTGGTGGAACGGCGCCACGATCGGCACCCTGTTCACCGTGGCCAAGCGCGGTGCGCTGGTCGGGACGGACGCTTTCGGCAACCGGTATTATCAGTCGCGCGACAACATCAGCTATGACGGGCGCAAGCGGCGCTGGGTGATCTACAACGGCTATGCCGAGGCCTCGAAAGTGCCGCCGGAATGGCACGGCTGGCTGCATTACACCTTCGATGAGCCGCCGACCGTGGACCCGCTGCCGCGTCGGTCGTGGGAAGTCGAGTACAAGCCGAACCAGACCGGCACGCCCATGGCCTGGCTGCCGCTGGGTTCGTTGGCCGCCGAAGGCCGCCGTCCGCCCGCCACTGGCGACTATCAGCCCTGGAAGCCCGAATGAGAGGGCGGCGCGCCCTGACTGCGGCGGCGGCCTGCGCCGTCCTGCTGTCGGCCGGCGCTGTCGGCGCGGGCGCGCTGATGGATCTGCCGCAGGACGCGACGCCTGCGTCGGCTGATCCGATAGGCGACATCCTGAAGTCCACGCCCAATCCGCCCGCCGCGCCGGTCGAATCCGCCCCGGCGGCTGTTCCCGCGCCCAGTCGCCCCGTGGCGGTGGCGCCGACCGATCCGGTCGCTCTCGCCCAGGCCGAGAAAGAGGTCGAGGCGGTCGTCGAGGAAGAAGAGGCCGAAGAGAAGGCCGCCTCCGAGAAGGATGATGACGCGCCGCCCCCCGGCCGTCGCCAGCGCCGCCCCGTCGCCGTCATCCAGGCCATCGATAAGATCACCGCGGAATCCATGCGGTTCGAGGTCGAGGTCGGCGGACGTCCCGTCGCCTTCCAGAAGGCGCTGATCTTCAGCGTGCGCGCTTGCGAGCTTTCGGCGTCGGACGAGCAGACCGAGGACGCCATCGCCTATGTCGATGTCTCGTTGCAGCCGCGCGGGGCTGTCGCCGGGACGGAGAGACGCCAGATCTTCCGGGGCTGGATGTTCGCCTCATCGCCCAGCGTGAACGGGCTGCAACACCCGATCTACGACGCCTGGGTGGTCGGCTGTAAGAGCTGAAGCGCCGCCGCGACGGCCCGATCGCCGGTCAGAGGGCGGTGCAGGTCAGCGAGATCGGGGCGGACCTTCAGCGCGGCCTTCAACAGGCGCAGATAGACCGATTGCGGCGTCTCGGTCGCGCCGAACCCGGCCAGATGTTCGGTCATGAATTGGGCGTCCAGCAGGGTCCAGCCGCCCAGGCGCAAGCGGGCGACCAGATGGACCAGGGCGACCTTGGAGGCGTCCCGTTCGCGACTGAACATGCTTTCCCCGAAAAAAGCCCCGCCCAGGGTGACGCCGTACAGGCCGCCGACCAGCCGCTCGTTTCGCCAGCATTCGATGGAATGGGCGAATCCGCGCGCGTGAAGCTGGGCGTAGAGGCGTCGGATCGGGGCGTTGATCCAGGTGTCCTCGCGGCCCGTCGCGGCCTGGGCGCAGCCATCGACCACGGCGTTGAAGGCGGTGTCCACGCGGATGTCGAACGGCTGGCCCCGCACGGTTCGGCGCAGACGGGCGGGAATGTGGAAGCGATCCAGCGGGATCAGGCCCCTCTGGTCCGGCTCGACGATGAAGATGCGCGGATCGTCGCGCGCCTCTCCCATCGGAAAGACGCCCGAAGCATAACAGGCCAGAAGATCGTCGGCGGTGAAGCCGTCGGCGGAGGCGGCGCTGAAATCCGGCTCCGTCACTCGCCCTTTTGCGCCTTGGCCCACTTCTCCAGCCAGTGGATGTCGTAGTCGCCCGACAGGATGTCCGGCTCCTGCAACAGCTTCTGGAACAGGGGAATGGTGGTGTCGATGCCGCCCACGACCATCTCGTTCAGACTGCGGCGCAGGCGGGCGATGCATTCCTCGCGGTCGCGGCCGTGCACGATCAGCTTGCCGATCAGGCTGTCGTAATAGGGCGGGATCGAATAGCCGGCGTAGATGGCGCTATCCAGCCGCACGCCCAGACCGCCCGGGGCGTGGAAGTCGGTGACGGTGCCGGGCGAGGGGGTGAAGGTCTCGGGGTTTTCGGCGTTGACCCGCACCTCGATGGCGTGGCCCTCGAAGTGAATGTCCTCCTGAGTGAAGGACAGGGGCAGGCCGGCCGCCACGCGGATCTGTTCGCGCACCAGGTCGACGCCGGTGACGGCCTCGGTGACGGGATGTTCGACCTGAAGGCGAGTGTTCATCTCGATGAAATAGAACTCGCCGTCTTCCCAAAGGAATTCGATGGTGCCGACGCCCAGATAGCCGATGGCGGCGATGGCCTTGTTGACCGTCTCGCCGATCTTCTTCCTGCCTTCCGCCGACAGGGCGGGAGAGGGGGCCTCTTCCAGCACCTTCTGGTGGCGGCGCTGCAGCGAACAGTCGCGTTCGCCCAGGTGCACCACGTTGCCGTGGCTGTCGGCGATGACCTGAATCTCGATGTGACGCGGCTTCTGGAGATAACGCTCCATATAGACGGCACCGTTGCCGAAGGCGGCCAGGGCCTCGGACTGGGCCGTCTGGACGGCCTCGACCAGATCGTCGGCGGTCATCGCCACCTTCATGCCGCGCCCGCCGCCGCCCGCGGCGGCCTTCACGATCAGGGGAAAGCCGATGGATTTCGAGGCTTCGATGGCCGCCTCGACCGTTTCGACCTCGCCGTCGGAGCCGGGGACGACGGGGATGCCGGCCGCCTTTACGGTCTGTTTGGCGGTGATCTTGTCGCCCATGACGCGGATGTGCTCGGCCGTCGGGCCGATGAAGGTCATGCCGTGGGCGGCGATGATCTCGGCGAAGCGGGCGTTCTCGGACAGGAAGCCGTAGCCGGGATGGATGGCCTGGGCGCCGGTGATCTCGGCGGCCGCGATGATGGCGGGGATGTTGAGATAGGATTTGCTCGCCGGGGCCGGGCCGATGCAGACGCTCTCATCGGCCAGACGCACCCACATGGCGCCGCGGTCGGCTTCGGAATGCACGGCGACGGTGGAGATGCCCATCTCCTTGCACGCGCGGTGGACCCGCAGCGCGATCTCGCCGCGGTTGGCGATCAGGACCTTGGTGAACATGGATCAGGCCTCGAGCAGAACCAGGGGTTCGCCGAACTCGACCGGTTGGGCGTCGCCGACCAGAATATCGGCCACCACCCCGTCGCGCGGCGACTGGATGGGGTTCATGGTCTTCATGGCCTCGACGATCAAAAGGGTCTGGCCCTTCTTGACCTTGTCGCCCGGCTTGCAGAACGGCGGCGCCTCGGGCGAGGCTTGCAGATAGGCGGTGCCGACCATCGGCGACTTCACCTCTTCGCCCGCGCGGGGGACGATGGTCGCCGGGTCCGAAGGCATGGCGGCCGGGGCGGCGGGGGCGGCCGCCGCCTGAACCGGCGCGGCGGCCGGAGCCGCGGCGTACTGGACCGTGGCCGGGGCGGCGAACAGCTCGCGCGCCACGCGGATGCGCAACTCGTCGCGCTCGACCTCGATCTCGGTCAGGTCGGTCTCTTTCAGGATCTCGGCCAGTTGCCGGACCAGGCCGGTGTCGATCTCGTTCGACGGGTCGTTCTTGGTCTTCTTGTCGTCGGCCATGGGACGTTCAGCCTCGTTTTCTATGGAACCGAACGGCGTCAGGCCGCCGCGCGTTCCTGAGCCAGTTTCAGAGCAGACCGGACGGCGGCTGCATAGCCCTGCGCGCCCTGGCCCGTGATGATGTCGTCGGCCGCCAGCGACACATAGGAGTGATGGCGGAAGGCCTCGCGGGCCGACGGATCGGACAGATGGCATTCCACGACGGGAATTGTCAGCGTCTTCAAGGCGTCCAGCAAGGCGATGGAGGTGTGGCCGTAGGCCGCGGGATTGATGACCAGGGCCAGGGCGGCGGTGCGCGCTTCCTGAATCCAGTCGATCAGCACGCCTTCGTGATTGGATTGGCGGAATTCGACGCGGACGCCGTCAGCCGCCGCCTCACAGATCGCGCGCACGTCGTCCAAGGTCTTGGAGCCGTAGATTTCCGGCTCGCGAACCCCCAGAAGGTTGAGGTTCGGGCCGTTCAAGACGTACAGGGCGAGGGCTTCGGGCATTCGCTCGAGACTATGACATCCGGCCGGTTGGATTCGGTTCGGCCTTTTAGCTGAGGCGCGACGGTAATCAAACCGCGCGCCGGAAAGAGTGACGTAGCGTCATGCGCATCCAGGTCAACGGCGAACCGCATGAGACGCGAGCCGAAACCGTGTCGGCCCTGGTCGAGGCCCTGGGCCTGGACATCCGCAAGGTGGCGGTCGAGCGCAATCTTGAGATCGTGCCCAAGAGCCTGCATGCGACGACCCCGGTGGCCGAGGGCGACCGGTTCGAAGTGGTGCAGTTCGTCGGCGGCGGCTGATCCGGTCGCCGGACGCGGAAAGGCCCGCCTGATCGGGGGATCAGACGGGCCTTGGCGGGCTGTGGGCCGAGGGGCCTAGAAGCGCGCCGAGATCTCCAGGCCGTAGGTGCGCGGCTCGTTGAAGTTGGCGTAGTCGCCGATGGCGTTGGTCCCCGACCGACCCTCGGTCGAGCGGCGATAGATGTGCGCCTCGTTCAGCAGGTTCCGCGACCAGAGCGAGAAGGTCATCTCCCGCCCGTCGCCGACGCGGACCCCGGCCAGAGCCAGGCGGGCGTTGACGATGAAGGCGTCGTCGGTCTTTTCGGGCGACTGTTCGAAGCTCTGGGTCCCCTCGGAATAGTTGGCGTCCAGGTGGGCGCGCAACTCGCCCCAGTTCATGGGCCGGACATAGTCCAGCGCGGCGGTGACCGCATGGGGCGGGGTGTAGATGATGAAGACCGGCTGGATCGTGCCGCAGGACGGGCAGGCCGCCGACGCCGGGAACGGGTTCTGGGCGTCCGGCACGCTGGTGTCCGTATAGGCGTAGGCCAGCGTCAGCCGCAGATCGTCCGTCACGTCCAGCGCCGCGTCCAGCTCCAGGCCCGAGATGTCGGTGTCGCCCGGGGCGTTGACGGTCTCGACGGTGTTGCGCGTGTTGCCGGTCACCGGATCGGGCGCCACCAGGGTGAACTCGATCTGGCTGTTGGTGCGCACCATGTCATAGAGGGCGACATTCAGCCGCAGCCGGTCGAACAGGGTCGATTTCAGGCCGACTTCGTATGACGTCACCTCTTCGGATTCGAAGGGGGCGTAGGTCAGAGAGCGCGAGTTGGCGCCGCCCGCCCGATAGCCGGTCGCATAGGTAGCGTACACATTGACCTGGGACGAGACGTCGTAGGCCAGCGTGACCATGGGATCGAACCGGCTTTCGGACAGGTCGAAGCGGAAGTCGCGGGGCGTGTTCGAGACCCGGTAGAGGACGCCTTTCTTGTCGTCCCAGGTCTGACGGCCGCCCAGGGTCAGGTGCAGGGCGTCGCTCAGGACCGGGGGCGTGTACACGGTGTGGACATAGACGCCCTGGCTTTGCGCCTCGGCCCGGCTGCCGCGGTCGATCGAGCGATAGCCGCGCGTGATTCCGGCGGTGATCGGGTCACGCACGACATAGGCGCCGGTCGAACCGACATAGGACAGGCTGCTGGGCGTGGCGGCCTCTTCCCAGGCTTCTTCCTCGAAGTGGTAGAGACCGATCACATAGTCCAGCCGGTCGTCGAGCGCGGACCCGACCAGTTGGAACTCCTGGCTCCATTGCGACTGCTCCAGGTCCGACAGGCTGTAGCGCGAGAAGTTGCGCGACGAACTGCCGACCGGGGCGTTGGGCTGGAACACCGGCGGCCGGTTGGGACCGCCCGCATTGTCGTACTGATAGGCCTTCACCTCGCGGTACGACGAGATGGAGCGCAGTTCGATCTGGGGCGTGAGGTCCCAGTTCAGGTGCAGCGAATGGCCGAAGGTCTTGTCGATGCTGGGCTGCTGGGGCACGCCGATGTCGGCGACATCCTGGCGATCCGTATGCACGCGCACGCCCGGCGGCAGCGGCGAGATGGTCCCGGCCGGACGCGGAAAGACCGTCGACACAGGCAGGCCCAGCGGATTGTAGCTGACCAACTGGCTGAGGAACGGCGTGCTTTCGCCATAGCCGTTGTCATAGGCGTACAGGGCGTCGAAGTCGTCGCGCGGACGCCACAGCACCGAAGCGCGCGCACCGCGGCGGTTCAGGAAGTTCCAGCCCGTCTGGCCTTCCATGGGGTTGCGGGTCGTGGCGTCATGATACTGAAGCGCGCCATCCAGCTTGACGCTGAAACCGGCGACTTCGGGCAGGTCCAGGTGGGCTTCGGCGTTGTAGCCGCCGTAGTTGGCGATACCCGCGCTGGTCCGCAGGCCGAATTCGCCGGTGGGACGGCGGGTGACCAGGCTGACCGCGCCGCCTTCGGTGTTGCGGCCGAACAAGGTGCCTTGAGGTCCGCGCAGGACCTCCACGCGTTCGATGTCCAGCATGGTGGCGTTCAGGCCCTGCTGGCGACCCAGATAGACGCCATCCAGATAGATGCCGACGCCTTGTTCGCGCGCGGGCTGGTTGGCGTCGTTAGGCACGATGCCGCGAATGCCGACCGTCAGGGCCGACTGGCGCGATTCGAAGGTCGAGACGCGCAGCGACGGCACCGCGCCGTCGACCAGGTCCAGCATCGATTGGACGTGGCGATTCTCCAGCGTCTCGGTATCGACGACCGAAATCGCGATGGGCGTATCCTGCAGATTGGTCTCGCGCTTGGTCGCGGTGACCACGACCTCGTCCAGGACGGACGCCGGGTCGCCGACGCCTTCGGGACCAGCCAGGCGGTCTTCGGCGACGATGTTTCGAATGTCCTGCGCCATCGCCGGTGCGGCGGCCAGAATGGACAAGGCCCCGCCCAGAAGCAGGCGAGACCGGAATGTGATCGACATAGGTTCATCCCCCTTGTGCGAGGGGGGCGATACGGTCGTTCTGTGTCGCCGCCGTTTAGGCGCGGACAAGCTTGCGCGTCAGTTCGGCGTCGCTTTTGCGCAGATCGGTCGTTCGACGGATCGACTGTCTTGGAACTGTCCGATGCCTGATGCCGTGCGTGCTGACGCCGTCGTCATGACCGCGCGATGTCTTCGAAGGCGATTCCGGGGTTTCACCCGGCCCGGCCTGGGCCTAAACCCCTGTCGCATGAGCACCACCGACACCTGGACCGTCGCCGGTCGGACCTTCGCCTCGCGCCTGATCGTGGGCACCGGAAAATACGCCGACTACGCCCAGAACGCCGCCGCCGCCGAGGCGGCCGGAGCCGAGATCGTCACCGTGGCCCTGCGCCGGGTGAATCTGAGCGACCCGACCCAGCCCATGCTGGTCGACCATGTGAGGCCGGATCGGTTCACCTTCCTGCCCAACACCGCCGGTTGCTATACGGGCGAGGATGCGGTGCGGACCCTGCGCCTGGCGCGCGAGGCGGGGGGCTGGAGCCTGGTCAAGCTGGAGGTGCTGTCGGACACGCCGCACCTGTATCCCGACATGATCGAGACGCTGCGGGCGCTGGACCTGCTGGTCAAGGACGGGTTCGACGTCATGGTCTATTGCACCGACGACGTGGTCATGGCCAAGCGGCTGGAAGAGGCGGGCGCCGCCGCCATCATGCCCGCGGCCAGCCCGATCGGCTCGGGCCTGGGCATTCAGAACCGGGTCAACATCCGGCTGATCGTCGAACAGGCGAAGGTGCCCGTCCTGGTCGACGCCGGGGTTGGCACGGCCTCGGACGCGACCGTGGCCATGGAGTTGGGCTGCGATGCGGTGATCGCCAACACCGCCATCGCCGCGGCCCAGGACCCCATCGGCATGGCCCGCGCGATGAAGCACGCTGTGATCGCGGGCCGTGAAGCCTATCTGGCGGGGCGAATGCCGAAACGTCTGTACGCCAGCGCCTCGTCGCCGCTCGGCGGATTGATCTGAAGGCGCATCCCGGCTCGGGCCTGAGATCGACGTGAGTTTGGCGAATGGCGCTCTATGGGGGATGATGGCCTGGGAGGCTCCATCATCATGCGCAACACCTTGCTTGCGGCCAGCGCTCTGACGCTGAGCCTGATCGGCCCGGCGGCCGTGGCCGACGCGACCCTGGACGCGGCCACGCTGGCCTTGCTTCAGAACCCGCCCGTCTGCGGCGAGGCCGGGCCGGCGGATCCCGTCGACCCCGTGGCCTCCATGGTGATGGTCGACGGTTTCGGGACCGGCGGCTTCGCGGTCGACACGACCAACCCTCAGGCCCAGGCCTGGTTCAACCACGGCGTAAAGCTGCGCTGGGCGTTCGAGCACTCGGAATCGGTGCGCGCCTTCCGCAAGGCGCAACTGCTGGACCCGACCTGTTCGATGTGCGTGTGGGGCGAAGCCTGGGCCATCGGACCCAATCTGAACGGCGGCGGCAATGACGCCCAGTCCCTGGCCACGGCCCTGACCCAGGCCAAGAAGGCGCGCCGCCTGGCCCGCCAGGCCACGCCGATGCAGCGCCAGATGATCGACGCCCTGATCCAACGCTATTCCGGCAAGGAGGCCAGCCGCGCGACCCGTTTCGCCCGGGCCATGGATGGGATCGCCAGGCGCAATCCCGATGATGTGACAGTGGCGGCCATCACCTCGGACGCCTGGATGCTGAACGCCGATGAGTGGTGGACGCCCGAAGGTGAAGCGGCCGACCCCGGCATCACCCGAGCCATGGGCCTGTTGGAGCACGCGCTGTCGGTGAACCCCGACGATCCTGGCGCCATCCATCTGTATATTCACCTGACCGAATGGTCGGACGATCCGCACAAGGCCATCCCCTATGGCGAACGGCTGGCGGCCCTGGCGCCGGGGGCCAGCCATCTGGTGCATATGCCGTCGCACACCTTCTATCGGGTCGGCCGCTACAAGGACGCCATGATGTCCAACGTCAATGCGGTGGCGCTGGATCGCCGCTATGACCAGTTGGCGCGTCCGCAAGGCGGGGTGCGGGGCATGCCGCTGCATCCGCACAACATCCATTTCGGCATGGGCGGCGCCCTGATGGCCGGTGGGGCCGAGCAGGGGATCAAACTGGCCGATTGGTTCCTGGAGACCTATTCCGACATTCCGGCCCAGAACATCTGGCGGCAGGCCCAGGCCCACAACGCCTACGCCATCTATGGCCGCTTCGCCGATCAGGCCAAGATCGACAGCCTGGTCGAGCCGGATCAGAGCCGACCGATGATGCGAATCTCGTGGCGCTATGCGCGCGGCGAGGCGGCGGCGCGGCGCGGCGACGCCGCGGCCGTGCGCGCCGAGGCCGAGGGCATCAAGACCCTGCGTGACGGCATGACGCCGCCGCCTGGCCGCATGGGCCAGATGCAGGCCGGGTTCACCGAACTGGCGCAGCGGGTTCTGGAAGGCCGGGCGGCCATGCTGGAGGGCGACGCCCAGGCGGCTGTCGCCGCCTTCAACCGCGCGGCCCAGATCCAGGCCGGAGACGATGGCAAGGAAGGCGGCGATCCGCCCGCCATCTGGTATCCCATGCGGCGCAGTCTGGCGGCCGCCATGCTGATGGGCGGCGACGCGGCGGGCGCCCGCGCCAAGGTGCTGGAACTGTTGAAGGACTGGCCCAGCGACCCCTACAGCCTGTTCGTCCTGGCCGAGGCCGAGACGGCGCTGGGCCATGCCGAAGCCGCCGCCGACGCCCGCCGCAAGGCCCAGGTCGAGTGGATTGGCGGGGCGATGGACCTGAAACTGGCCTGAGGGAACTCAGGCCGCCGGGGCCGCCGTGCGGTGCGGGGCCTGGGCGGCGGCCGACTTGGCCGCCTCGATCATGCGGCCGACCTCGGCCGGGTCGATCGTGGCGGTGGTCTTGCCGTTGATGAAGAAGGTCGGGGTCCCGACCAGGTGCAGGGCGCTGGCGGTCGTGTGGATGTCGGTCAGGTGGCGCGTGGTCTCGGGAGCGTTGATCACGGTCTCGGCCTGGGCCAGGTCGACGCCATTGGCCGCCAGAATGCGTTCGATGGCCGCCTTGTCCAGGGCCGGTTCGCGCAAAAGGGCCTCATACACGGCCAGATATTTGCCCTGTTGATGCGCGGCCAGGGCGGCGCGGGCGGCCAGTTGCGAGATCGGCTCGCCCTGGTGATCCAGGATCGGCCAGTCCTTGAAGACGAAACGCACCTCGGGATGGGCGTGCATCAGGCGCAGGAAGTCGGGCGTCACCGCCTTGCACCCCGGACAACGGAAGTCGAAGAATTCGATCACCGTCACCTTGGCGTCGGCGGGACCAAAGGCCGGATCGCGCGGATCGGGCGCCAACAGGCCCGGATTGGCGGCGACGGCGGCGTTGATCGTCTCGACGCGCTGGTCGTCCTCTCGCGCCTGGCGGGCCTGCACCATCTGTTCGAGCAGTTCCGGGTGCGACAGCAGATAGGCCCGGACCCGCCCGTCCATACCGCCGAACCATGGCGCGGCCGCCAGCCCCAGGGCGACGACGGACAGGGCCAGGGCGGCGGCGCCGACCCTGGGGTCTGACATCCAGGAACGCGAAGAGGCGGGGGCGGGGGGAGTATTGTCGTCGGTCATGCAATCCGTGGGTCAGGGAACGGGTTGGAAGTCGCCATCGGACTGGCGTCGCTGACGACGTTCCAGATCGTCGAGATCATCCTGGGTGGCGCCGGAGGCGAAGACGATGTCCATGGCGCGCCGATACTCGGGCGTGTTCTGGGTCAGCATGTCGCGGGCGCGCAGGGCGAACTGCGTCGCCTGACGCGTATCGCCGGCGGCGTAGTACATTTCGGCCGACGCCAGGCGCGCCTCGCCCTCCTTGCCCTGGCGGTCATAGGCCTGGCCCAGCAACCGCCAGGCCATGGTGTTGTCGTGCTCCATCGCCGTGGCGCGCTTCAACTGATCGATGGCGGGGTCCAGGTTGTCGGGGTCGCCGCTTTCCAGCAGGGCGTGGGCCAGATTGATCCGCAAAAGAGGGGCGTCGGGCTTCAACTCCACCGACCGCTGGTGGGCGCCGATGGCTTCGCTCGGGCGGCCTTCCTCGAACAGGATCTGGCCCTTCAATTCCCAGAAGTAGGGATTGTCGGGGTCCCCCTGCATCAGGGCGTCGACGGCGGCCAGGGCCTTTTCGGTCTGACCGTCGCGATACCAGGCGATGGCGCGGGCGTAGCGAGCGGGAAGGCTGGTGTCGGTTTCGGGGTATTCACGCAGAGTGGCGTTCGGGTGATCCATGAAGCCGTGGATCTTGGCCAGGATCAGGGCATGCTGGGCCAGGCGCTCGGGACTGTCGACATGGGTGTAGTTGGCCGCGGCCTCGGCCGGACGGCGCAGGGCCTCGATGCGTTGCGACGACAGGGGATGGCTGCGGAAATAGGGATAACGGCGAGCGTCGGAAAAGACTTCCTGAGCGCGGAAATTCTCGAAGAACTCGACCAGGCCGCGCCCGGATTCGCCGGCGGCGTTCATGCCGCGCAAGGCGGTGAGGTCAGCCTCGCCTTCCTGGCTCTGCATATATTTCAGAGCGCCGATCGTGCCGAAATACTGGCTGGAGCCGATCAGCAGGACGCCCGCGTCCGGCGCGCCGGCGGCCACGGCCAGGGCGCCGAGCGCCATGGTCATCCAGAAGGGCTGGGCGCCCGCCGCCGCCGCGCCGTCACGCAGCGGGTGGCGGTTCTTCACGTGCCCGGCCTCGTGGGCGATGACGCCCAGAAGCTGGTTCGGCGTGGTGGTGCGCAGGATCAGACCCGTATTGACCCCGATGATCCGCCCCCGCGTGGCGAAGGCGTTCAGGTCCGGGTCATTGACCAGCAACAGTTCGACGTCTTCGGGCGTCAGGCCCATGGCGACGAACACCGGGTCCGACCAGCCACGGATGACGCCTTCGATCTCGGTGTCGCGGATGATGCTCTGGGCCGAGGCGGGCGCGGCGAAGGCCAGGGCGGCGGCCAGACTCGCCAGGGAGGCGAGCCAGCGGGAGCGGATGCGGGACAGCCAGGACATGGCGAACTCCATCAGCGACTGGCCCCGCTTACGCCAGACCGAAATCGGTTGAGTTGGACCTCGCCCAGCTCCGCTCGGATTTCGGTCCAGCATAAACCCTGGAGCCTGATTCACGGCGTCGATGACGCTTCCGATCAGGCTAGGCGCGAACCTAAGGCCTCTTGATGGCCGCCGCCACTATTTGCGGCCCCACCAGCCGCGCTTGGGCTTGGCCGGGGGCGCGGCGATCTGGGTCGGGTCATTGGCGATGATCGCGGCCAGGTCGGCTTCCGGTTCGGGCGCGGGCGTCGGCTCGACCACGACGACGAGTTCCGGCTCCGGCGCAGGCTCGGGGGCGAGAGCGACGTCCAGAATCACCGGCTCGTCCTGGATTTCGACGGCGTTCGGCTCCTCCGTCGCGGGCGTATCCGAGGTTTCGGCGGCCGAGGCGGACGCCTTGCGGCGCACTCGGCGGCGCTTGGGTTCCGCCGGGATGGCGGGCGTCTCGGCCGCATCGTCGGGCGTCTCCGCCGCGAGCGGCGTGTCGGAAGAGGGGGCCAGCGACGCCTCCTCATTGGCGGCTTCAGCCTCGACCTTGACCTCATGGCTCAGGCCGCCCCGGCCCCGGCCGCGACGCCGACGGCGACGGCCGCCTTCGCGCTCTGCGCCGATTTCGCCTTCGGGGCGTTCGCCGAGGGGCGTTTCGATGTCACGAGCCTGAGTCTCGCCGGACGCGGCGCGCGCGGGACGTTCCGGATTCAGCGGGTCGAACCAGACATAGGGGTCTTCCAGCGACGGGGTGCGGGCGCGGACCCAGCCATAGACGTCGCGGTCCCCGTCCTCGCGGACCCGGCGACCGCCGCGACGGCCCCGGCGACGGCGACGGCCGCCATCGGAATCATCGTCGTCGTCTTCGGTCAGGACGGGCGCGGTCTCGTCGCCCTCGTCGGGTCGGCCGCCGCGACGGCGACGGCGGCGACGGCCGCGACCTTCGCTTTCGACCTGTTCCAGGCGCGCACGACCGATGTCATCGTCGTCGTCTTCGGTTTCGAGTTCGAGTTCATCCTCGTCGTCGAGGGCCTCGTCGTCGTCTTCATCGGCGTCGTCTTCGTCGGACCAGGCGGCGTCGTCGTAGCCGTCGTCCAGGTCGATCGAATCCGCCGCCGTCTCGGGCGGGGTGAAGTCCTCGTTGGTCTCGGTGCGCTCCAGGGCGTGCTCGCCCTGGGCCAGGCTGTCGTCGATCTGGATGACGACGTTCAGGCCCCGACGTTCCAGCAGCCGCTGCAAATAGTCGCGCTTGTGGTTCAGGATGTAGAGGGCCACCGCCGTGGGGACCCGCAAGGTGACCGAACCGGCCCCGTTCTTGCCCGCCTCGATATCGACGGCGCGCAAGGTCATCAGTGCGGCGCTCTCGGCCGAACGGATGCGCCCGGCGCCCTGGCAGTGCGGGCAGACCTCGGTCGCGCCCTCGATCACGCCCAGGCGGCGGCGCTGGCGGCTGATCTCCATCAGGCCGAAGCCCGAGATCTTGCCCATCTGGATGCGCGCGCGGTCGCGGGCCAGGGCGTCCTTCAGCACCTTTTCGACGGCGCGGTTGTTCTTGGCCTCCTCCATGTCGATGAAGTCGATGACGATCAGCCCGGCCAGGTCGCGCAGGCGCAGTTGGCGCGCCGCCTCGACCGCCGCCTCCATATTCGTCTTAAAGGCCGTCTGCTCGACGTTCCGCTCCTTGGTGGCGCGGCCCGAGTTGACGTCGATGGCCACCAGGGCCTCGGTCTGGTTGATGACCAGATAGCCGCCCGATTTCAGCGGCACGACCGGCTGGTGAATCTGGCCCAGAATCTCTTCCAGGCCGTTGGCCGCGAAGAGGGGGCGCGAACCCTGGTACAGGTGGATCTTCTTGGCCTGCGAAGGCATCAGCACGCGCATGAAGTCGCGGGCCTGTTTGAATCCTTCGACGCCCTCGACCTGAATGCCGTCGAAATCCTTGTCGTACATGTCGCGCACAGCGCGGCGGACCAGGTTCTCTTCCTCGTAGATCAGCGAGGGGGCATGAGAGCGCAGGGTGGTTTCGCGGATCGTTTCCCACAGGCGCAGCAGATATTCATAGTCGCGCTTGATCTCGGCCTTGGTGCGCTTGGCGCCCGCCGTGCGGATGATCAGGCCCATGCCCTTGGGCACCTTCAGGGCCGCCGCCGCCGCCTTCAGGCGTTTGCGGTCGGTAGCGCTGGTGATCTTGCGCGAAATGCCGCCGCCCTTGCCGGTGTTGGGCATCAGCACGCAGTAGCGGCCCGCCAGCGACAGCCAGGTGGTCAGGGCCGCGCCCTTGCCGCCGCGCTCGTCCTTGACGACCTGCACCAGCAGGATCTGGCGGCGCTTGATGACGTCCTGGATCTTGTAGCGGCGCATCACGCGGCGCTTCAGTCGCTCTTCGTCCGCCAGCTTGCCTTCGGAATCGGCCTCGTCGTCCGCGGACTCACGGCCCAGGTCGTCTTCGTGATCCTCGTCGCTGTCCGCCTCGGCCATGATGGCTTCGCGGTCGGCGACCGGGATTTGATAGTAGTCCGGGTGGATTTCGTTGAAGGCCAGGAAGCCGTGGCGATTGCCGCCGTATTCGACGAAGGCGGCTTGCAGGCTGGGTTCTACGCGGGTGACCTTGGCCAGGTAGATATTGCCGCGAAGCTGGCGCCGCGCCTTGGATTCGAAATCGAATTCCTCAAGCTGGCGGCCGTCCACGATGGCGACGCGGGTTTCTTCCGCGTGCGCCGCATCGATAAGCATGGTCTTGGACATCAAGGGTCTCTCTCTGGCGCGCCAGGGCCGACGGCCAGGGATGCATCCTCTGGACGGGGGCGGCTCGCCGAATGGGATTGGGGACCGTGACGCGCGTCATCCCTCCGCCGATGGCGGAAACGGCTCGATTGAGCGGAGCGGGAGCGCAGGCGATCAGGCCCATGGGTTTCGTTCGATCTTGGCCTCGGACGCGAACGTTCGCGACGGTCGGGCCGGTCGTCGAACCGCCGGGCGGACCCGGTCGATTCTCGGATAGGTGAATACGTCTGCTCCACGAGGAGGGCGCGTCCGAACCCATGAACGGGGGACGCGATCATTTCGCGTGCGGACAAAGCATAGGGATCGCATCGCCAAATTGAAAGCGTTCCGGTCTTAACCCAATGCAAGGACTGATCTGCCAGCATGCCCGCTCATTAGTGTGATGATGGGCGCCGTAAGAATGTACGGGCACTGGGTTTCCAGCCTCCGAAAGTGGGGCGTGCGCGAGTGGGCGATGACGGCGTTGGCCTTCGTCGTGATTTGCGGCGTGCTGATGACGGCTGGGCGCGGCCTGGCCTCGGGCGCCTCGGGCGAGGTGCTGGCCGTGCGCTTCGGCGGCGACGGCGAGCGCACCCGCGTGGTGGTGGATCTGGAACGCGCGGCGCGCGGCTCGGTGATCGAGGATGGGGCCGAGGGGCGGGTGACCCTGGCCCTGGCTGGCGTGGCGTCGGGCCGGGGCCTGAACGGCGACGGATCGGGTCTGGTCAGCGGCTATCGCGTGGCGGCGGGATCCGGCGCCTCGCGCGTGCAACTTGAACTGGCCAAGACCGCCGAGATCGAACGCCGCTTCCTGCTGCCGCCCGGCGACGGCGTGCGCCATTATCGTTACGTCATCGACCTGAAGGCCAAGTCCGGCGCAGTCGCTGCGTCGGGTTCCAGCACGTCAGTTCCCGCGCCGCGTCGGGCGCCGCGCCGCGCCGACCGTCCCCTGGTCGTCATTGACGCCGGTCACGGCGGTCATGACCCCGGAGCCAGCGGAGCGCATTCGCGTGAGAGCGCCGTGACCCTGGCCGCCGCCATGCAGTTGAAATCTGAACTGGAGCGTACGGGCCGGTACCGCGTGCGGATGACGCGCGACAGCAACATCTATGTCGGCCTGTATCGTCGGGTGCAGATCGCGCGAGACGCCGAAGCCGATCTGTTCATCTCGCTTCACGCCGACGCGGGGGCTGACCCGGCCACACGCGGGGCCAGCGTCTACACCCTGTCGGAACAGGGCGCGGGCCGGGCGGTGCGCGAGTTCACGCGGGGCGACAACTGGCATCGCGCCTTGAACCTGCCAGGGCGCGACCCGTCGGTGGACCGCATCCTGCTGGACATGACCCAGCGCGTCACCCAGAACCGTTCGGCCCAGTTCGCGCGCATGCTGTTGACCCATCTGGAGGCCGCAGACCGGGCGCTGTTGCGTCGCAGTCATCGCGATGCGGGCCTGGCCGTCCTGTTGGCCCCGGATGTCCCGGCGGTGCTGCTGGAAATGGGCTTCATCACCAATCCCGAAGACGAGCGGGACCTGAACGACGACCGCGCTCGTCGCCGCATGATGCGGGCCGTGGCCGAAGGCATCGACCGCTACTTCATCCAGCCGCGCGAGGGGCTGCAGATGGCGTCGGCGGCGAATGTGACGAGCGGCCAGCCCTGAGGGCCTCAGGCCATCCCTGACTTCTTCAGCGTCTTCCAGGCCTTGATGACTCGCTGAAGCTTGGATTCGGCGCCGCGGTCGCCGCCGTTGGTGTCGGGGTGGCAGCGTTTGAGCAGGTCGTGATAGCGCGCCTTGATGTCGGCCCTGGTCGCGCCAGGCTCCAGATCCAGGTCGGCCAGGGCCGTACGCTCCAGCTTGCCGATACGCGGGCCGGCATCGGTCGCGCCCTTGGCCTGAGCTTCTCCGCGACGGCCGAACAGGCCGAAGCTGTCGCGCCAGGACCCGGTTCCCGAATTGGCGGCCGTGCCGAATTTGGCGGCGAAGGCGGCGGCCTCGCGGGTGAATTTGCCGGCCTTCATTTCCCAGGTCGGGCGGCCGCCGGTCATGGCCTCATTCTCCTGCATGGCGCGGATTTCGCCCTCGCTCATGCCGGAATAGAAGTTCCAGCCCTTGTTGTATTCGGCCGCATGGCCCTGACAGAAGTCATAGAAATCGTTCAGCCGTTCGCGCGACTTGGGCGCGCGGGCGGTGGCGGCGCGCGAGCAATCGGGCCACTGGCAGGGCTTTTCGCCGGGTTTCAGACGCAGGACATCTTCGGCCTGGTCCTCGCCGGGCGGCCGGATGCGCATGTCCTTGAAGCGCGGTTTGTATTGGAATGACGCCGACATCGCCCCAAGTGTAGGGGGGAATTGGTCGCCATCAAGGAAGCGAACGTGTCTGAAGGTCCTGTTGCGCGGGAAATCCGCAGAAAGTTGTCGGAAAGCTTCGCTCCCACGCGTTTGGAGATCGAGGACGACAGCGCCCGCCACGCGGGACATCATCACGAGGGCGGGATCGACGGACGACCCGGCGGAGAGAGCCACATCAATCTGATGATCGTGTCGGAGACCTTCAGGGGGCAGAACCGCGTCGCCCGTCAGCGGGCGGTCACCGCGGCCTTGAAGACGGAGCTGGCCGGTCCGGTCCATGCCCTGTCGATCCGCGCCCTGACGCCCGACGAGGACGTCTAGGCGCGATCCGCCGAGGCGGCGGCCATTCATCTCGTCTTAGAAGGTTTCCCCCTAACGTAAGTCCCGGTTGTAATGCACGGCGGGGCGCGGGCATGGTCGGTTCTGACGGGGTCGATAAGGGGCTGGCTATCGGACAGCGTCCGGGCGAGGCCGCACAAGCCCTGACCGCCATCCTGCAAACCCAATATCTGCGCTATATCATCATCTTCACCTGGTCCATCGGCCTGTTCGCCGTCGTCGGCTGGAACACAGCCCTGATCTGGTTCGTGGGAACGCTCGGCGCGGGCGCTCTGCGCGGCGCCTTCGAACGCCGTCTGAGCGGCCGGGTGGGCGTCGGCTGGGGGTTGATCTTTCCGGCGGTCGCCACCGTCACCACCGCTGTCTGGGCCATCGCTCCGTTGCTGGCCTGGTTCTCGGGCCACCCGTTCGGCCACGAGCTGGCCGTGGCCCTGCTGATTTCGGGCTATGTATTGGTCTTCACCCAACTGCGCAGTTCGCCGCGCCAGGCCATGGTGATCTCTTCGCCCTACGGCTTGTCGGCGGCTATCATTCTGGCCAGTCTGTGGGGCGGGCCGCTGTTCTGGCCGTTCATGGCCCTGGTTCCGTTCACGGCCGCCGGTCTGTTCGTCCTGGTCATGATGACCATGCTGCGCGAACAACGCATCCGCGCCTTCCAGGAACACCAGGCCCATCTGATCGAGGAGCTGGAAAGCGCCCGCGACAAGGCCAATGCGGCCTCCGAGGCCAAGTCCAGCTTCCTGGGCGTCATCTCGCACGAACTGCGCACGCCGATGAACGGCGTCCTGGGCGCGGCCCAGTTGATGAGCGCGACCCGGCTGGAGGCGACCCAGCGCGAATATCTGTCGATCATCCGCAACTCGGGCGACAACCTGCTCAGCCTGCTGAACGACATCCTCGACATGACCAAGATCGAGGCCGGCAAGATGACCTTCGAAGTCGTCGATGTGAATGTCGATGAGCTGAACCGCCGCGTGACCGGCCCGTTCGAGGCCCAGGCCGAATCCAAGGGTCTGACCTTTGTTTCCGAATTCCAGGGCGAGATTCCGGCCGTGGTGCGCGGCGATCCGCTGCGCATCTGCCAGGTGCTGCACAATCTGTTGTCCAACGCCGTCAAATTCACCGATGCGGGCGAGGTGCAGTACGATGTGACGGCCAGGCGCGTGAGCGATACGCGCGTCTGCTTCGATTTCCGCGTCACCGACAGCGGTTCGGGCATCGCGCCGCGGGATCTGGAGCGGCTGTTCCAGCCCTTCACCCAGGTCGACGCCTCTTCGACGCGTCGTTTCGGCGGCACGGGCCTGGGCCTGACCATCGCCCGGCGCATGGCGAACATCATGGGCGGCGACATCACCGTTCAGTCGACCTTGGGTCAAGGCTCGACCTTCACCCTGACGCTTGAGGCCGAGGTGGTGGAATGGGCGCCGGTTCAGGCCGTCGAGACCATCGACGCCCAGGTCGAAGGCGGCGAGCGGCTGAACGTCCTGGTGGTCGAGGATCACCCAGTGAACCGCATGATCCTGGAGGCGTGGATGGGTTCGGCCGGTCATGCGATCACCGCGGCCGAGAATGGTCAACTCGCCGTCGAGGCCGCCGGGACGCAGAGGTTCGACCTGATCATCATGGATGTGAACATGCCGGTGATGGACGGCCTGACCGCCACACGGATGATCCGCGACGCGGATGGCCCGAACCGGGAAACGCCGGTCGTCGTGCTGTCCGCCTCGGCCCGCAGCGAGGATCATCAGGCCGGTCTGGACGCAGGCGCCGACGCCTATCTGAACAAACCGATCGACTTCGCCGCCCTGGCCGGGCTGATGGGGCGGGTCAGCGGCGGCCGCGAAGCCCTGCGGACGGCGGCGGAACAGGATCAGAGTGCGGTCGCGGCCTGAAGCGGCGGCCTGAAGCGGCTGCCTGACCTGGCGGGTTGAGTCCGACCCGACCCCCACCGTTCAGGCGCGCCGCATCCCATATTCCAATCTGACCGGGCGGTTCGTCCGGTCAGCGGCCGGGGACCGCGCGCGATCGTAGCCAGCGGCGTGCGGACCCCGGCCCTTTCCGACCCCCCGCCGAGGGTCGGCGAGCGCCTCGACGACGCGTCTTCGGGGCGCCCCATCGGACCCAATTTGCGGGGCGACGCACGAGGAGCGCGGCGGGACGCCGCCGACGCCGTCGTCGCTGAATTCGGTGTGAAACCAGCGCGCCGGGGTTCCAATCCAGGACCAAGGCGTTAGACCCGCCTCATGAGCGATTTGCCGACCTCCCTGACCACGGCGCTCGCGGCCGGAGAAAAGGCCGTGACCGTCGACGTCGCCATGATCCCCAAATTGATCGACATGGCGGGCAATTTCGCCATCAACCTGGCGGTCGCCCTGATCATCCTGGCCGTGACCCTGATGGCCTCGCGCTGGGCGTCCGGCATGACGCGGCGCGCCCTGGGCCGAATGCGGGGCGTCCGGCATGATCCGACGGTGCTCAACTTTGCGTCGCAGGTGGTGCGCGCGATCGTCCTGATGGTGGGTCTGATCGCCGTTCTGCAACGGCTGGGCGTGCAGACCACCTCGATCCTCGCCGTGCTGGGCGCCGCCTCACTGGCGGTCGGTCTGGCCTTGCAGGGCACGCTGTCGAATGTGGCGGCGGGGGTGATGCTGCTGGTGCTGCGGCCCTATCGCGTTGGCGAGGTGATCGATCTGAACGGCGTATCGGGCGTGGTGCAGCGGCTGGATCTGTTCACCACCACCCTGTCGAACGCCAACAACTATCGGATCACCGTGCCGAACTCCAAGGTGTTGAGCGACGTCATCATCAATCTGACGGGGCAGGGGGCGCGACGGATCGAGATCAATTTCACCGTCGGTTACAGCGTCGATCTGAATCAGGCGCGCAGCGTCCTGGCCGGCGTGGCGAAAGCCCACGGCAAGGTCCTGGGGGACCCGGTTCCCTGGACCGGCGTCACGGGCCTGTTGGACAGCGCGGTCCAGATCACCCTGCACGCCTGGGTCAAGACCGACGATTGGTGGCAAACCCAGGCCGATCTGATGCAGGCCGGCAAGGAGGCGCTGGACGCCGCCGGGATCGAGATTCCCTTCCCGCATCAGGTCGAGGTGCCCTACGACTGTGGACAATCCAAGGCCGCGTCCGAGGCGCCGTCCGCGACGCCCAAGGCCGGGGGGCGTTGATCGTGCGTTACGACTTCAATTCCGACAACAGTGCGGGCATGGCCCCCGCGGCCCTGGAGGGCCTGATCGCGGCCAATGGCGGCGCTGTTCCCGCCTATGGCAAGGACGAGATCAGCGCGCGCGCGGCGGACCAGATCCGCGCCCGCCTGGACGCCGATGCGGAGGTGCGTTTCGTCTTTTCCGGCACGGCGGCCAACGCCATCGCCCTGTCTATGCTGGCCTGGCCGTTCGAGGCGGTCCTGGCCCACCATGCGGCCCATGTGTGCACCGATGAATGCGGGGCGCCGGGATTCTTCGGCCAGGGGGTGGGGCTGATCGGCCTGCCGGGCTATTCCGGCAAGATCGACTCCCGTGCGCTCAACGCCGCCCTGGCCGAGCCGGAGATCGCTCATCGACAGCCCCCGGCGGCGCTCAGCGTGACGCAGTGCACCGAATATGGCGCGGTCTATACGGTCGACGAACTGCGCCACCTGATCGAGCCGGTGAAGGCGCGGGGCATGGGCGTGCACATGGACGGGGCGCGGCTGGCCAATGCGGCGGCGGCCGGGTTCGACCTGACTCAGATCGCGCGCCTGGGCGTCGATATCCTGGTTTTCGGCGGCGCCAAGGTGGGCGCCAACTGCGCCGAGGCCCTGGTCCTGTTCGACAAGAGCCTGGCGCGGCGCATCGACAACCGGCTGAAGCAGGTCGGACAGACCGCGTCCAAAACCCGTTTCCTGGCCGGGCCGATGCTGGGCCTGCTGGAGAGCGAAGCCTGGGAGACCGGCGCCGCCCACGCCAACCGCATGGCCCTGCGCCTGGCCGAGGGGATCGCCACCCGCTCGCCCTATGTCCTGGCCCATCCGGTCGAGGCCAACACCGTCTTCGTGCGGATGCCGGACAGGGCGCATGCGCGGCTGAACGCGGCGGGCTGGGCCTGCTATCGTTTCGACGACGGCTCAGTGCGGTTCGTGTGTTCCTGGGCCACGACCGAAGAGGCTGTGGACGAGCTGCTCGCGGCGATCGTCGGGTTGGATTAAGCCCTTCCACCGCCGCCTCGACGCGGCCATATGCGACGCATGGCGATGAGAGGCGAACGATCCCCTGGGCGGCACGGCGACATGGCGGCGCCCGAGGCCCAGACCAAGGCCGATGCGTCGGCGACCGGGATATCCGGGGGCTGGCGCGCCCTGGCCGATCTGGCGGGGATCGTCGGGCGTTCCGGCGCGCCTCAACTGCCCTGGCGGGTGGCGGGCGCCATCCTTTTGACGCTGGCGGGCAAGGGTCTGGGCGTGCTGGCGCCGCTGGTGCTGGGTGCGGCGGTGAACCGGCTGGCGGCCGGGCAGGGAGCCGCGGTGAGCCTGACCGCCGGTTTCGCAGGCTTCGCGGCCGGTTGGGCCTTGGTGCGCTTCCTGTCGTCGGCGGCGCCGCAGTTGTCGGACGTGGTCTTCGCGCCGGTGCGGCAGGCGGCCATGCGTCGCGCGGGAACCGAGACCTTCGCCCATGCCCTGAATCTGTCGCTGGATTTTCACCAGACCAAGCGGTCCGGCAGCCTGTCGCGCGTCGTCGAGCGCGGATCGCGCGCCGTGGACTTCCTGTTGCGGGTCCTGGCCTTCAACCTGGTTCCGACGGGGTTGGAGTTGGTGCTGGCGGCCGGGGTTCTGGCGGGCAAATACGACTGGCGTTTCGGGGCGGTGGCCGTGGCGGTGGTGACGATCTACGCCGTCTCGACCTTCGCCCTGTCCAACTGGCGGCTGGAGCATCGCCGCATCATGAACGCCGCCGACAGCGAGGCGGCCGGGCAGGCGGTCGACGCCCTGCTGAACTATGAGACGGTCAAGGCGTTCGGAGCCGAAACGCGGGCTGCGGCGGGCTATGACCGCGCCCTGGGGACCTATGGCGAGGCGGCGCTGAAGGCCAACGCCTCCCTGGCGCTGCTGAACGTCATGCAGGCGGCGGTGATGAACGTCGGGCTCGGCGTCATGGCGGTGATGGCGGGCTATGAGGCCATGGCCGGACGCATGGGACCAGGCGATGTCATGGCGGCGGTGCTGATCATGATGTCCCTGTACGCCCCGCTGAACATTCTGGGCTTCGCCTACAGGGAAATCAGGCAATCCTTCATCGACATGGAGGAGATGTTGAAGGTGACGCGTCAGGCGCCGCAGGTGGCCGACGCCCCCGATGCGGTTCCCCTGCCGCGATCGGCCGATGCGCGGGGCGCCTCCCTGACCTTTGACCATGTCGGCTTCCGCCATGACGCCCGGTCGGCGGGGCTGGACGATGTCAGCTTCTATGTCGCGCCGGGTACGACCACGGCCTTGGTGGGACCGTCGGGGGCGGGCAAGTCGACTGTCGTCAAGCTGGCCATGCGCCTGATCGACCCGCAGCAGGGTCGGGTGTTGATCGACGGCCTGGATCTGCGCGCCGTCACCCAGGCTTCGTTGCGCCAGTCGATCGCCCTGGTGCCCCAGGACGTGGCCCTGTTCAACGACAGCATCCGCGCCAACATCGCCTTCGCCCGGCCGGACGCCGACGAGGGTGCGATCTGGGCGGCGGCGGAAGCCGCCGAGCTGGCGGCTTTCATCCGCGCCTTGCCGGAGGGAATGGAGACCCGCGTCGGCGAACGCGGTCTGAAACTGTCGGGCGGCGAACGCCAGAGGGTGGGCATCGCCCGCGCCCTGCTGGCCGATCCTTGCATCCTGATCCTGGACGAGGCGACCAGCGCCCTGGACAGCCGCACCGAAGCCGCCATCCAGAAGACGTTGCGCAAGGCGCGGGCGGGCCGCACCACCCTGGTCGTCGCCCACCGCCTGTCGACCGTGGCCGACGCCGATCAGATCCTGGTGCTGAAGGACGGGCGGGTCATCGAACGCGGTGCGCACCACGAACTGGTGGCCCATGTCGGCGGCGAATACGCGGCGCTTTGGAAGAAGCAGACGCGCGGCGCCCGTGGTCTGACGCCGGAACCTGTCGGCTAGACGCCCAGGCTGTGGCTCAGCACCCTGCGCAGGTGATCGGTCACGGCGGCGCGTTCGGCCTGGGCGTCATCGGCCAGGGTCATCAACAGCCGCATGGACTGGGCGTGAACGGTGACGATGCGCCAATCCAGCCGGTCATCGGGACCGACGGCGTCCAGAATGTCGCACAGCCCCTTGGCCGCCGCGCACAGGTCGCGCATTTCAAACATTCCGGCGGCGTCGATGATCTCGCTGGATAGACGATAGGCGTCGATGCGCGCGGGCAGGGCGTCTTCAGGCGTGACCGGTTCGATCAGGTTCGCCAGCCCCTCGACCCGCGCGCCGATGATCTCCAGCGCCTTGGGCTTCATGACGTCGAGATTGGCCTGGGCGCGGCGCTTGGCCACGCCGACGCTCAATCCTCCGGCCTGATCGACCAGGGTCGAAAGGCGCGATTTGCGGGGAATGGTCCGAACCACGCTCATGAGGGGCCTCCGGCTTCGGGCGCCTTAGCCGCGCGGGCGGCCTCCATCTGGGCCAGCTTGATCTTGTCGGCGCGGCGTTCGACCCCGTCCGGCGGCTTGATGCTCCTGAAACGGCGATCCGGGCCGAAATAGTCGCCGACCTCCAGAAACGGCCGACTGTCGCGCGCGGCCCAGACGATGCGTTCCAACAGGGATGTGGCGCTGAACGGTTTGGTCAGCAGGAAGTTTGCGCCGCTGTCGCGCACCTTGGCGACCTTGTCCTTGCGCACGTGGGCGCCGGTCATGATGATGGGGACGAAGGCATTCGGGTCCAGACCAGACCGGCGCAGCCAATGCACCAATTCCATGCCGTCGACGCCGGGCATCTCCACATCGACGATCAACAGGTCGATGGCGTGCTCCTTCAGGATATCCATCGCCTCGGGCGCGCTGTGACACGGCCAGCGGGTCTGGATGCCGAAGCCCAGCAACGACTGCATCGTCAGTTCGAGCGAGAAGGGCGAATCGTCCACCACCATGGTGACCGCGCTGCCGAGATTGACCACGGCGCTGTCGCGCAGCCCCTCAAGCAAGGGAGTCAACATATGTAAGCTCGACACGGACGCGACATGGCGCGACCGTGCCGCAACGGCGTGGACGCGGGGTTAACGCTAGCCCAGGCGGCCGATGGCGTAGAAGCGTTCGGCGCGGACCTGGCGCTGCTGGTCGGGCGTCAGACCGGACAGGGATTCCAGTTCCTCGGCCAGGACGTCGCCGACCATGGCGATGGCGGCCTCGCGGTCGGCATGGGCGCCGCCGACCGGCTCTTCGATCAGGCGATCGACGATCTTCAGCTCGATCAGATCCGGTCCGGTGATCTTCATGGCCATGGCGGCGTCCTTGGCCCGGGCGCCGTCGCGCCACAGGATGCCGGCCGCGCCTTCCGGCGAAATCACCGAATAGATGGAATGCTCCAGCATCAGCACGCGGCTGGCCGCAGCGATGGCGATGGCCCCGCCCGATCCGCCTTCACCGGTGATGGTGGCGATCGAGGGCACGCCCAGGGTCAGGCCGCGCTCGGTCGATCGGGCGATGGCTTCGGCCTGGCCGCGTTCTTCGGCGCCCAGGCCCGGATAGGCCCCGGCGGTGTCGACGAAGGTCAGGACCGGCAGGCCGTACTGATCGGCCATGTCCATCAGGCGCACCGCCTTGCGATAGCCCTCGGGCCGGGCCATGCCGAAATTGTGGGTCAGGCGGGTGGCGGTGTCGTGGCCCTTCTCATGACCCATGACCATGACCGGGCGGCCCCGGAAGCGCGCCAGACCGCCCAGGATGGCCTGGTCGTCGCCGAACTGACGGTCGCCGTGCAGCTCGGTGAAGTCGGTGAACAGGCCGTCGATATAGTCCACCAGGTGCGGCCGTTGCGGATGACGCGCAACCTGGGTCTTCATCCACGGATCGAGGTGGGCGTAGGTCTTCTTGCGAAGCTGCTCGGCCTTCTTGCGCAGGCCCTCGATCTCCGAATCGAACGATCCGGCCGTCGAGGACAGCAGATTCAGCTCCTCGATCTTGGCTTCCAGGTCGGCGATCGGTTTTTCGAACTCGAGGTAGTGCGTGGCCATGAAGGCGTCCGGTCAGCGGGCCAGGCGGCCCAACGGAAGGCGGCGGAACCTAGTGTCCAGAACGCCGGGGGGCAAGCGGGGTTCAGTCGTCTCTCGCCAAGGGATGCTTGTCGCGCACCACCGCGCTCAGTCGGTCGGTGGCGACGTGGGTGTAGATCTGTGTCGTGGCGATGTCGGCGTGGCCCAAAAGGGTCTGGACCACGCGCAGGTCGGCCCCGCCTTCCAGCAGGTGGGTGGCGAAGGCGTGGCGCAAGACGTGCGGACTGACGCGCGACGGGTCGATCCCGGCGTCGATGGCGGCCTGATCCAGCATCTGGGCGAAGCGGCGCGGCGTCAGGCGGCCCGAGGCGCCGGACGAGGGAAACAGCCAGGCGCTGTCGGGCGTCTTCGGCGTGCGGGCGGCGTCGCGCGCGGTCAGCCAGGCGCGCACGGCCGTGCGCGCGGCCGCGTTCAGCGGGGCCAGCCGTTCCTTGCCGCCCTTGCCGCGCACGATCAGATGGGTCGGGTCTCGCTGCACGGTCTCGACCCTCAAGGCCAGAAGTTCGGATACGCGCAGGCCCGAGGCGTAGGACAGTTCGATCAAGGCCAATAGGCGCGGCCCGGCGGCGCCTTCGCGCGCGCCCGCGGCGGCGATCAGCCGTTCGATCTCGTCACGGCTCAGCGTCTTGGGCAGGGGGCGGCCCCGTTTCGGCGCATCCAGTCGCCGCGAGGGGTCGTCGGCGCGCCAGCCCTCGGCCAGGGCGAAGCGATAGAATTGACGCACGGCCGAGCGCCGACGCGCCGCGGTGGCCGCCGACAGGCCGCGACGCGACAGGTCGGCGAACCAGGTCTCGACCGCTTCGGAATCGGCCGTCATCAGCCCGCCTGTCGCGCCGTCGGCGTCGGCCAGGTCGCGGGCGTAGGCCGACAGGGTGTGGGGCGAGGCGTCGCGCTCGACCGCCATCATCTCCAGAAAGGCCTCGATCTGGGGCGTGCTCACGGCTGGCCTGCCGCAAGGCATGGTGTAGAGGGTAGGGCGATCATGTCCGCCTGCGCCGCCAATCCGTCTGTCCTTCATCCGCGAGCGGCTCGATGACCGAGGCCGAATCGAAGACGCCCGCGCCGCGCCGAACCATAGCCCTGGTCGGGTTGATGGGGGTGGGAAAATCCACCGTGGGGCGACGCCTGGCCCACCGCTTGACCACGCCGTTCGTGGACGCCGATCACGAGATCGAGGAGGCGGCGGGCATGACGGTGTCCGACATCTTCTCGGCCCTGGGGGAGGCCGAGTTCCGCGCCGGAGAGGCGCGGGTGATGAAACGGCTGCTGGAAGGCCCGCCCATCGTCCTGGCCACCGGCGGCGGCGCCATGCTGAACCCCGACACCCGCACCCTGCTGAAACGGCACGCCGTCACGGTCTGGATGCGCGCCGATCTGGAGGTGGTGGCCGAACGGGTCCAGCGCCGCGACACCCGACCCCTGCTGCGCGGCCGCGATCCGCTGGCGACCTTGAAGACCTTGGCCGAAGCCCGATACCCGATCTACGCCGAGGCGGATCTGGTGGTCGATGTCGGCGGCGGCGCCCATGGCCATGCGGTCGATACCATCGTTCGCAGCCTGCGCCGTCACTGGGCCGAACGCGATGCGAAGGCGGCGTCATGATCCGAATTCCGGTCAGCGGAGCGGGTTTTCAGCCCTATGAGGTCCTGGTCGGGCGCGGTCTGACGCCCCGGATCGGCGAACTGTGCGCGCCCTTCGTCAAGGGGAGCGTCGCCGTGGTCACGGACGAGACGGTCGCCGCCATCCATGGCCCGGCCGTGCTGGCCGCGCTGGAGACTGTCGGCGTGAAGGCCCGGCTGATCGCCGTGCCCGCGGGCGAGGCGTCCAAGTCGTTCGCCGAGCTGGAACGGGTGCTGGATCGCTTGCTGGCGGCCGGTCTGGACCGGTCCGATCTGGTCGTCGCCCTGGGCGGCGGCGTGGTCGGCGATCTGGCGGGGCTGGCGGCGGCCCTGTTCATGCGCGGCGTCGATTTCGTCCAGGTTCCGACGACCCTGCTGGCCCAGGTCGACAGCTCGGTGGGCGGCAAGACCGCCATCGACACCCCGCGCGGCAAGAATCTGGTCGGCGCCTTTCACCAGCCGCGTCTGGTGGTGGCCGACATCGACGCCCTGAAGACCCTGCCGCCGCGCCAGCTACGGTCAGGCTGGGCCGAGGTGTTGAAGCACGGCCTGATCTGCGACGCCGCCCTGTTCGACTGGCTGGGCGGCGAGGGCGCCGCGGGCGCCGCGGGCGATCCGGCGGCGCTGGAACGGGCGGTGGCGCGCTCGGTCGAGATCAAGGCCGAGGTGGTTGGCCAGGACGAGCGCGAGTCCGGCCGTCGCGCCCTGCTGAACCTGGGCCACACCTTCGGCCACGCGCTGGAGGTCGAACTGGGTTTCGGCGACGCCCTGACGCACGGAGAGGCGGTGGCGCTGGGCTGCGCCATGGCGTTCCGCTTTTCGGCGGGGCAGGGGCTGTGCGCCCCGGCGGACGCGGACCGCGCCGAGGCGGGAATCGCGGCGGCGGGCCTGCCGACGCGGCTGGATCAGGCGGGAACCTTCGCCGCTGAAGCCCTGATGGCGCGAATGGCCGGAGACAAGAAGGCCACCGGCGGACGATTGACCCTGATTCTCGCGCACGGGATCGGCCGGGCCTTCGTGGCCAGAGACGTGGATGGCGACGCCCTGCACGCCTTCCTCATCGCGGAAGGCGCGACCGGCTGAGGCTGAGCAGTCGGCTCGACGTGTTGGATCGGGAATCCCCGAGGGTCAGTCGACCGCGCGGCAGTCGGTAGGCTCGCGGCCCTGGGCGGACCAGGACGCCATGGCCCCGCGCCCCCGCAGCTCATAGCCCGAGGCGCGGTACCAGATGCCGTCGGCGGCGCGCGCCTGATACAGGTCGACCGCCTCGCCCTTGGAATTCCGCACGGTCGCCATCTGGCGTGGATTGTCGAAATCGACCGACAGGCGCTCGCCGTCATTGCAGATGTAGACGGCGCGAATGACGCGGTTCAGGGCGCGATCCTGTATCTCGGCGCCGGTGCGACGACGCGCGGTCTGGGCGTCTATGGCGCGCTGTTTCACCGATTCGCCGTCGGTGGGCGCGACATGCGGTTGCGGTCCGCAGGCGGCCAACCCTGAAAGCCCTATGAAAACAGCGATATGGGCTGTGAAAGCGTTCATCGGATCAGAAGCATCCAGCCGGTCAGGCCCAGGATGGCGAAGGTGATCAGGACGTGTCTCATGCGGGCTTAACGCAACGCTTGCCCACCCGTTCCGCCTCGACGCTGACGGAAGAACGCCTTCAGCATCTGGGCCGCCGCCTCGGCCTCGACGCCGCCCTGCGTCGCGGGCCGCCAATGACAGGTCGGTTGGTCGAACACCCTGGGACCGTGGATGACGCCGCCGCCCTTGGCGTCGTCGGCGCCCCAGACGACACGGCCGATGCGGGCGTGGCTGATGGCCCCGGCGCACATGGGGCACGGCTCCAGCGTCACATAGAGGGTCAGGTCGGTCAGGCGATAGTTTTCACGGGCCGCCGCCGCCGCGCGCAGGGCTTGGATCTCGGCGTGGGCGGTTGGGTCATGCCTGGAAATCGGGGCGTTGAAGCCCGTGGCGACGACTTCCTGGGTGATCGGATCGACCACGACGGCGCCCACGGGCACCTCTCCGGCATTCGCCGCCGCTTGCGCTAGGTCCAGCGCCATGCGCATGAACCGCCGATCATGGTCCGTCATACCTCCGACAACGACAAGAAGCCCCGCCCGCGTCAAGCCGACGGCGAGCGCGGTCCCCGCAAATCCGACGCCGGCGGCATCCGCGGCAAGCGCTATTCGGCCGATAAGCCGGGCGGAAAGCCCGGCGCCAAGGGCGGCGGCAAGGAGGCCAAGGCCCCCGCAGAGCCGAAACGCACCGAACGCATCGCCAAGGCCATGGCCCGCGCCGGAATCGCCTCGCGCCGCGAAGTTGAACGGCTGATCGGCCTGGGGAAGGTGGCCGTGAACGGCCGCATCCTGGACACGCCCGCCACCTTGGTCAGCCGCGACGATGTGATCACCGTGGACGGCAAGCCTATCGGTTCGGCCCAGGCCACACGCGTCTGGCGCTATCACAAGCCCGCGGGGCTGCTGACCAGTCACAATGATCCGGCGGGCCGTCCGACGGTGTTCGACGCCCTGCCTGCGGGCCTGCCCCGCGTGATCTCGGTCGGCCGCCTCGATCTGGCGACCGAGGGTCTGCTGCTGCTGACCAATGACGGCGAACTGAGCCGGGCGCTGGAATTGCCGACGACGGCGCTGGTGCGTCAGTACCGCGCCCGCGCCCACGGCCGGGTGACGCAGGAGAAGTTGGACACGCTGAAGGACGGCGTCACCGTCGACGACGTGCGCTACGGTCCCATCGAGGCCAGGTTGGACAAGGCCAAGGAGACGACAGGCGACGACAAGGCGCCCGCCAATCTGTGGATCAGCGTCTCGATCACCGAGGGCAAGAACCGCGAGGTCCGCAAGGTGCTGGAGAGCCTGGGTCTGCGCGTGAATCGGCTGATCCGCCTGGCCTATGGCCCGTTCCAACTGGGGACCCTGCCGGTCAATGCGGTCGAGGAGGTGGGACCGCGCGTGATCCGCGAACTGCTGGCCGAATACATCCGGCCCGAAAATCTGCCGACCGGCAACACGGTCGAGACGCCCGCGCCGATTCCCGGCCGACGCCCGTCCGGGCCGGTGGTGCGCGGCAAGTCCGGCTCGGCCCTATCGGACCCGTCGCGCAAGCCCAGTCGCGTGCGCGCCGCCGAGGCCGCCCAGGAAGACGCCGTGGCCCGCCGCGAACGTCCGGCCAGGAAGCCCGACGGCTGGGCCAAGGCCAAGCCGAAATTCGAGCATCCGAAACGCGACTTCAAACCCCGCGCCCGACCGGAAGGCGGCGAAGGCGAAGATCGGCCCAAGCGCGCCTTCAAGCCGCGCGAGGACAAGATCATCGGGCCGAAATCCGACACCTGGGCGCGTGACGGCAAGCCCGGCGGCCGTTCGGGACCCAAGCGCGACTTCAAACCGCGCGATGGCGCCCCGCGATCGGCGTCGGGCGGTCCGCGCAAGGGACCGGGCGGCTCTGGCGGCCCGGGCGGGCGCAGCGGCGGCGGCTTCAGCGGCAAACCCGGCAGCCGCCCCGGCGGCAGGCCGAAGGGCTGATCCAGGACCGGGCCGTCGTCACCAAGCGCGCCGATAAATGAGAGAAACGGGGAGCCTCATGACCGACCACGCGCATCACCTCGACCACAAGGACAACAGCCTGGATCGGTTGGTGTTCTTTTCGGATGGCGTTTTCGCCATTGCGATCACCTTGTTGTCGATAGAACTTCATCCGCCGCATGATTGGGACGGCACTGTCGTCGGCCTGTGGCGCGGCGGCTGGACCGGCTTCATGGCCTATGCGGTGAGCTTCATCGTCATCGGCGTGTTCTGGAATTCGCACCGGCGGATGTTCAATCAGATCACGCGCTTCACGCCGGGGATCTTCGCCTGGAGCCTGGCGCTGCTGGGCGCCATCGCCCTGATGCCGTTCGTGACGAGCCTGCTCTATCTGACCGGTCCCAAGAGCGAGGCTTTCGTCGTCTATCTGGGTCTGATCAGCATCGCCGGTCTGATTCAGGGGCTGCTGCTGGCCCAGGCGGCCTTCGTGGACCGCGCCGTGCGGCCCGGCGTGCACTGGGCGCGGCGCGTGACCGCCGCCCTGGCCGCGGGGCTTCTGCCGGGTCTGATGTCGACGGCCACCATGTTGTTCTATGCGGCCATGGGCGACGCCCATGTGTCGCTGATCATTCCGATCGGCCTGACGGTCTGCGCCGGGGCGGTCATCGCGGCGCAGGTCTGGGCGGGGCGTCGGTTCAAGGCATGAGGATCGTCGCCGGATCTCTGAAGGGCCGCGCCATCGTCGCGCCCGAGGGGCAGGGCACGCGCCCGACCTCGGACCGCGCGCGCCAGGCGATCTTCAACGTGCTGGAACACGCCGCCTGGGCCGAGCCGCTGGCGGGGATGCGGGTCATCGACCTGTACGCCGGGTCTGGCGCCCTGGGGTTCGAGGCGATCAGCCGGGGCGCCGCCTTCGGCCTGTTCGTCGAGACCGACGACGAGGCGCGCGGCGCGATCCGCGAGAACGCCGACGCCTATGGCCTGATGGGCCGCACGCGGGTGCATCGGCGCAGCGCCATCGACCTGGGACCGCGCCCCGGCCCGATCGCCGAGGCCTTCGACCTGGCGTTTCTGGACCCGCCCTATGGCAAGGGGCTGGGCGAACAGACGCTGGTGAAGCTGTTGGAGGGGCTGTGGCTGAAACCCGGCGCTCTGGTGGTGTTCGAGCGCGGGTCCGACGAGCCGGAGATCGACACGCCGGGCTATCGACGCCTGGACGCGCGCGACTATGGCGCCGCGCGCGTCCTTTTCCTGCGGGTTCTACCAGCGGCGGGCTGAGACGCGGTTGTCCAACTGGCCGCGCATCCGGGCCAGGCCCTGGCGATTGACGCGATAAGGCCCGCCGCCGTGTGAGGCGATCAGCCCCTTGGTCCTGAGCTTCCTCCACACCGCCAGGGTGCAGTCGGCCAGCAACAGACCGTCGCGGGTGAAACACTGGATATCGAGAATGCGGCCATCGGGGTCGCGGTCCAACTGGATGCGGCCGCCCTGGGCCAGGACGTGCAGCGTGCGCTGCTCCGCACGGGAGATGTTCATTTGGGAATGTCCGAATAGGCGTGAAGACTCGCGCCCGCACGGTCATCGCGGACCATGGGCGGGCGGTTTCAACGAGGCTTCGACTGCGTCTGCCGTCGGCCTCAGGCCTTGCGGACAATCTCGGACATGGGCGTTCCGATTGGAGCGAAGGGGACAGAATAGACGAGAGCGGCGGCATTCGCCTAGAGGGCCTGATCGGCGGGCGATCGGCCGTGCATAAAACATCCGGGTAATATTGACGCGCCTATTTCACCCGGATAAATCATGAGCGCACTTACGGAGACGCATCATGAACCCGACCCCAGACATGGACTGTCTGGCCTTCGCCGGCCACGCGCTGATCGCGCGCGGGTCGCCGCGCGCGGTGCTGGCGACGGTCAAGGCGGCCAGCGAGGCGGGCAAGGCCGGAGGTCCCGCCGTGCTGGTGTTCGACCGGGCGACGGGACGCACGGTCGAGTTCGATCTGCGCGGCGACCTGGAGACGGCGCTGGCGCGGCTGCCCGAGGCGGCGCCAGAACCCAGGCGCGGGCCGGGGCGGCCGAAGCTGGGGGTGACGGCGCGGGAGGTGACGCTGCTGCCCCGCCATTGGGACTGGCTGGCTGATCAGCCAGGCGGGGCGTCGGTCGCGTTGCGCAAACTGGTCGAGGCCGCGATGCGCGAGGCCGAGGGACCGGACCGGGCGAGAAAGGCGCGCGACGCGGCCTATCGCTTCATGACCGCCCTGGCGGGGGACCTGCCCGGCTATGAGGACGCCGTGCGGGCGCTGTTCGCGGGGGATGAGGCGGGGCTGGAGAGGGCGATGAGGGGGTGGCCGGAAGACATTCGTCGCAATGTATCAGGCGAAACCTTGAACGTTTAAAGGTCTACCGGGCCGCCACTTTGGTTTAACCGGACGGGGGCCGAAGATCATTCTTGTAATCAGTATATTGCCGTCGTCAGTAGGAAGCGTATCGAATTGTGGAACCGGCGACGTCTCCACAAAAGGCAGCGCTAATTCAAGACTTGAGGCGTCACGCGCATAAATCTGCCGATATGCGAATCTAGCCACTAGGTCGTTGATTTTTTGCACAGACGTCGGGTCATGTTCCTCAGAATATGTAATGCCGTTCCTTAGGAAACTTTCTCGGTACTGACTGCACCCAACTAGCAATAGATTAGAGGAGATTGGGAAAAAGGCCATTATCGGGCCTTCCGGGCTTATAGTGTAAGGTCGCAAGCTGGAAGAACTTACAGTGGGGTCGAAGTATACGACTGGATTATCGCTCGTGATGTATGGCGTGTCGGTTTCGTTATGGACGATGACGTAGCCCATCATGTCGATGATGGGGCCAAGCCCTCTAATTGCATCCATCATGAGGTGGATCGAGCGGTGGGGGTCGATGGAGATGGTTAGGTTTTCAATCTTCAGCGCTTCTTCTAGACCCGGAGGCGGTGGCGGAAGGTCTCCGTTTGCTTCCATGATGAGTCCAGTCATTCGAACCCCTTCTGCTAGAAAGAGTTCGGCTGCATCCCTAGCGGCGGGTACCCGGACACGAAGAGCCACAATAAAGGTGGCGGCCTCACTGAATTCTGAGAATGTCAGGGCGCTTTTCGACCGAATTCGCTTTAAGAATTCAGGCCATTGGCTCTCGATTTCCGAGAATATATCCTCAATACGGTCATCATCGCGCCCGCCATCTGGCATGGGCTGCGAATAGTAATATCGGGCATGTCCAACTTCTCGTGGGCGAAGATTTAGAATCTTCTCCGGCGAGTCTTTAATCAAGACTTGCAGTCGATCTGCAGAACTTGTGAAATTTCGAAGGTAGGTCTGGGGAATGTAGTGATGGCGTGATCGTGCCACCAATTACCCCACCTTCACCCGCGTCGCCGCCTCTGGCAGGTCCTCCCCGAACGCGCGCTGGTAGAACTCCGCAATCGTCGGGCGCTCCAGCTCGTCGCATTTGTTCAGGAAGGTCAGGCGGAAGGCCAGGCCCAGGTCGCCGTTGAAGATCGTCGCGTTCTGCGCCCAGGTGATGACGGTGCGCGGCGACATGACGGTGGAGATGTCGCCGTTCATGAAGGCGTTTCGGGTCATGTCGGCGACGCGGACCATGGCGGCGACGGCGCGGCGGCCGTCGGCCGTGTTCCATTCCGGCGCCTTGGCCGTGACGATCTCGGCCTCTACGTCGTGGTCGAGGTAGTTCAGGGTGGTGACGATGGACCAGCGGTCCATCTGGCCCTGATTGATCTGTTGCGTGCCGTGATACAGGCCCGAGGTGTCGCCCAGGCCGATGGTGTTGGTGGTCGAGAACAGGCGGAACCACTTGTTGGGGCGGATGACGCGGTTCTGGTCCAGCAGGGTCAGGCGGCCCTGCGCCTCCAGCACGCGCTGGATCACAAACATCACGTCGGGGCGGCCCGCGTCGTATTCGTCGAACACCAGGGCGATGGGGCGCTGCAAGGCCCAGGGCAGCATCCCCTCGCGGAACTCGGTGACCTGTTTGCCGTCCCTCAGGACGATGGCGTCCTTGCCGACCAGATCGATGCGGCTGACGTGGCTGTCCAGGTTCACGCGCACCAGCGGCCAGTTCAGGCGGGCGGCGACCTGTTCGATATGGGTCGACTTGCCGGTGCCGTGATAGCCCTGGACCATGACGCGGCGGTCGAAGGCGAAACCGGCGCAGATGACCAGGGTCGTCTGCGGATCGAAGCGATAGGCGTCGTCGATGTCCGGCACATGGCTGTCGCGGGTTTCGAAGGCGGGAACCTTCATGTCGCTGTCGATGCCGAAGACCTCGCGCACGGTGACGGCGCGGGCGGGTTCGTGGACCAGCAGGGGATCGGGCGAGGCGTCGAGCAGGGAGGTCATGGCCATCCCTTAGAATCCCCGTCGGGCGGGGTCCAGCGCGCCGACGCCCTGATCGCGAAGAACCGGGGTTCACGAACCGTCGGCGATGCATTAATGACTGGCGGGTCAGTTGCGGGGTCGCCATGCCGTCGTCCGGCCGTCCGAAATTCCGTCGCCGCCCCGCCGACCGCCCCGCCGAGATTCTGGCGGCGGCGCTGGACGTGTTCGTCGCCCGCGGATTCCACGCCGCGCGGCTGGAAGAGGTGGCCCGGGCGGCCGAGGTGTCCAAGGGCGCGCTCTATCTCTATTTTGCGACCAAGGCGGACCTGTTTCGCGCGGTGGTGAAGGACGCCGTGCTGCCGAACATCGAGCGAGTGAAAGCGGCGATTTCGATGGAGGTCCCGTTTGAACAGGCCGCGCGCTCGGCGCTGACCTTGTTGGCGGGCGCGGTGCTGACCGATCGTCGGATCACGGGGGTTGTCAAACTGGTCATCGCCGAGAGCCGCAGCCATCCCGAACTGGCGGCGATCTGGCATGAGACGGTGGTGGAGCCGGCCCTGAGCCTGTTGAGCGGCCTGATCGCCGCAGCCCAGGCGCGCGGCGAGATTCGCCCAGGCGATCCGCGAAACTACGCCTTCGGCCTGGCGGGACCGTTGCTCCTGACCCTGATCTGGCGCGAAACCTTCGAGCCGATCGGCGCAGAGGCCATCGACGTCGAGGCCCTGGCGCGCCAGCACCTCGACACGATCCTGAGGGGAATGACGCCGTGAAACGACTGAAACCGATCCTGGCGGTCGTCGCGGTCGCGGTCCTGGGCGCGGCGATCTGGCTGATCTTCCTTCGCGACGGCGAGGCGCCGACGCTGACCGGCTATATCGAGGGAGAACGGATCTATCTGGCCGCCCCCGTCTCGGGCGCGGTGGCCGAACTGTATGTGCGCGAGGGCGAGCGCGTGGCGGCCGGGGGGCGGACCTTCCTGATCGACCCCGATGTCCAGCGGGCGCAGGCCGAGAGCGCGGCGGCGGGCGTGGCGGCGGCGCGGGCGCGGGCCGACGACCTGAAGAAGGGCCAGAGGGTCGAGGAATTGTCGGTGTTCGACGCCGAGGTGCAGACGGCCCTGGCCGACGAACGCGAGGCCGAGGCGGACTATGACCGGATCGAGCCGCTGGCGCGACGCGGCGTCTATGCGCCAGCGCGTCTGGACCAGGCCCGTGCGGCGCGCGATGCGGCGCGGGCGCGGACGGCGGCGGCCCGGCGCAGACGCGAGGTGGCGACCCTCGGCGCGCGCCGCGACGCCATCGCCCAGGCCGAACAACAGGCGGTCCAGGCCCAGGGCGGTCTCAACGAGGCCAACGCCCGTCTGGCCCAACTGGCCCCGGTCGCGCCGGACGCGGCGCGGGTGGAAGAGGTCTTCTATCGCCCCGGGGAATGGGCGGCGGCGAACCAGCCGATCCTCGCCCTGCTGCCGGACAATCAGGTCAAGCTTGTCTTCTTCGCGCCCGAAGCCGAGATGGCGCGGTACCGGCCGGGGCGGACGGTGCGGTTCGGGTGTGACGGCTGTCGGCCGGGCGAGGCGCGGATTTCCTGGGTCAGTCCGCGTCCCGAATTCACGCCTCCGGTTCTGTACGGCCGGGGCAGCCGCGACCGGCTGGTCTATCGCGTCGAGGCATGGCCGACGAACCCGACGATGCTGAATCCCGGCCTTCCGGTCGACGTGACCCCGTTGGGGGCCGACTGATGACCGCGTCCGCTCCGCCAGGGCCGCGACGCCCCGACCTGGCGGCCCGACGCCGAGAGGACGTTCCAGATCCGGTGATCGACGTGCGGAACCTGAACAAGTCCTTCGGGACGCTGCACGCGGTGAAGGACTTTTCGATCGTCGTGAACCGCGGACGAATCTGCGGCTTCCTGGGGCCGAACGGCGCGGGCAAGACCACCACGCTGCGGATGCTGTGCGGGCTTCTGACCCCAGACAGCGGCGACGGGACGGTGCTGGGCCTGGACGTCCTGACCCAGTCGCGGGGGATCAAGCTGCGCGTGGGCTATATGACCCAGAGATTCTCGCTCTACGAGGATCTGTCGATCGAACAGAACCTGACCTTCATCGCCCGGGTCTATGAGCTGGATCGTCGCCGCGAGCGCGTGCACGCGGCGCTGAGACGATTGGGGCTGTTGCAGCGGCGGGATCAGTTGGCCGGGGCGCTGTCGGGCGGATGGAAACAGCGGCTGGCCCTGGCCGCGGCGACCCTGCACGAACCCGATCTGCTGTTGCTGGATGAACCGACCGCCGGGGTGGACCCGGAGGCGCGCCGCACCTTCTGGGACGAAATTCACGCCCTGGCCGGAGAGGGCATGACGGTGCTGGTCTCGACCCATTACATGGACGAGGCCGAACGGTGCCACGAGATCGCCTATGTGGTGGGCGGACAAACCCTGGCGCGGGGTTCGGCTGAAGAGGTCATCGACGCCTCGGGCCTGATCACCTTCCATGCCGAGGGGCCGGGGGCCGACCGCCTGGCGGCCGATCTGCGCGGGCGGCCGGGCGTGGAGATGGTTGCTCCGTTCGGCACGGTGCTGCACGTCTCGGGTCGTGATCGTGCCGCGCTGGAGGCGGCGATCGCCCCCTTCCGTCGGCCGCCGTTTCATTGGCGTGAGACCCGTCCGACGCTGGAGGACGTGTTCATCCAACTGATCCATGATCGTCGGCCGGAAAAAGGCGTGGCCGCATGATTTCGCCCCTGCGCACCTGGGCCGTGATGGCCAAGGAGTTCATTCAGTTGACGCGGGATCGTCTGACCTACGCCATGATCCTGATGCTGCCGATCGTGCAGTTGCTGTTGTTCGGCTATGCGATCAACGACGACCCCCGGAACCTGCCGACGGCGGTGCTGGTGCAGGACAATGGAGGGTTCTCTCGCGCCATTCTGACGGCGCTGGAGAACAGCGGCTATTTCAAGGTGACGCTACAGGCGCGCGGCCAGGCCGAGCTGGATCGGGCGCTGGCGCGCGGCGAGGTGCAGTTCGCGGTGGTGATCCCCGCCGATTTCACTCGGCGCGTCGTGCGGGGCGACCAGGCCCAGATCCTCGTTGAGGCCGATGCGACCGACCCGTCGGCCACCGGCGGCGCGGTCGCGGCGATCGCCAATCTGCCGACCCAGGCCCTGGCCCGCGAATTGACGGGGCCTCTGGCGGACCGCGCGCCGGGGCGTCAGCCGTTCGAGGTGGTGATCCATCGTCGCTACAATCCCGAGGCCATAACGGCCTACAACATCGTGCCGGGGCTGCTGGGCGTGATCCTGTCGATGACCCTGGTCATGATGACCTCGCTGGGGATGGCGCGGGAACGTGAGCGAGGCACGATGGAGGGCCTCCTGGCCACGCCGGTGCGGCCGCTGGAGGTGATGATCGGCAAGCTGACGCCCTATGTGGTCGTGGGCCTGTTGCAGTCGGTGGTGATCCTGGTGATGGCCCGGGTGCTGTTTCAGGTGCCGATGGTCGGCGGCTGGCTGGCGTTGGGCGTCGGCCTGCTGCTGTTCATCGTCGGCTCCCTGGCGCTGGGGTTCCTGATCTCCACGGCGGCCAAGACCCAGCTCCAGGCCATGCAGATGAGCTTCTTCTACATGCTGCCCTCGATCCTGCTGTCCGGTTTCATGTTTCCGTTTCGAGGCATGCCGGAGTGGGCGCAGGCGATCGGCACGGCCATCCCGGTGACCCATTTCCTGCGGATCGTGCGCGGGTCCCTGCTGAAAGGCGCGGGTTTGCAGGACGCCGGACCCAGCCTGGCGGCCCTGACCCTGTTCGTCCTGGTCGTGGCGACGCTGGCGATGTTGCGTTACCGAACGACCCTGGATTGACGCCCGGATCGGCGCCTGACGCCCATACCGAGGTGCGCCCCCATCGGCTCCGGGTCGGCGGGGGGCGAGGCGAAACCGAACCGCTCCGACGTGTGATGCAGCGACGCCCTAGCCGCCATCTCCGACGCGGGCTAAACCGGAGGTTCGAAACGCGGCGCGGAGTCTGTTTTCTTGATCAAGATCGGCGTCAAGGTCGCGGAGCGCTGGTTCGTGCTGGCGGGCATCGTCCTGTTGGGTGGGATCGCCTTGGCGGGGCTGATCGTGGCCATCTATGCGGCCTGGCTGTTCCATGACCTGCCGGACGCCGGCGAACTGGCGGATTACCGGCCGCCGACGGCGACACGGGTCTATGCGGGCGACGGAACCCTGATCGGCGAATTTTCGGACGAGCGGCGCATCTATGTGCCGTATGAGCAAATCCCCCTGCCGGTGGTGCAGGCGTTTCTGGCGGCCGAGGATCGCAACTTCTTCCAGCACGGCGGCATCGACGTGTCCGGCATCGGCCGGGCCATGTTCAAGAACGTCTTCAACGCCGTCTCCGGGCGGCGTCTGGAAGGCGGCTCGACCATCACCCAGCAGGTGGCCAAGAACGTCCTGCTGACCAGCGAGACCAGTCTGAACCGCAAGCTGAAGGAAGCCATCCTGTCCAGCCGCCTGGAGGGCGCGCTGACCAAGGAGCAGATTCTGGAGCTGTATCTGAACGAGATCTTCCTGGGGTATCGTTCCTACGGCGTGGCCTCGGCGGCCTATAACTATTTCGGCAAGAGCCTGAGCCAGTTGACCCCCGACGAGGCGGCCTTTCTGGCGTCCCTGCCCAAGGGACCGAACAACTACCACCCGAAACGGCACCCCGAGGCGGCCAAGGGGCGGCGCGACTGGGTGCTGGGCGAAATGGCCCAGAACGGCTGGCTGACGCAGGCGGAGTTGCAGGCGGCGCTGGCGCGTCCGCTCAAGACTAACGACGCCCCCCAGCGGGCGGCCTATCGCGACGCCGACTTCTTCGTCGAGGAGGCGCGACGCCGCGCCATCGCCCTGTTCGGGCGCGAAGAGGTGACCGGCGGCGGCTATTATATGCGCACGACGCTGGACCCCAGCCTGCAATCGGCGGCGCGTGACGCCCTGATGAAGGGGCTGGAGAACTATGACCGCCGCCACGGCTGGCGCGGCCCGTGGGGGCAGACCGACTTCGCCCCCGGCTGGCAGCAGCAGGCCCTGCGGCGCACCGTTCCGGCCGAACGGCGCACCTGGCAGGCCGCAGCGATCGAAAGCGTGGCGGGCAACACCGTGCGCGTCCGCACGGCGCGCGATGACCGCACCGGAACCCTGATCGCCTCGGACGCCGCCTGGGCCAACGCCAACCGCCAACTGCGGCGCGGCGATCTGATCTTCGTGGAGCCGCGCAACGGTCAGTTCGCCCTGAAGCAGGTGCCCGCCGTGAACGGCGCCCTGGTGGCCATCGAGCCGCAGTCGGGTCGGGTGCTGGCGATGGTCGGCGGCTATTCCTACGCCCTGTCCAGCTTCAATCGCGCGACCCAGGCGCGACGCCAGCCGGGGTCGGCCTTCAAACCCTTCGTCTATGCGGCGGCGCTTGAGGGGGACTTCACCCCGGCCTCGATCATCCTGGACGCCCCGATCAGCTTCGCGGGCGGGGCCAATGGCGGACGCTGGACGCCCGAGAACTACAGCCGCGAATACTACGGTCCGCAGAGCCTGCGCCGAGGCCTTGAGCTGTCGCGCAACGTCATGACCGTGCGCCTGGCCCAGGAGGTCGGGATGCGCAAGGTCGTGGATCTGGCGCGTCGCATGGGGGTGTCGGATCGGCTTGAGCCGAACCTGTCGGTGTCGCTGGGGGCGGGGGAGACCACCCCCTACGACCTGACGGCCGCCTATTCGGCCTTCGTCAACGGGGGGCGGCGGGTCCAGCCCTATCTGATCGAAATGGTCCAGGACCGGAACGGCGAGACCATCTATCGCGCCGACCGGCGGCCGTGCCGCGAATGCGGACGCGGCTTCTCGGGCCAGGAATCGCCGCGTCTGCCCGAGCGTGGAACCCAGGTGATCGACCCGATCACCGCCTATCAGATCAGCTCCATGCTGGAAGGCGTGGTCCAGCGCGGCACCGCCGCCGCCGCGCGCGGCCTGGGCCGCTGGGTCGGCGGCAAGACCGGCACCACCAACGAATACCGCTCGGCCTGGTTCGTCGGCTTCACCACCGACATCGTCGTGGGGGTCTTCATCGGCTTCGACGACAACCGGTCGCTGGGGTCCGGCGAAACCGGCGCCGCGACGCCGGTGCCGGTGTTCATCGACTTCATGACCGCGGCGCTGAAGGAACGGCCCGCGCGTCCGTTCGTGCGCCCGCGCAACGCCGTCTTCCGCACCGTGAACGGCATCGAGGAAGCCTTCCGTCCCGGCACCGAGCGCCGTGTCGTGGAGACGCCGCGCGAAGAGGTCCGCGAGGGGCCGCAGAACTACAATGACGTGCTGCGCCGTGAGGCCGAGGCGCGGGCCGCCGCCGCCGCGGCCGCAGCCGGTGCGCCGCCCCCTGTGGTCACGGCCCCGCCGCCGCCCAAGAAGGAACCCGCCGAGGACCTGAGCGGGCTGTATTAGGAGGGATTAGGGGTGAGGGCTTAGGGCTTATGCGATGAACAGGCCCCTCAAGCCCCAATTCCTAAGACCCAAGCCCTTTCCCTTCGCTTCCCGGCCCTCTATCTCGGCCCCTCACACTTTCGCGGAGTTTGCGATGAGACCGGATGTCGAGGCCATGAAGGCCGACATCGAGCAGAGCGTCGCTCTGCTCAGGAGGCGTCTTTGACTGGGATGTCGCCGTACGAAAGCTCGATGAGCTGAATGCCCGGGTCGAGGACCCGACCCTGTGGGACAACCCCGACCAGGCCCAGGCCGTCAGTCGCGAACGCTCGCGACTGGAAGCCCAGATCAGCGCCGTCAAGGACATGGAGCGGGGCCTCGAAGACGGGGTCATGCTGGCCGACATGGCCGATGAAGAGGGCGACGAGGCGACCCTGGAAGAGGCGCGCGCCAGCCTGAAGGCCATCAAGGAGCGCGCCGCCAGGGCCGAGCTGGAGGCTCTGCTGTCGGGCGAGGCCGACGGCAACGACGCCTATCTGGAGGTCAACTCCGGCGCGGGCGGCACCGAAAGCTGCGACTGGGCCGGGATGCTGCTGCGTATGTATTCGCGCTGGGCCAAGGCGCACGGATATGAGGTCGAGCTGGAAGCGTCCGAAGACGGCGATCAGGCCGGCATCAAGTCGGCGACCATCCTGGTGACCGGCCCGAACGCCTATGGCTGGCTGAAGTCGGAATCGGGCGTGCATCGGCTGGTGCGCATCAGCCCCTATGATGCGGCGGCCAAGCGGCACACCAGTTTCGCCTCGGTCGGCGTGTCGCCGGTGGTGGACGATACGATCGAGATCGACATCAACCCGGCCGATGTGCGCACCGACACCTATCGCGCCTCGGGTTCGGGCGGTCAGCACGTCAACAAGACGGACTCGGCCGTGCGTCTGACGCACATTCCGACCAATACGGTGGTGGCCTGTCAGGCGGGTCGTTCGCAGCATCAGAACCGCGATCAGGCGTGGAAGATGCTGCGCGCGCGCCTGTACGAGCTGGAATTGCAAAAGCGCGAGGCGGCGGCCCAAGCCCTGGCCGACGCCAAGACCGACATCGGCTGGGGCCACCAGATCCGATCCTATGTCCTGCAGCCGTATCAGATGGTGAAGGATCTGCGCACCGAGGTGGAGACCTCGGACACCCAAGGCGTGCTGGACGGCGACCTGGACGCCTTCATGGGCGCGGCCCTTGCGGCGCGGGTCGGCGACAAGCGCGGCGAGACGGTGGAGTAGGGAGTCTTCCTCCCGCGGTCCCAGTCGGCGGGTGAGGATAAGGAAAAGGCCCCGGAGCGATCCGGGGCCTTTGATCTTTCAGTCGTGACGGAAGCGCGTCAGGCGCCGACGGCCGGACCGCCCTCGCCCTGAGTCGGAGCGGCGACGGCCGCCGCCGCCGGGGCCGGCGCGGGCTTGGGCGCCGGGGCGGCGGGGGCCGCCTGGCGGGCGCCCTGAAGGACGCGGCCCTGGAAATAGGCGCCGATGTCGATCGAAAGCTGCTCGGCGGTGATGTCGCCATCGACATAGGCCGTCGAGATCAGCTTGACCTGCTTGCCCGCGACGCCGCCGACGATGCGGCCGCGCACCTCGATATAGTCGGCCTGGACATTGCCTTCGACGGCGCCGGTCTCGCCGACGATCAGGCGGCCGACGCGCACGTCGCCCTTGACCTGGCTGTCGATCTGAAGATCGCCCGAGCCGGTGATGTTGCCGGTGAATTGCAGGTCGGCCGACAGGGTCGACAGGCCGCGGCCCGCGGCCACGGGCGACGGAGCAGCGGGCGCGCCGGCCGACGCCGGGCGTCCAGGCGACGGCAGGTCGGGCAGCGGCGGGATCGGTTCGGCGGCGCGCGCCGGGGCGGGGGATTTAGTCTTGTTGAACAAGTTGGTCTCCGGCTTTCATGAAGCGGGCTGGATTTTGCGGGCGGCCGTCGACCCACACCTCATAGTGCAGGTGGACGCCGGTGGAGCGGCCGGTCGTGCCCATGGCGCCGATGCGTTGCCCCAGCGCCACGCGCTGACCGAGGGTCACCGCCGTGGCGTTGAGATGGGCGTAGCGCGTCTTGAAACCGCGACCATGGTCTATCTCGACAGTCTTTCCATACCCTGAACGCACGCCGACGAAAGAGACGATTCCGGGGGCGGTGGCGCCGATGGGACTGTTCAACGGGGCCGAAAAGTCCTGGCCCTGATGCACGGCTGGGCGACCGTTGAACGGATCGAAACGGACGCCGAAGCCCGAGGTGGTGCGGGCCTGGGTCGGGCGGTTGAACGGCAGGCCCTCGGCGGCGTCGGCCAGGCCGCGCATCTCCGTCAGGCTGTCGGCGGCGTGGCCGATGCGGACGGCGAAGGCCTCGTCCACGTCCAGGATGGCGGCCAGGGCCTTGGGGTCGCGCGCCTCGACCAGCGGCCCGCCCAGAGCCGCCCCTTGCGGCGCATAGGCGGCGGGGTTCAGCCCGGCCAGGCGGAAGGCCAGGCGCAGGCGTTCGGCGCGGGTCTGGGCGAAGCCCTCGGCGCGGGCGATCAGCCGTTCCTGATCCATGCGCACGCCCAGGATGCGGCGCACGGGATTGCCGTCGGCGTCGGCCTTGGGCCGGGCGGGGCGCAGAGCCTGTTCGGCGCCCTGGACGCCGTGGAACATGGTCATGACCTGGGTCAGGGCGGCGTGGCGGCGCTCGACCATGGACGCCATGTCGTCCAGCGAACCGGTAGTGGTGGTCATGCGCACCACGGCGCTGTCGAGCCGGGCCTGGAGATCGGCGGTGCGGCGCTCGGATTCGGCGCGGGTGCGACGCACGGCCTGATCGGCGGCGCTTTCGGTGGCGAGGTCGAACAGGAAGCCGCCCGAGGCGACCAGGGTCCAGCCGACCAGCAGGGCGCCGACCGCGACGCCGAGCATCTGGCGGCCGCGGGTCAGCACATAGCCGCGCGTCTCGCCATTGGCGCGAAGATAGAGGTGGCGTTCGGGGAACCAGCGTTCAAATACTGAACGCCTCTCTCCCTGATGGTCCTGAACCATACGCTACGCCCCCTCGACACAGCTTTATCCGGGAGGCGTGACGTTTTCGCAATAGCGTTCACCCATTGTTAACCCTGATTTCGCGCGCTGGGGAACAATGCGAATCTAGTCAGGCGACATATTCGCCTGTCAGGAGAGTGAACGAATCTATGGTTGATCTGTCGCGGCGGCTCAAAGATCGCGGGCGGCGGCCAGAACCTCCTGCGCATGGCCCGAGACGCGAACGTTGCGCCAGGCGCGGCGCACCACGCCGGACCCGTCGATCAGGAAGGTGGCGCGCTCTATGCCCATGTATTTGCGGCCGTAGAGCTGTTTCTCGACCCAGACGCCCCAGGCTTCGGTGACCACGCCGTCCTCGTCGGCGGCCAGGATGACCTTCAGGTCGTGCTTCAGCTTGAAGCGGTCGTGTTTCTTCACGCTGTCGCGCGAAACGCCGATGACGGCGACGCCGAGGGCGTCGAACTCGCCGATCAGGGCCGAGAAGTCCTTGCCCTCATTGGTGCAACCGGGCGTATCGTCCTTGGGATAGAAATAGACGACGGCCGGGCCGGTCAGATCGACATGGCCGCCGCCGTCGGTGGGCAGGGACAGGGGCGGCGCGTGGTTTCCGACCTCAGGCATCTTCTTCTCCGCTCATCCCCGCGGAAGCGGGGATCCAGTCCTTGGCGTCAACCAGACCGCCCAGCCGCGTTTCCTCGAACAGGTCGCGCCAGCCGGGATTGGTTTTCTCGATCATCTCCAGCTTCCAGACGCGCAGCCATTTCTTGATCTGACGTTCGCGTCGGAAGGCGGCTTCACGGGTGTCGTGAAACTCGAACCAGACGAGTTGATCGATGCCATGTTTCGCCGTGAAACCCTTGTAGGTCTTATCCTTGTGTTCGGCCACGCGCCTCAAAAGGTCGTCGGTGGAGCCGACATAGAGGGTGCCGTTCCGTCCACTGGCGAGGATGTAGGTGAAGAAGGCCATGACGGTGCGCGTGGCTCTCACTGGGTCCCCGCTTTCGCGGGGATGCACGGATTATGTTGGACGCACCAACTTGGATGTCTTTTTGCCCTTCTGGACGAGGAAGGCCCCGGTCTGCGGGTCGATATCTTCGCGCACGTAACGCTCGTTGCCGTCCACCAATACGCCGTTGATCTTGATCTCACGGTTAGCGATGGATCGTTTGGCGTCTTTCATCGACGATATACCGGCAGCGTGAACCAGAGACTCCGGAGTGCGCACTACCCAGTCTTGCCCGCCTGACCAGTCGAAGTCGACAACGTCGAGAACTGAGGTGTCGCCTCGCTCGAAACTGGCCTCCGACTTGGATCGCGCCTTCTGCGCCTCGTCCGCGCCGTGCAGCAGGGTGGTGGCGGCGTCGGCCAGGGCTTTCTTGGCGTCGTTGATCCCGGCGCCGTCCAGCGTCTCCAGCCGAGCGATCTCGTCCAGCGGCACGTCGGTGAACAGGCGCAGGAAGCGGCCGACGTCGGCGTCGTCGACGTTGCGCCAGAACTGCCAGTAGTCGTAGGGCGACAATTGGTCGGCGTTCAGCCAGACCGCACCTTGCGCCGTCTTGCCCATCTTGCCGCCGGATGCGGTGGTCAGCAGGGGGGTGGTCAGGCCGAAGGCGGTGCGGCCTTCATTCCGGCGCACCAGATCGACGCCCGAGACGATGTTGCCCCACTGGTCCGAGCCGCCCATCTGCATGGTCACGTTCAGGCGACGGTTCAGTTCCAGGAAGTCCACCGACTGCATCAGCATGTAGTTGAATTCCAGGAAGGTCATCGGCTGTTCGCGCTCCAGCCGCAGCTTGACCGAGTCGAAGGCCAGCATCCGGTTGACCGTGAACTGGGTTCCGAATTCGCGCAGGAATTCGACGTAGCCGAAGCGCGACAGCCACTCGTCGTTGTCCACCATGACGGCGTCGGTGGGGCCGTCGCCAAAGGTCAGGAATTTGGCGAAGACGGTCTTGATCGAGGCGATGTTGGCCTGGATCAGCGCGTCGTTCAGTTGCGGGCGCGAGGCGTCCTTGCCGGTCGGGTCGCCGACCTTGGTCGTGCCGCCGCCCATCAGGACGATGGGCTTGTGGCCCGTCTGCTGGAGCCGGCGCAGCATCATGATCTGGATCAGGCTGCCGACGTGCAGCGACGGCGCGGTGGCGTCGAAACCGATGTAGGCGGCGATCACGCCGCTGCTCGCCGCCGCGTCCAGCTCGGCCGGATGGGTGATCTGGTGGATGTAGCCCCGGTCGCGGAGCGTCTTCAGGAAGTCGGATTTGAAGGCGGTGTCGGTCATGGTTCGGCTCCGTTAGCAGGGAAGCCGGCGGGCGTCTTCAGGGGAGTGCGCCGGCGTAAGGGCGGCGCAAGGGATCGCGGCCGCGCGTCAGAACGACGGGCGGTAATAGAGGGGGGCGGCGAGGGCGCGCTGGGCGATCATGGCGCCTGGATACGGTCGGGCGTTGACCGGCGTCAAGCGGGCGGTCATCGAAGGCGGATGCGCGTGACGTTGAAACCTCATCCGACGACGCCGGGACCGGACATCGAGATCACGGTCGAGGGCGAGCGACGCGGCGCGCAGCTATGGCTGCGCTATGTCACCGAGGGCGATGTCGACAGCCTGCAATGGCCCACGCCCGCTCAGGGCCGCGCCGACGGTCTTTGGAGGTCCACCTGTTTCGAGGTCTTCGTGCGGACGGCGGACGGATACCGCGAGTTCAACCTGTCGCCTTCGGGGCAGTGGGCCAGTTATCGGTTCGACGGCTATCGCGCGGGCATGAGCGAGGCGGCGGAGCTGGCCGAGCCGCCCTTGCTGGACGGCGGTGCGGATTACGTCGGCCTGGAGACGGTGATCGACCTGCCGCCGGGCGCGACGACGCTGGGCCTGTCCGCCGTCATCGAGGAGACCGACGGCCGCATTTCCTATTGGGCGCTGGCGCATCCGTCGGATAAGCCGGACTTTCATCATCCCTCATCCTTCGTGCTGGAGCTGCCATGAAGTTCGGCGTCGATCGTCTGTTGTCCGATCCCGCGCTGCGGGCGCCGCTGAAGGGCAGGCGGGTGGCGATCCTGGGCCATCCGGCCTCGGTGACGGCGGACCTGACCCATTCGATGGACGCGCTGGCCGCCTGTCCCGAGATCGCGCTGAGCGCCGCCTTCGGGCCGCAGCACGGCATGAAGGGCGATCTGCAGGACAATATGATGGAAAGCCCGGACTACATCGATCCGGTGCACGGCGTGCCGGTGTTCAGCCTGTACGGCGAGGTGCGGCGGCCGCGCGGTCAGTGGATGGAGACGTTCGACGTCATCCTGATCGACCTGCAAGACCTGGGCTGCCGCATCTACACCTTCGTGACGACCCTGCTGTACGTGCTGGAGGCGGCGGCCGAGCACGGCAAGGAGGTCTGGGTTCTGGACCGGCCCAATCCCGCCGGACGACCGGTCGAAGGCACGACGCTGAAACCGGGCTGGGAGAGTTTCGTCGGCGCCGGGCCGATGCCGATGCGCCACGGGCTGACGCTGGGTGAGATGGGCCTCTGGTTCATCGATCATTTCAAGATCGACGTGGCCTATCGGGTCATCGAGATGCAGGGCTATGACCCCGAGGCCGCGCCGGGATACGGCTGGCCGCTGGGCCAGAGGGCCTGGGTCAACCCCAGCCCCAATGCGCCGAACCTGTCGATGGCCAGGGCCTATGCCGGCACGGTGATGATCGAGGGGGCGACCCTGTCGGAGGGGCGCGGCACGACGCGGCCGCTGGAGCTGTTCGGGGCGCCCGACATCGACGCGCGGGCGGTGATCGCCGAGATGCGGCGGATCGCGCCGGGCTGGCTGGACGGCTGTGTGCTGCGCGACATCTGGTTCGAGCCGACCTTCCACAAACACGTCGGCGAGCTGTGTTCAGGCGTGCAGATCCATTGCGAGGACCCGGTCTATGACCACCACGCCTTTAAGCCCTGGCGGGTGCAGGCCGCGGGGTTCAAGGCGATCCGAAACCTGTATCCCGACTACGATCTGTGGCGGGACTTTCCATATGAATACGCTTTCGGCAAACTGCCGATCGACACCATCAACGGCGGCGCGGCGCTGAGGGAATGGGTGGATGATCGGGGTGCGCAAGCGGGCGATCTCGATGCGGTCGCCCGACCGGACGAGGCGGCGTGGGCGCATGAGCGCAGGCCGTTTCTGATCTACTGATACGCGCGGGGCGAGATTTCGTCCGGCTGCCGTTCCGTCTGTGTGGAGGGTTTTGATGATCGCAATTCTGCTGGCTCTGGCTTTGACGTTCCAGGAGCCGTCGTCTCTCGGCCCAGAGGCCAGGGCCTTGATTGCGCCGGTGGCCCAGGCGCTGGAGACAGAACAGGCGCGTCAGGCCGCCCTGCCGCCGGCCGCCAGCGACCGCGAACGTCTGGAGCGGATGGCGGTGCTGGATCAGGTGGGCCGTCGCGCCCTGACACGCATCGATCTCAGCGCCCTGCCGCCTGACGAGCGCCGGGCGGCGGCGCAGGCCATGTGGGCGCCGGTTGCGGCGATGGACGCGCGTCTGATGGACGAGCTGCTGACCATGGTTCCACCCGAGGGCTGGTTCCTGAAAAGCGTCTATGGCGAACAGGCCGCCGGCGCGGCCTTCCTGATCGTCCAGCATTCGGACGTTGAACACTGGCGCCGGTTCGTGCCGGTGCTGGAGCCGCTGGTGGCGCGCGGCGAGGTGGATGGTCAGGAGTACGGCCTGATGTACGACCGCCTGGCTGTCGCCGAGAACCGGCCCCAGCGCTACGGCACCCAGATGACCTGCAAGAACGGCAAATTCGTCATCGACCGCGACAATCTGGAAGACCCGACGAACGCCGACGCCCGCCGCGCGGCCATGGGCTTCCACTGGACCCTGGCGGAATACGAGCAGTGGTTCGCCGACTATCCGCCCTGCAACTGATCAGGCCGGATTCTCTTCCAGCCGCTTGTCCAGATACAGCCCCACGCGGCGGTCGACGGCGTCGATGTGGTCCTGCCAGAAGTGGGTGGCGCCCTCTTCCAGTTCGTAGTCGATGACGATGCCTTTTTGCGTGCGCAGCTTGTTGACCACGCGCTCGACCTCGATCGGCGGCACGATGGTGTCGGCCGTGCCGTGCAGGAACAGGCCTGAGGCCGGGCAGGGGGCCAGGAAGCTGAAGTCGTAGATGTTGGACGGCGGCGAGACCGAGATGAAGCCGTCGGTTTCCGGTCGGCGCATCAGCAACTGCATACCGATATAGGCCCCGAACTGATAACCGGCGACCCAGGTCTGGCTGGCGGCGGGGTTGTTGGCTTGCAGCCAGTCCAGGGCCGTGGCCGCGTCGGCCAGTTCACCGATGCCGCTGTCGAACTCGCCCTGCGACTTTCCGACGCCTCTGGAGTTGTAGCGCAGGGTGGCGAAGCCGCGTTTGACGAACAACTGGTGCAGGGTCACCGCCACCGGATTGTTCATGTGTCCGCCGGCCTTGGGATGCGGGTGCAGAATCAAGGCGATGGGGGCGTTCGGGCGCTTGCCCGGCGAATAGCGGCCTTCGATACGGCCCGAGGCGCCGGGCAAAATGACTTCAGGCATGGGTGTCCCGTCTCAACTGTCGTTTCGCAGTCGCGTAATACTTGACCGCACCGCTCGGACTTTCTAAGTCCGCCACGCGCGCCGGTTCGCCTGCGAAGGCGGGCGTCTTAGCACAGGCGCCCGGCAAAGCGCGCAATTTTTGAGGACTCCGCGATGCGCCTGTCGACGAAGGGACGATACGCCGTGATGGCCATGGCCGATCTGGCCAAGAACGGCCGCAATCCCACGGGCGAAGGGCGCGCCGTGTCCTTGGCCGAGATCGCGACCCGGCAAGAGATTTCGCTGAGCTATCTGGAGCAGTTGTTCGCGCGGCTGCGCAAGGGCGGCCTGGTGCGCAGCGTACGGGGGCCTGGCGGCGGATACCGTTTGGCGCGCGGCGCCCATGAAACCTCGGTGGCCGAGATCGTGCTGGCGGTGGACGAACCGATCCGGGCGACGCGCTGTGCGGCCCATTCCTCGCCCAAGGGCTGCATGATGGCCGGCGAGCGCTGCATCACCCACGATCTGTGGGAGGATCTGGGCGAGGAGATCCAGGCCTTCCTGGCGGCGGTGTCGCTGGAGGACGTGGTCATGAACCGCACCGGCGCACGGCGCCGTTCGGTCACGGCGAACAACCAAGTGGGAGCGGCGGCGTGAGCGTCTATCTGGATTACAACGCCACCGCCCTGGTCCGGCCAGAAGTTCAGACGGCCGTGGCCGAGGTGATGGCCAATGGCGGCAACCCCAATGCGGTGCACGCCTGGGGCCGCCGCGCGCGGGCCGGGGTCGAGACCGCGCGGGCGCGGGTTGCCGATCTGGTCGGCGTCGACGCGACGGCCGTGATCTTTTCGTCCGGCGGCACGGAATCGAACGCCCAGGGCGTCGCCAGCGCCCTGGCTGGCGGTTGCAAGCGATTGATCGTCTCGGCGACCGAACATCCCTGTGTGGCCGAGGCGGCCGCCATGTCGGGCGCGCCGGTCGAGACCTGGCCGGTCGACGCCGACGGCGTGGTCGATCTGGATTGGCTGGCCGAGGCGTTGAAGCGGCCCGGCCGGGCGGCCGTCGCCTTGCATCACGCCAATAACGAAAGCGGCGTGATCCAGCCGATCGAGACCGTGGCGGCGCTGGTGCGGGCGGCGGACGGCTGGCTGCACGTCGACGCCATCCAGTCGGCGGGCAAGGTTCCGGTCGATATGCGCGCTCTGGACGCCGACACCCTGACCCTGTCGAGCCACAAGCTGGGCGGCTTGCAGGGCGTCGGGGCGCTGGTCCTGAAGCCGGGTCGCGAGGCGGTGCGCATCCTGCACGGCGCGGGCCAGGAACGAGGCTTGCGCGCGGGCACTGAGAACACCCCCGGCATCGTCGCCTTCGGCGTCGCGGCCCAATGTGCGATGCGCGATCTGGAGCAGGACCACTCGGCCTGGCGCGACGCCGCCCAGGCGCGGGTCAAGGCGGCCGGCGCCGTGATCGTGGGCGAGCGTGCGCCGCGACTGCCCAACACCCTGTTCATGGCCGCGCCGGGCTGGGACAGCCCGCAGCAACTGATCACCCTGGATCTGGCGGGCGTCATGGTGTCGGCTGGCAGCGCCTGTTCGTCGGGCAAGACCAAGCCGTCCAAGACCATGCTGGCCATGGGGTTGGAAGACGTGGCCACCCACGCCATCCGCGTCACCGGCGGCTGGGGCACGACCGAGGCGGACTGGATGCGGTTCGCCGACGCCTGGATCGCAGCCTGGAACGCGCGCGCCGCCCGCGCGGCCCAGACCGTCACGGAAGCCGTCTGATGGCCGCTGTCAGGGAAACTATCGACGCCGTCGCCGCGCTGGAGAAGTACGAGCACGGCTTCACCTCGGACATCGAGACCGAGTTCGCGCCCAAGGGGCTGAACGCCGACATCGTGCGCTTCATCTCCGAGAAGAAGGGCGAGCCGGAATGGATGCTGGAATGGCGCCTGGCCGCCTTCGAGCGCTGGCAGGCGATGGAGGAGCCGACCTGGGCTTCGGTGAAGTATGAGCCGGTCGATTATCAGGACCTGTACTACTACGCCGCGCCGAAGGTGAAGGAGGGGCCGAAGTCGCTCGATGAGGTCGATCCCGAACTGCTGGCGGTTTACGCCAAGCTGGGCATCCCGCTGAAAGAGCAGGAGGTGCTGGCGGGGGTCGAAGGGGCGCCGCGCTATGCGGTCGACGCCGTGTTCGACTCGGTCAGCGTGGTCACCACCTTCAAGAAGGAACTGGCGGCTGTCGGCGTGATCTTCATGCCGATTTCCGAGGCTTTGCGCGAATATCCTGATCTTGTGCGGCAATACCTGGGGACGGTCGTCCCGGTGTCGGACAACTATTTCGCGGCGCTGAACAGCGCCGTGTTTTCGGACGGATCGTTCGTCTATGTGCCGCCGGGCGTGCGCTGCCCGATGGAGCTGTCGACCTATTTCCGCATCAACGCCTCTTCGACCGGGCAGTTCGAGCGGACCCTGATCATCGCCGACAAGGGGGCCTATGTCTCCTATCTGGAAGGCTGCACCGCGCCGATGCGCGATGAGAACCAGTTGCACGCCGCCGTGGTCGAACTGGTGGCGCTGGACGACGCCGAGATCAAATATTCGACGGTGCAGAACTGGTACCCCGGCGACGCCGAGGGCAAGGGCGGCATCTACAACTTCGTCACCAAGCGCGCCGACTGCCGCGGCGACCGCTCGAAGGTGAGCTGGACCCAGGTCGAGACGGGTTCGGCGGTGACGTGGAAATATCCGTCGTGCCTGCTGAAGGGCGAGGAAAGCTCGGGCGAATTCTATTCCATCGCCATCACCAACGGACATCAGCAGGCCGACACCGGCACCAAGATGGTGCACCTGGGCAAGAATTCGAAGTCGCGGATCATCGCCAAGGCGGTGTCGGCGGGGCGATCGGATTCGACCTATCGCGGCCTGGTCTCGGTGCATCCCAAGGCGACGGGCGTGCGCAACTTCACCCAGTGCGACAGCCTGTTGATCGGCAAGGACTGCGGCAGCCACACCGTGCCCTATATCGAGGCGCGCAACGGCTCGGCCCAGTTGGAGCATGAGGCGACGACGACGCGCCTGAGCGAGGACCAGTTGTTCTACGCCCAGCAGCGCGGCCTGTCGGAGGAGGAGGCGGTGGCCCTGCTGGTCAACGGCTTCGTGCGCGACGTGTTGCAGGAACTGCCCATGGAGTTCGCCGTCGAGGCGCAGAAACTGGTGGCGATCAGCCTGGAAGGGAGCGTGGGGTGAGCATTCAGAGCGCCCTCGTCATGGAACGAGATAATCTGCCGACGGTCGGCGAGCTGGCCGCTGCGGTCGTCGAAACGGGGACTTCCGTGGCCTTTTCGCCCGAGTTCAACCTGGACCGCGCGACGAGCCGTTGGGTGTCGGTCCAGTTCGACGGAGAGACCACCGGTTTCGAATTTTCCGTCGAGGATTTGCCGGAAGGGCTGCCGGAGGGCGTGCGCCGCTATGGCGACACCCTGCTCTCGTTCGGCGCGCGCGGAACCCCCTCCATTGAGGCCGTCACGGCCATTCAGCGTGTGATGGCGCAAAGATGGAACGCCGCGGGCTGGGTCGGGCAGGAACTGATCCCGCCCGTCGATGTCGCGCGTCGCGCCCCGGCGGCCCCCGATGCGGACTCGGGTGCGGACTCAGAGATCAAGCTGGACCACTCCTTCGTTTGGCGCGTCGAACACACGATCGGGGTGATCCTGTTTTCGCTGGCGCTGCTCGGCCTAATTCTCTGGAACGCCCTCGCCTGATGCTCTCCATCTCCAATCTTCACGTCACCGTCGGCGACAAGCCGATCCTCAAGGGCCTGACGCTCGACGTTCCGGCGGGCGAGGTGCACGCCGTCATGGGACCCAATGGGGCGGGCAAGTCCACGCTGGGCTACGCCCTGACCGGACGGCCCGGCTATGAGGCGACGCAAGGGGCGGCGTTTTGGCGCGGCGAGGATCTGCTGGCGCTCGATCCGGCCGAGCGGGCGGCGAGGGGCGTCTTCCTGTCGTTCCAGTATCCGATGGAGATTCCAGGCGTTCCGGCCCTGACCTTTATCCGCACGGCGCTGAACGCCCAGAAACGCGCGCGGGGCGAGGAAGAGGTCTCGGCCCCCGCCTTCTTGAAGCAGGTCCGGGCGGCGGCGACCGCGTTGAAGATGGACTTCGACATGCTGAAACGGCCGCTGAACGTCGGCTTTTCGGGCGGCGAGAAGAAGCGGATGGAAATCTTGCAGATGGCCCTGCTGGAGCCGTCCCTGTTGATCCTGGACGAGACGGATTCCGGCCTGGACATCGACGCCCTGCGCATCGTGTCCGAGGGGGTCAACGCCCTGCGGTCGACTGAGCGGTCGATGCTGGTGATCACCCACTATCAGCGGCTGCTGGACTATATCAAACCGGATCGGGTGCACGTGCTGGCCGGCGGCCGCATCGTGGCGTCCGGTGGGCCGGAGCTGGCGCTGGAGCTTGAGGCGGAGGGGTACGACAAATTCCTTCCGGCGGCGGCGTGACGCTGGTTGACCTTCGCGATCCCTCGAGCTTCCCCACGCGGCGGGTCGAGGCGTGGAAATACACCGACCTGCGTCGCTGGCTGCGCGAAACGCCGCCGACCTCGGGCGAGGCGAGCGTCGAACCCGGCGGCCCGTTCGCGGCCTTGGGCGGCGAGGAGCGGGCCTTCGTCAACGGGCGTTGCGAGGGCGTTCCCAGGATCGTCGCCGAGGGCGTCGTCGATGCGCCCATGCGGTTGCGTTTCGTCTCGACCGAAGCGGGCGCGGGGCATCAGGCGACGGTGCAGGTCGAGGTGGCGGCGGACGGCGCCCTGACCCTGCTGGAAAGTCATGAGGGGCGGGCGGCGGACTATGTCTCGAACATCGCGCTGAACATCAGCGTCGGCGACGGCGCGCGCCTGACGCGCATCGTCCTGGCGGATGATGCAGAGGACGCCATCGCCCTGTCGCGAGCCGATGTGAGGCTGGGTGCGGGCGCGACGTACAACCAGACCCTCATCGCCACGGGCGCGAAGCTGCAACGGCTGGAAACCCGTGTCGCCCATCCTGGGCAGGGCGCCTCGGTGCGCATGGACGGCCTGTATCTGCTGGCCGACGCACGCCATGCGGACCTGACCAGCGTGGTGTCGCATCAGGGCCGGGACGGGGTGACCTCACAGCTTGCCAAGGGCGTCGTGCGCGACACGGCGCGCGGCGTGTTCCAGGGCAAGATCGTGGTCGAGCGCGGGGCCGACGGCACCGATGCGCGGATGGGTCATCACGCCCTGATCCTGTCGGAGCGCGGCGAGGTGGACGCCAAGCCCGAACTGGTCATCTACGCCGACGAGGTGTCGTGCGCGCACGGCAATACGGTCGGCGCGCTGGATGAGCGGGCGCTGTTCTATATGCAGCAGCGCGGCATTCCGGCCGACGAGGCGCGGGCGTTGCTGACCCAGGCCTTCCTGATCGAGGTGGTCGACCGGATCGACCACGAGGGCGCGCGGGAGGCGGTGCGGGAATGGCTGACGGCGCGCCTGTGACCCGGTTCGATCCCTATGCGGCCCGCGCGCAGGTCCCGATCCTGTCGCGAGCGGTGAACGGGCGGCCGCTGGTCTATCTGGACAACGCCGCCTCGGCCCAGAAGCCGCGAGCGGTGATCGACCGAATGGTGCAGGTGATGGAAGGCTCCTACGCCAATGTCCATCGCGGGCTGCACACCCTGGCGAACGAGACGACCGAGGCCTTTGAGACCGCGCGCGAGACCGTGGCGCGGTTCCTGAACGCCGAACGGCCTGAAGACATCGTCTGGACCAAGGGCGGGACCGAGGCGATCAATCTGGTGGCGGCGGGCGTCGGCCAGACGATCCAGCCGGGCGATGAGATCATCATCACCGAGATGGAGCATCACTCCAACATCGTGCCGTGGCATCTGCTGCGCGAGCGGCGCGGCGCGGTGCTGAAATGGGCGCCGGTGAGGGATGACGGGTCGCTGGATCTGGACGCCCTGGCGGACCTGCTGGGACCGCGGACCAGGATCGTGGCGGTCAGCCATATGTCGAACGTGCTGGGCACCATCAATCCCGTCTCCGAGATCGTGCGCATGGCCCATGCGGTCGGGGCGCGGGTGCTGATCGACGGTTGCCAGGGGGCGGTGCACGCCTCGCCCGACGTGCGGGCCATCGGGGCGGACTGGTACGTGCTGACCGGCCACAAGCTGTTCGGGCCGACGGGCATCGGCGTCCTGTACGGCACGGCCGAGGCCCTGGCGTCTTTGCCGCCGTATCAGGGCGGAGGCGAGATGATCGAGACGGTAACCAAGGACCGCGTCACCTACGCCCCGCCGCCGCATCGGTTCGAGGCGGGAACGCCGCCGATCCTTGAGGCCATCGGCCTGGGCGCGGCGCTGGACTGGCTGATGCGGTTCGACCGCGAGGCCGTGGCCGCGCACGAGCGGCGGCTATACGACCATGCGCTGGCGCGGCTGGTCGAGGTCGGCGGGTTGCGGGTGCTGGGCCAGGCTCCGGGCAAGGGGGCCATCCTGAGCTTCACCCTGGACGGAATCCACGCCCACGACATCGCCCAGGTGATGGACCGTTACGGCGTGGCCGTGCGGGCCGGACTGCATTGTTGCGAACCGCTGGCGCAAAGATTCGGCGTGACCTCGAGCACGCGCGCCAGCTTCGCCCTATATAACACCCTGGAAGACGCCGACGCCTTCGTGGATGCGTTGGTCAAGGCGCGCGAGTTCTTCGTATGACGGATATGGACGGCAAGACGATCAGCGACAGCGAGACCTTTGCGACGTCCTGGGACGAGCCGCAAAAGAGCGCCCTGAGCCAGGCCGAGCTGGACCGGCTGACCGACGACCTGATCGCGGCGCTGAAGACGGTGTTCGACCCGGAAATCCCGGTCGACATCTATGAGCTGGGCCTGATCTACAAGGTCGATATCAACGACGAGCGCGACGTGGTGGTCGAGATGACCCTGACAGCGCCCGGATGCCCGGTGGCCGGCGAGATGCCGGGCTGGGTCGAGGCGGCGGTGATGACGGTCCAGGGGGTCAGATCGGCGCGCGCCAATCTGGTGTTCGATCCGCCATGGGACCCGTCGAAGATGAGCGACGAGGCCAAGCTCGCGCTCAATATGTTCTGAGGTTGGAATGAGCGAACTCACCACCACCACCAGACCCCGCCGCCCGCGTCCGCAGGCCCTGACCCTGACCGAGGCGGCCGCCGCGCGCGTGCGCGAACTGACTGAGGCGAACGGCCACAAGGGCTTGCGCGTCGGCATCAAGAACGGCGGCTGCGCGGGGCAGGAGTATACCTTCGCCTTCGCCGACGAGATCGGGCCGTTGGACGAGGTGGTGACCGACAAGGGCGCCACTGTTGTGGTCGATCCCAAGGCCGTCCTGTTCCTGATCGGGGCCGAGATCGACTTCGAGACCACCAGGCTGGCGTCGAAATTCGTCTTTCGCAATCCGAACCAGACCGACGCTTGCGGCTGCGGCGAGAGCGTGACCATCACCCCGGCGAAGGCAAGCTGAGCGGTGGCCTATGACCCGTCGTTCGGGGCGTGGGTGCAGGAACATTTCGCCGGACTGGGACCCCTGACCATCAAGCGAATGTTCGGCGGGGCCGCCGTCTATTCGAACGGCCTGATCTTCGCCCTGCTGGACGACGGCGTGGTCTGGATGAAGGCCGACGATCAGAACGCGCCTGTGCTGCGCCAGGCCGGATCGCGGCAGTTCACCTTTCCGATGAAGGACGGGGCGCTGATGAGCATGGCCTACTGGAGCCTGCCGGAAACGGCGCTCGACGATCCTGACGAGGCGGTGCATTGGGCGCGCCTGTCGCTGGACGCCGCGCTCAGGAAGGCGGCGGCGAAGACGGCCAGCAAGCCGAAGACGCCGAAATAGCGCCGTCACCCTCGAGCGTGACTCGAGGATGACAAGGTTGGGTTCAAGAGCGGGCCGCCGCCCGACGGGCCTCATCCGGCGCGAGTACGCGGACGGCGGGGGTGACGGGCTGGCCGGTCGCCTCGGCGACCAGTTCGGCGGTCTTGCCTTCGACGGCGGCTTCCAGCCGGGCCAGGAATTCGTCCTTGGGCAGGCCGGTGGGGATGGGGTCCAGGAACTCCAGCGTGGCCGTGCCCGGATGCTTGCGGAAATCCTCGCCGGGCCAGAACAGGCCAAGGTTGGTGGCCAGCGGCACGACCGGCATGTCGAAGTCGCGATACATGTGCCAGACGCCGGACCGATAGCGGAATTTCTCGCCCACCTTGGCCAGATTGCCCTCGGGATAGATCAGGATGCGGCGGCCCTCGGCATGGGCGTCGGCGGCGCGGGACTTGAGCGCCTCGCGGGCTTCGCGACCGCCGCAGTTGTTGACCACGATGGCCCCCAGCTTGGTCAGGACGGTCGAGAGAAGCGGAAACTTCTCCAGATGATCGCCGGTGACGAAGGCCAGGTCTTGGAACCGGTCATAGACCGAGAAGCCGTCGCCCCAGCTCTGGTGCTTCGCCGCGATGATGAAGGCGCCGGTGGGCAGACGATCCTCGCCGCGATATTGAATGCGGATGCCAGCCAGCCCGCGCATGGCCTGAACCATGCGTTTCACATAGCGACGGATGATCCAGCCGGTGGCGCGGCGACCGGGCGTCAGGGCCGCGATCACGGCCGCCAGGGTATAGGTGACGGACAAGGCCCAATAGGCGACGGCGAACAGCAGGCTGCGGATCATGCCGACTTATCGCACGGCTGAAACGCCTGACCAGTCGTCAGGCGGCCTTGGAGACTGTGTCGGCGTCAGTGACCCGGTTCCGGCCCCCGCGTTTGGAGGCGTAAAGCGCTTCGTCGGCGCGTTCCAGCAGGGCGGACGGCGTTTCGCCGGGGCGGTGCTGGGCGAAACCGGCGGAAATGGTCACCGCGCCCAGTTCGTCATTGGTCGAGCGACGCCGCAAGGCGCGGCTGCCGATCTCTTGGCGCATCATGTTCAGGGCCTTGTCGACCTCGTTGGAGAATTCGCCAGGGAAGATCAGGGCGAACTCCTCGCCGCCATAGCGGGCGGCGGTGCGCGGGTGTTTGGCCACGCGCGCCAGCACGCTGGCGACATAGCGCAGCACCTGATCGCCGGTCTGGTGACCCCAGGTGTCGTTGAAACGCTTGAAATGGTCGATGTCGAGCACCGCCAGCGCCAGGGTCTGACCTCCGGCGTTCGCCTCGTCGCACAGTCGCGCCAACTGTTCGTCGAAAGCCTTGCGATTGGCCAGATTGGTCAAGGCGTCGGTCATGGCGTCGCGGCGCACCTGTTCCAGGTGTTCGCGCAGACGGGCCACCTCGCGGGTTGAGGCTTCCAGCTTCTTCTCAAGCGTGGCGTTCTCGCGCTGGACCTTGCGAGTGGCGCTCGACAGGGTCGAGACGACCTTTTTCAAGGCCGCACCGCCGTCGACAGTTTCCATGCTGGCCGAGGCGTCGGCCAGGGTGGCGCCATAGGCGGCCTGGCTCTTGTGCGCGGTGGCGATGGCGTCGGCGACGCTGGTCAGTTCGCGGTTCAGCACGGCGCCGGCGTCGCGAATCTCTTCCGACAGCTTGGCGCGAGGCAGGTATTCCGCGGCCAGCATTTCCGACGTGGCCTCGGTGAAAGCCTCCTTGGAGGCGATCAATCGCTTGATTTCGCGCCCCAGCGGTCCTTCGGGATCGCCGATGTAATGCAGCCAAAGTTCGAAATTCAGCGGGGTCGGCCAGATCGCGGCGGCCTGCATCTCGTCGATGACGCGGTGCGCGAGGCCATAGGCGTCCGGGCTTCGGAGCGTGGTCTCAACCTGCGTCATGCGTCTTCCCCCTTGGCGGCGTTCCGTCGCCTTGGGAAAGCAAGCTATGCCGTCGAACGTAAAGACGGGCTAAATTTCGAACTCAAAAAACGCGGGTGTTTGTTCAAAAAGCTGGGCGCCTCATGAATGCGGGAACCGAGTCGCCGAAACCGACCCCGGCGCGCGGCTCGCTGCGTTCGCCGCCATCGCGGTCGGATTGGCGCAGGCGCGGTTCGGATGCGGGCCGGGCGACCGGCTCGGCCTTCGGTGCGGAATCGGCAGGCGTCGCGGGTTTGGTTTCGGCGCGGGTCCGGCGTCCGCGACGCGGCTTCGGCTCGACCGCGACCTCGATCGACGCCTCGACGGGTGCGATCTCGACGGCCGCTTCGACCGGTGAGACCGTTTCGGCGGCGGTGTCGCGTCGGCTGCGCGCAGAACGGTCGCCACGCTCGGCGCGTCCCCGTCCGCGCGACCGGTCGCCGTCACGGCGCGGCTGATCCTTGATGGCGGCGAAGTCGATGCCGTCCAGCGGCAGTTCGACCGGCTCCTTCTTGATCAGCTTCAGCACCTTGTCCAACGACTTGTCGTCGGACGGTGTGACGATCATGAAGGCTTCGCCCAGGCGTCCAGCCCGGCCCGTGCGGCCGATGCGGTGCACATAGTCGTCGGCGTGATGCGGCACGTCGTAGTTGAAGACATGGCTGACGGCCGGGATGTCCAGCCCGCGCGCGGCGACGTCGGACGCCACCAGCAGTTTCAACGCGCCCGAACGGAAGTCGGACAGGGTCTTCATGCGCAGCGACTGATCCAGGTCGCCATGGATCGGGGCGGCGTCGAACCCGTGGGTCTTCAGCGACTTGGCGACGATGTCGACTTCAGACTTCCGATTGCAGAAGACAATGCCGTTCTGAACGTCGCCGCGCTCGATCAGGGCGCGCAGGGCGGTGCGCTTGGCCTTGGGGTCCGAGGTCGGCAGACGGGTGATGTGCTGGGTGATGGTGTCGGCCGTGGTGGCCGGGCGGGCGACCTCGATCCGGGTCGGATCCTTCAGGAACTGGGTCGTCAGCCGGGTGATCTCGGGCGGCATGGTGGCCGAGAAGAACAGGGTCTGGCGACGCGGCGGCGTCAGTTTGAAGATGCGCTCGATATCGGGGATGAAGCCCATGTCCAGCATCCTGTCGGCTTCGTCGACGACCATGATCTCGACGCCGGTCAGCAGCATCTTGCCGCGATCGAACAGGTCCAGCAGACGGCCGGGCGTGGCGATCAGAACGTCGACGCCCTTGTTCAGCATGGCGATCTGATCGCCCATCGATACGCCGCCGATCAGCAACACCCAGTTCAGCCGGGTGCCCTTGGCGTATTTGGCGAAGCTTTCGGCGACCTGATCGGCCAGTTCGCGGGTCGGGGCCAGCACCAGGGCGCGCGGCATCCGGGCGCGGGCGCGGCCCGAGGCCAGGCGATCGACCATGGGCAGGGTGAAGGCGGCGGTCTTGCCGGTGCCGGTCTGGGCGATGCCCAGAACGTCGCGCCCGGCCAGGGCCACCGGGATGGCCTGCTCCTGAATGGGGGTGGCGGTCGTATAGCCGGTGTCGGCGACCGCTTGCAGGGTCGTGGGCGAAAGGCCCAGTTGGGTGAATTCGGTCATGGGTCCTTGGGACGTTAGCGTTCGTGCGATCCGATGATCGCGGGGCGCCTTGCGGAACCGCCCATGTTCGGGGCGTAGGGGCGGCGCGCATCGCAGACCTGTCCCGAGGCTGCGGCGGATATAGAAGCCCCCACGCCAGAGTCAAGTATTTGTGAGACCTTGCCGCGCAGGGCGGTGCGGGTTTGCAAATCCTTACGAGATGTTAATACTGCGCGCGGGGCAAGGGTCTGTATGGGGTTCGCTTATGCGTTTCTGGGGGGCGGCGCTGGTTGCGCTGATCGCGATTGCGGCGGCTCCGGCGAAGGCCGATATGTCAGACGCCTTCGGCAATACGGTGCTGTCGCGTTACGCCGACGGGGGCTGGGTCAAGCACTGGTTCGAGCGTGATGGCAGTTATCGCGCCGAATTCTCCAGCGGCCGCACCATCTCGGCCCGGTGGCGAATCGAAGGCGACAAAATTTGCCTGAACGGCATCCGCCCGGCGATCATGATGATCAGCCGCTTCTGCTCGCCCATGGTCGAGGCCCGCGTCGGCGAGACCTGGCCCAGCCGCGACCCCCTGGGGCGGCGCGTGACCAACGAACTGGTGCGCGGACGGTAGTCAAGGCGCCTCCGGCATCGTGTGCTCTTCAATCTGATCGCCAAGCACGATGAACACGCGATCCTTGACGCCGACGGCGATCGGCATCTGATTTTGAATCGACAGGAAGATGTGGGTTTCGACCGGGCCTTCGGAGACGAGGTGGGTCACGAAAACAATGGCGCCTTCATCGGCTTCCGCGGGCGGCTGCATATTTAGGCAGCCCACCGAGAGATTTTCCCGTGAGAGGACGGTTCGACCATCGGCGCTGATGCGGAACCGTTGATGTCCGCCAAGGGGTATGACGCCGCTTTCGGTCGTCGCCGTCAGTAGCCAGACGATCCATCCGTCACTGTCGGGATCGCGGGCGACGACCGAATTCATTTTGGGACCGCATCGGAGCGGACTCATGTTGGCGATGGCCGTCTGTCGCGCCGTCCAGCGCCCAATCTCGTCGGCTGAGAGGTCGGGTGACGGCGCCGCCACGACGGGTCCGGCGCCATCGACGCCCACGATGATGTCCCATCGCGCGCGAACCCCAGCATCGTCGGCGGCCAAGAACCGAACGAGGTCGCCCGTCGATGTCGGAACCACGATCCAACCTCGAACGTCGGCGAGTTCCGCTTGGGAAAGGGCGGCGAGCAAGGCGTCAGTCGCCAGCCAAGCGGCGCGATCCTGGCGATAAATCTCGCGGCCCATCGCGATGACCTTGGCCTGGGACCAGGATTCGATCTGCTGCGCCCCGGCGACGTTCTGGGCCAGGCTGATCGTGGGCGCGCCGAACAGGGCGGCAGTCAGGGCGAGGACGAACAGGCGCCGCATACAGCTTCTCCGATAGGGAAGCTGAAATTACGCCTATACGTCGAGTTCCGCCATGGCGAATCGAGCGTTGTCCTGGATGAACTGGAAGCGGGCCTCGGCGCGCTTGCCCATCAGGCGTTCGACCAGGTCCTCGATCTCGGTCTCGGCGTCGGGAACGGTGACCCGCGCCAGGGTGCGCTTCTTCGGGTCCATGGTGGTCTCCTTGAGCTGGGAGGCCATCATCTCGCCCAGGCCCTTGAAGCGGCCGATCTCGGTCTTCTTGCCCTTGAACACAGTGGCCAGAAGCTCGTCGCGGTGCGCGTCGTCGCGGGCATATTCCGACAGGGGACCGGCCGAGATGCGGTAGAGCGGGGGCAGGGCCATGAACAGGCGGCCCTGACGGATCACCTCGGGCATGGCGCGATAGAAGAAGGTGATCAAGAGGGCGGCGATGTGGGCGCCGTCGACGTCGGCGTCGGTCATGATGATGATCCGCTCATAGCGCAGGTCGTCGATGTTGAAACGGCTGCCCTGTTGCACGCCCAGGGCCAGGGTCAGGTCCGACAGCTCGACATTGGCGCGCAGCTTGTCCGCCGTGGCCGAGGCGACGTTCAGGATCTTGCCGCGCAGGGGCAGGATGGCCTGGGTGACGCGATCGCGCGCCTGTTTGGCCGAGCCGCCGGCCGAGTCGCCCTCGACGATGAACAGTTCGGTGCCTTCGGCGGTCTGGCGCGAACAGTCCGACAACTTGCCGGGCAGGCGCAGTTTGCGGGTGGCGGCGGCGCGCTGGACCTCCTTGTCCTTGCGGCGGCGCAGGCGGTCCTCGGCGCGGTCGATGACGAAGCCGAGCAGGGTGTTGGCCTGTTTCGGGCTTTCGGTCAGCCAGTGGTCCAGCGGGTCGCGCAGCAACTGTTCGACCAGGCGCGCGCCCTCGGGTGAGGACAGGCGGTCCTTGGTCTGGCCCTGGAATTCGGGATTGCGGATGAAGACGCTGATCAGGGCGCCGGCGTTGGCGATGACGTCCTCGGCCGTGATGACGCCCGCGCGCTTCTCGCCCGCCAGTTCGCCATAGGCCTTCAGCCCCTTGACCAGGGCGGCGCGGAAACCGGCCTCGTGCGTGCCGCCGTCGGGCGTGGAGACGGTGTTGCAATAGGATTGGACGAAGCCGTCCGCCTCTCCGAAGCCGATGGGGGACCAGGTGACGGCCCATTCGACGGCGCCCGCCTCGCCCTTCTTCTCCATGCGCCCGGCGAAGGTGGGGGTGACGGTCTCCATCGCGCCGATGCGTTCGGCCAGGGCGTCGGCCAGGCCGTTGGGGAAGTGGAAGACGGCCTCTGGCGGCGTGTGGTCGGTGATGCGTTCGGCGGCGCAGGTCCAACGGATCTCGACGCCGCGGAACAGATAGGCCTTGGACCGCGCCATACGGAACAGACGCGCGGGCTTGAAGGCCGCGCCATGGCCGAAAATGTCCTCATCCGGGCGGAAACGGATCAGGGTGCCGCGCTTCCTGGACGGACCGACCTGCTGGATCGGACCCAGAACCTGACCGCGACTGAAGGACTGGCGCCATTCGTGGCCGTCGCGCCAGACCGTGACGTCCAGCCGCTCGGCCAGGGCGTTGACGACCGAGACCCCGACGCCGTGCAGGCCGCCCGACGTCTCATAGGCCTTGCCCGAGAATTTGCCGCCCGAGTGCAGCACGGTCATGACGACTTCCAGCGCCGACTTGCCCGGATGTTTGGGGTGCGGATCGACCGGGATGCCGCGTCCGTCGTCGCGCACGGACAGGAAGCCCTCGGCGCACAAATCGACCGTGATCACTTTTGCATGGCGGGCGACGGCCTCGTCCATGGCGTTGTCCAGCACCTCGGCGAACAGATGGTGCAGGGCGCGCTCGTCCGTGCCGCCGATATACATGCCGGGGCGTTTGCGGACGGGTTCGAGACCTTCCAGCACCTCGATGGAACTGGCCGAATAGCCGCCGGACGGCGCCGGGGCGGAAGGCGGCGTCGGCTCCGCCGGGGCGCGGGGCGCGGGGGCGGCCTCCGTGGCGACTACCGGCGCAGGCGCGGGCTTGGCGGAGTCATCCGGCAGGTCATCGAACAGGGAAGGGGCGGCGGACTGGGCCATGGGCGTACTGTGCGGCGATTCGGGAGCCGGTCAGGTAGGCCCCTGCGGGGCGCGGGGCAAGGGTCGCGCGAACCGGGGTCGGGTCCGGCATGACCGCACGGGTCAGCATGGCCAGGAACAGGACCCAGGGCAGGTTCTGGTGGCTGAGCAGGATGCTTTCCGACAGACTCAGCAGGAAGAAGGCGGTGAAATACCCCAGCGCCCAATAGCCCTCGCGCGCGCCGGCCGCGCCGACCCGCAGCAGGGTGATCAGAACGGTCAGGGCTGTCAGAGTCCCGACCAGGATTGCGCCGGGCCAGCCCAGTTGCACCAGCACGTCGATCCAGCCGTTGTGGGCCGAAGGCACGGTCCAGCCCGTCTCTTGCCGCACGAAGGCGGCGGGCACGGACTCCCGACCCCAGAAGGCGTTGTAGCCATAGCCGGTCCACGGCCGTTCGGCGACGCGGCGCATCAGACTGGCCCAGATGTTGGTGCGGCCGGTCAGGGACGGATCCTTGCCCAGAGCCTCCAGGATCTCGACCGAATGCGTGGACCACGCCCAGGCCGCGAAGGCCGCGACGACCACGCCCAACCAGACCATGACCACGGCGAAGGCCGCGCCGCCTTTTCTGAGGGTCCACAGCCCCCCGACGACGCCGACGCCCAGCATCAGGCACAGCAGCGAGGTCTTGGACTGGGTCGCCAGCACCAGCAGGATCGTCAGGACCAGGGTCAGGGAGGGGATCAGACGGCGGGGATCGCCCGAGGCCAGGGTCGCGGCCGCCGCGATGGCCCCCGCCACCATGACGATGCCCATCTGGTTCTTTTCGTACCAGAGGCCGCGCCACAGGCCGGCGTTGACGTCGTGATGCACGCCGATGGCCGGGAAGGCGAAAACCATGACCAGACTGCCGACGGCCATCAACAGGGCGGCATGGGTCAACAGCCGGGGCAGGGCGGCGTCTCTGAATCTGGCCCCGAGATAGACGGCGAAGGCGCCGGTGATGGCCATGGCGATGACCCGTCGACTGGTCGTCGCTGGGTCGATGGACCAGTATTTCGACGCATAGGCCAGGGCGACCAGCGCCAATAGGGCGATCCACGCCGGCCAGGCCCGCGCCACCTTGTCAAACCGCAAGGTGATCAGCCCGGCGATCAGGCCATAGATCGGCAACCAGACCAGCCGCAGGGCCGGCGTCTCCTCCTGAGACGGCGCGAACACCGGTCCGATCAGGGCGCCGGTCAGCATGATGACTACGATCATGGCCGCCGCCCGCTCCCACAGGGGCGGATCGGGTTCGATCAGTTCAGGCTCTGGACGAGACTCACGCACCATCGCAGGGTCGGCTGGCAACCTTAACGAAGGGTTGGGGGATCAAGGGACGCGCATGATCGGAAACCTGCTGAGAAAACGGGATGGCGGCCATGCGCGCGTCGGTTTCGTCGAGCTGTTCTTCGACCTCGTTTTCGTCTTCGCCATCACCCAGATCAGCCATGGCTTGCTGGAGCACCTGACCTGGCTGGGCGGGTTGCAGTCGACCATGTTGCTGATGGCGGTCTGGTGGGCGTGGGTGTTCACCAGTTGGGTCACCAACTGGCTGGACCCGGATCGTGGAGCGGTCCAGGCGGCGCTGTTCGTGTTGATGGGCGCGGGGCTGGTGATGTCGGCGGCCCTGCCGCGGGCCTTCGAGGATCGGGGCCTGGCCTTCGGCGCGGCCTTCGCCTTCATCCAGTTTGGACGAAGCCTGTTCGTGTTGTGGGCGGTGCGCGGCGATCAGGCGCTGTTCGCCAACTTCGTGCGCATCGCCGTGTGGTTGGGCGTTTCGGCGGTGTTCTGGATCTGGGGCGGCCTGGTCTCGCCGGAACAGCGGCTGGGGATGTGGGCGATCGCCCTGGCCGTGGAATACCTGGGTCCGATCCTCTTCTTCTATGTGCCGGGTCTGGGGCGGTCACGCACCTCGGACTGGTCGGTCGAAGGGGCGCATCTGGCCGAGCGGGTCGGCCTGTTCATCATCATCTGTCTGGGCGAGACCCTGTTGATCACGGGGACGACCTTCGCGGGCCTGACCTGGACCGCGCCGGTGATCCTGGCCTTCGTGTCGGCCGTGCTGTCGACCATCGCCATGTGGCGGCTGTATTTCAGCCGGGCGCACGAGGCGGCGTCCGAGGCGATCCATGGGTCGAGCGATCCGGGCCGTCTGGCGCGTCGGGCCTATACCTATGCGCCGCTGCTGGTCGTGGCCGCGATCATCGTGGTGGCGGTCAGCGACGAACTGGTGATCGCCCACCCCGAGGGTCACGTGGCGACGGCGACGGCCCTGACCCTGATCGGCGGGCCGATATTGTTTCTGATCTCCACCTGCCTGGGCGGCCTGGCCGTCTGGGGGCGCTGGATGCGGCCGCGCCTGGTCGGGGTGGCGGCGCTGGCTCTGCTATGGCCGCTGTCGCCGCAGATGACGCCGCTGACGCTCAGTTGGGCGACGACGATCATCCTGTTGGCGGTCGGAACCTGGGAGACGCTGTCGTATCGGGTGCGTTGATCTCACGCCTTCTCCACGAAGGTGTCGATCACCTTCTTCTCGCCGGCCTTGTCGAAGGCGACGACCAGCTTGTTGCCTTCGACGGCGCGAACCTGACCGTAGCCGAATTTCTGGTGAAAGACCCGGTCGCCTCGGGACCATGCGCCGCCCGCTGTGGGATCGGCGGTGGCGATCAGACGGCCTTCGCCTTCGATGATGGCGTTGCGGGCCAGACGGTCGCGCGGGGTCTGGGTCGAGGCGCGCACCTGTTCCTGGGCGCGTTTCCAGCCGGGTGAGGAATAGCCGGCGCCGAAACTGGGGGCGGCATCCCAGCGGGACTTGGCCTCCTTCAGCCCCGTCGAGGCGCCGTAGTAGCCGGTGTCGGACTGCGCCTCGACATTGGCGATGGGCAGTTCGTCGACGAAACGGCTGGGAAGCTGGGCGGTCCAGCGGCCATAGACCAGACGGTTGGCGGCGAAGCTGATGCGGGCGTCGGCGCGGGCGCGGGTGACGCCGACATAGGCCAGGCGACGTTCCTCCTCCAGGCCCTTTTCGCCCTTCTCGTCGATGCTGCGCTGAGACGGAAAGACGCCTTCCTCCCAGCCGGGCAGGAAGACCAGCGGGAACTCCAGCCCCTTGGCGCCGTGCAGGGTCATGATCTGCACCGAATCCGCCCCGGCCTCGCCGCGGTCGAGATCCATGACCAGGGAGACGTGCTCCAGATAGGCTTGCAGCGTCTCGAACGCCTGCATCGACTGGATCAGCTCCTTCAGGTTGTCGAGACGCGTCTGGCCCGAGACCCGATCGGCCTTCTGCATATCGGTGTAGCCGCTCTCCTCCAGCACCGTCTCCATCAGGGTCCAGTGGCGCGTGTCCGCCGCCAGGGCGCGCCAGCGGTCGAGATCGCGCACGAAGTTGGACAGGGCGGTGCGGGTGCGGGCCTGAAGCTCGTCGGAACCCAGCAGTTCGCGCACCGCCGTCATGGCCGAGACGCCCTGGGCGCGGGCGATCTGGAGAATCTTCTGCACGCTGGTGTCGCCGATGCCCCGCTTGGGCACGTTGACGATGCGTTCGAAGGCCAGGTCGTCGTCTTCGGACTGGATCAGGCGCAGATAGGCGTGGGCGTCGCGGATCTCGGCCCGCTCAAAGAAGCGCGGGCCGCCGATGACCGTATAGGGGATGGCCAGCATCAGGAACCGTTCCTCGAACGCCCGCATCTGAAACGACGCGCGAACAAGGACGGCCATATCCTTGTAGTTCATGCCGGAACGTCGCACCGTCTCGATCTCGTCGCCAATCAGCCGGGCCTCGGCCTCGCCGTCCCAGACGCCGCGCACCCGGACCTTTTCGCCGCCCTGGGCCTCGGTCCACAGCGTCTTGCCCAGACGGCCGCGGTTGGCGCTGATCAGGCCCGAGGCGGCGGCCAGGATGTGTTCGGTCGAGCGATAGTTGCGCTCCAGCCGGATGACCTTGGCGCCGGGGAAGTCGCGCTCGAAGCGCAGGATGTTGTCCACCTCCGCCCCGCGCCAGCCATAGATCGACTGGTCGTCATCGCCGACGCAGCAGACATTGCCGGTGGATGAGGTCAGCAGGCGCAGCCACAGATATTGGGCGACGTTGGTGTCCTGATATTCGTCGACCAGGATGTAACGAAATTTCCGACGATATTCATACGCTATATCGGCATGTTGCGATAAAATCGTGAGGTTATGCAGCAACAGGTCGCCGAAGTCGCAGGCATTCAGGGCGCGCAGGCGAGCCTGATAGGCGGCGTACAGGGTCTGGCCCTTGCCGTTGGCGAAATCCTCGCCCGGCGGCAGTTTCTCGGGCGTCCAGCCGCGGTTCTTCCAATGATCGATCAGGCCGGCCAGCGAGCGCGGCGTCCAGCGTTTGGTGTCGATGTTCGCCGCTTCCAGGAGCTGTTTCAGCAACCGCTCCTGATCGTCCGTGTCCAGGATGGTGAAACTGGGTTTCAGCCCCACCAGTTCGGCGTGGCGGCGCAGGATCTGGGCCGCGATCGAGTGGAAGGTGCCCAGCCAGCGCAGACCCTCGGCCGACGGACCGATCAGATGGGTGATCCGCTCACGCATCTCGCGGGCCGCCTTGTTGGTGAAGGTGACGGCCAGCAGCTCCCACGGTCTGGCCCGGCCGGTGGCCAGAATGTGGGCCAGGCGGGTGGTCAGGACCCGGGTCTTGCCGGTCCCGGCGCCGGCCAGGACCAGGACGGGACCTTCGGTCGTCTCGACGGCTTCGCGTTGCTCGGGGTTCAATCCGGCCAGATAGTCGCCATCGCCGGACGGGCGAGCGCGGGCGAGGTCGGAAATGCGCGGGGCGGGCAGGTCGTTCACGGGCGTTCTTGTTCTCCTGTCGTTCTTATGCGGCGCTTCGGCCCGCATCGCCACAACGGCATTGTGAAAACGACGTTCTTTACAACCCTGGCGGCCCCGGCCAGCGTGTTGTTCGGGCGAACGGCCCAGGACGCCAGGGAGGGCGACAATGACGATGCAGAGCACAAATGGCGACGCAGCCAATGGCTTCAAAGAGCTGGTGCAGCGGTTCTGGGGTTTCGATCACCTGATCGGCAGCGCGCTGATCAAGATCATCTATTACATCGGCCTGTTCGCCATTCTGATCTTCACCGTCCTAGCTATGTTCGGCGGCGGCCTGATGGGGGCGATGATGGGCGGCTCGGGCGGCGGCGGGGGCGCGTTGATGTTCATCCTCGCGCCGATCATCGGGGTCATCTACCTGGTCTTCTGGCGGTTCATCTGCGAGCTGTGGCTGCTGATGTTCCTGATGTACACCCGCATGGGCGAGATCCGGGATCGTCTGCCGCCGCCGTCCTGAGATCGCGGACCACGCCTCCGGCTATTTGAGCCGATAGGTGATGGTGGCGACGACGCGGACCTTCTTGTCGATGGAGGCCGCCTCGTCGCCCGTCCCGTCGCGGGGCAGGATTTCGAACGACCCCTGCGTCGCCTGACGGATCGGGCCGAGCGGATTGCCGGAATCCTTGGCGAACTGTTCGGCCCCGGTGCGAGCGGCGGCCGTGGCCTCGGCGATCATGGCGGGACGGACGTCGTTCAACTTGGTGAAGATATAGGACGGACCCTGGAAGTCCTGAAGCACCACGCCCTGGCGGACCAGGTCGTTCAGGGCGCGGGTCGTGGCCTGGACGCGGGCGACATCGGTCGTGCGCACGATCACCGTCTGGGCCAGGATGAAGCGCGGACCCTGCTGGTTGCCATATTCGCGACTGCGCGTGTCGGCGACTTCCAACCGACCCAGGTCGACGGCCGTCGCCGGGTAGCCCTGGGCCGTAAGGAAGGATCGGACGGTCGCCAGGTCGGCGTCGATGCGCGCTTGAACGTCCGAAAGCACCTCGCCCGAGGCGGTGAAGCGCAGCGGCAGCACGGCCAGGTCGGCCTTGACCTCGCGCTCCGACAGGCCGCGCACGGTGACGGTGCGGTCGCCGGCGCGGGCGTTGACCACGCCCTGGCCGATCAGAGCGCCGCCCCCGATCAGGCCGACGGCCAATAGACCGCCGAAGGCGAGGGCGGGGATCAGACGATTGTCGCTCATGACGCTCTCCACGGAACGGTGGAGAGCAGCAAGCGCCTGTTTCGCCTATCCGTCAATCACGCCGGGCGGCGCTCCATTCCAGCGCCAGCAGGCGGCAGGCCGAGGCGAGCGGGCGCCGCCCGCGTTCGGCGTCGATGGTTTGCAGAAGGGCGGGCCGGGTCAGTCCGCGCGCCTCGGCGATCCGGTCCAGCACCGCCCAGAATTCCGGCTCCAGGGCGACCGAGGTGGCGTGGCCGGACAGGGACACGGATCGCTTGACCAGGCCGCTCACACTTCAGCCGCCCGCGACCATCACGATGTCCGCCGACATCGGCGCGCCTCGGGTCAAGACCGGATAATGGGTGTCGGTGGTGAAGCGCAGACGCCCGGCGGGGTCCCGAATTTCGGCTCGCACCACATAGGTGTTCTGCGGCTGGATCTGGGATCGGGGAACGCTGAGCGTCACGCGATAGGGCGGCCCGCGGCCGTCCAGGGTCTCGCTGGATTCCGCCATGAGGCGAGACGGCGCGTCCATCAGGCTGACGTCCTCCAGCCGGACCTTCAGAACAGACCCCGGCGGCAACAGGATTCGTTCGCGGTAGCTGGCGGTCACCATAACCTCGGCCAAGTCATGTCGGGTTGCCGGCGGCGCGGCGATTCCGACGGGCGCGCAGGCCGCGAGGGTCAGCGCCAGCGGCAGGGCGATTGGGGCGATCCGCATATCAGGCTCCGGTTTGCTGGAGATCGGACCTTAGCAGATGAGCGGGAAATAGGTCATATGATCGCCGTTCACTGTCGATCGCTTCCACGCTATCGTTCCGTGTTGATCAGGGATCGCCCCATGACCGCCGCCGCCGACATCGACCTGTCCGATCGCGTTTCGCGACAGCGCCTAGAGCCGCTCAGGGCCATGCGGGCCTTCCGCCGTCTGGCGCGCGACAAGGAAGACACCGCCCAGGTGTTCGAAATCATGCAGGCCCTGACCGGTCGATCCCTCCATCGGGGCTATGACCGGCTGCTGGAAAGCTGGGAAGGCGGCCGCCAGGCCTTTCTCAGGGATGAGTTGGCGCTGAAGCTGGACGATCCGGTCTGGCTGGCCCAGTTCGAACCCGGCACGGTCGGCGCGGCCTATCGCGCCTTTCGCGAGAGAATGGGCTTCACCGCCCGGGGCCTAGCCGATGAGGCCAGGAAGGTCACCTCTAGGATCGACGCCCAGCATCCGGTCGTCTGGTATTCCCGCCGACTTCGCGACGTTCACGACATCTGGCACGTGCTGACCGGCTATGCGACCGACGCGCTGGGTGAAGCCTGCGTCGTCGCCTTCTCCTACGCCCAGACGGGCAGCCTGGGGTTCGCCTTCATCGGCCTGGGCGCGGCGGGAGAAATTCGTCGTGAGGATCGCTCCGTGCCGTCCCATCGGGCGGTGTGGCAGGCTTGGCGCATCGGGCGCCGGGCGCATTGGCTGCCCGGCCTGGACTATGAGGCGCTGTTGGCGCTTCCGTTACAGGCCGCGCGGGACAAGCTCGGGATCACGTCTCCCACGGTCTATGCCTCTGTGCCGGTCGAGACCCGGCTCGGGCTTAAGTTGCGAGGCTGAGATTTTCCGCAAGTCCGCCCTTCGCCCGTCCGCCAGGACGCTGGCCGTGCTCGGCGTCGGCGTCTGCGCCCTGATCTGGGGCACGACCTGGTACGGCATCACCCTGCAATTGGGCCGCGTGGATCCCGTCGCCTCGATCGTCTGGCGGTTCGCCCTGGCGGCGCTGGCCCTGTTCGGGATTTGCGCCGTGATGCGCCAGCCGCTGCGCCTGACCCGCGATCAGCACCTGGCGGCCCTGGGACAGGGGGCCTTCGCCTTTTCGATCAGCTACAGCTTCACCTATGCCGCCGAAGGCCAGGTCGCCTCGGCCATCGTGGCCGTGGTCTTCGCCTCCCTGACCTTCCTGAACCTGGTGCTGTTCCGGGTGAAGGAGGGCCAGCGCGCATCCCCGGCCGCCTGGGGCGCGGCGGTGCTGGGCATCGCCGGGGTGGCGGTGCTTTCGGGTGGGGAAATCCTGGGCGCGGGCATCGACCGCAAGGCGGCGCTGGGGATCGGCCTGGCCCTGGTCGCCACCACGGCCTCGGCCTTCGGCAACTATTTCGCCTGGCGCGGGCAACGGGCAGGCTCGGCGGTGTTGCCGTCCACCGCCTGGGCCATGGCCTATGGCGCGGGGCTGTTGGCGCTGTTTGGCTTGGCGACGGGGGTCGAGTTCACCATCGACCCGACCGTCCGGTACCTGGGGTCCTTGATCTATCTGGCGCTGTTCGGTTCGGTGATCGCGTTCGGAATCTATTTCACCATCGCCCGATCCATCGGCTACGCCATGGCCAGCTATGTCTCGGCCCTGACGCCGCCGATCGCCATGCTGGTGTCGGTTATGCTGGAGGGGGCCAGGTTCGGATGGACAGCCGTCCTGGGTCTGGCGCTGGTGCTGGCGGGCCAGATGCTGTTGATGCGCGCGCCGAAGCCGAAGACGGCCTAACGGAACCAACCCGACCGTTTGGTCTGTTTCTCGGCCGCGGCGGCGGCCTCGCGCTCCTCAGGCGTACGAGCCTTGGCGGCCAGGGCGCGGCGAGCCTTCTCGGCCTTGACGCGGCGCGCGGCCAGCAAGGCGATCAGCCCGTGTCGGGCCTGGGGCGTGTAGCCGCCCATCAGTCCTCGTCCTTGTCGCGCCGATGTCCGTCCAGCGCCGTCGAGGCCCGGTCGCGGTCTCGATCCGCATTCACGCGCTCGGCCTTGGTGCGCCCGTGCGCGGCGCGGTTGGCGATGGCCTGGGCCTTTCGCTCGGCCTTGTCGCGATCCTTGCGCGCCCGGTTCAGATTGACGATTTCACCCATGGCGCTGAAAGCCTCTCATGAAATCGACAGGCTCGCCAAGCCGTCTGTAACGCATGGGCGTCGCGGACCGAGCCTAGCGCCTGGGAGGCGGCGGCCGGGGTCGCAGAATTTCGGGAAGATTCTCGTCCGGCACGACATAGGATTCCGGCAACCCAGCCTGACTTGAGGCGGCCACCTGGGTCCAGGCCTGACCAGACATGGCCCGCGCCCGGCCGACGCCGAACAGAGCCGTCATCTCGGCCTGACCGAAATTCAGGCTGGAGACATTGGCGTTGTCGGGGATCGAGGTGACCGCCAGCGCCATGCCGTTGCGCATAGCGAAGGCGCTGTTGGCTACAAGGGCCTGTCGGGCCGCAGCCTTGCTCATGCTGTCATAGGCGCGGGCCAGAATGTCCGCCAGGCGGCCCGGCGTGACGCCGGTATTGGCGCCCAGTTGTCCGTTGACGATCACATAGATGGCGGCCTGGCCATGCGGGGCCGCGGGGGCTGTCCACAGCAGCGCGCCCTCCGGCACGGCCAGGAATGGCGCGTTGACCCCGCCGTCGGCGTGCATCTCCAGAACCACCTCGCCGTCGGGATCGAGACCGGCGATCAACTGCGGCGTGAAGATGCCGGGAATGCTGGCCGAGGCCACCAGCACCTGTTTAAACAGCTCCATGGTCTGGGGACCCTGGGACGCCAGAAGACCCATGTCCCAGATCACCGTCTCTTCCGTGTCCAGATTGGTCGTGGCCACCAGAAGCTGGCGGCCCTTTGCATATTCCTGGGCGATCGCGGCCAGCATCCGGGGCGTGACGTTGCGATCCACCAGTTCGCGCAGCCCGTCCGAACTGAACAGGCTGGGTGCGGCCAGGATCGACAACACACGCGGACTCAAAAGGTTGGAGGCCTGCCCGTCGGTGTAGGCGGCGGTCAGTTCGTCGTCCCAGTCAGGACCCAGAAAGGCGAAGGGGGCGATCAGGGCGCCGGTCGAGACGCCGCTGACGATGTCGAATTCGGGACGGTCGCCGCGTTCGGTCCAGCCCACCATGACGCCCGCGCCATAGGCCCCGCCCGCACCCCCGCCCGACAACGACAGCACCTCGTGACGGTCTTCCTGAGCCAGCCGTTCGGTGAAGGCGTCCGCCAAGGCGCGGATCTTGACGGTGTCGGTGGAGCGAATGCGCGGATCGGCCACCGGCATGATCTGGCGCGGCGCGATCCTGAGCGGTCCTTCCGGGCGAGGCAGGGAGCCGCAGGCGGCGAGCAGCGCCATCAGCACGGTCAAGCCGATCAGGTGTTTGAACCCAGACACGCCGCGTCCCCCCGTCGCGATCCCAGGCCGATGATCAGCCCGGCGAGATCATCTTCTCAGGCCGGACCCATTCGTCAAACTCCGCATCGGTCAGATAGCCGCCGCCGACGGCCTCCTGGCGCAGGGTGGTGCCGTTCTTGTGCGCCGTCTTGGCGATCCTGGCGCAGGTGTCGTAGCCGAGCTTGGCGTTCAACGCTGTGATCAGCATCAGACTGTTGTCCAGGCCGTGCTGAATGTTGTCGCGACGCGGCTCGATGCCGACCACGCAGTTGTCGGTGAAGCTGATCGCCGCATCGGCCATCAGCCGCACCGATTGCAGGAAGTTGTAGGCCATCACCGGGTTGTAGACGTTCAGCTCGAAATGCCCCTGGCTGTCGGCGAAGGTGATGGCGGCGTTGTTGCCGAAGATCTGGATGCAGACCTGGGTCATCGCCTCGCACTGGGTCGGATTGACCTTGCCCGGCATGATGGAGCTGCCCGGCTCGTTCTCGGGCAGGGCCAGTTCGCCCAGCCCCGCGCGCGGGCCGGACCCCAGGAAACGGATGTCGTTGGCGATCTTGAACAGGCTGGCGGCGACGGTGTTGATCGCGCCGTGGCTGAAGACCATGGCGTCGTGGGCGGCCAGGGCCTCGAACTTGTTCGGCGCCGTGGTGAAGGGCAGGCCGGTGATGGCGGCGATGCGTTCGGCCACCTGTTCGGCGAAACCGATCGGGGCGTTCAGGCCGGTGCCGACGGCGGTGCCCCCCTGGGCCAGCTCCATCAGCTTGGGCAGGGTCTGTTCGATGCGTTCGATGCCGTTGGCGACCTGCTGGGCATAGCCGCCGAACTCCTGACCCAGGGTCAGGGGCGTCGCGTCCTGGGTATGGGTGCGGCCGATCTTGATGATGTCGGCCCAGGCGTCGGACTTGGCCTTCAGCGCCGCATGCAGGTGTTTCAGGGCGGGCAGCAGGTCGTTGACCACCTGCTCGGCGCAGGCGACGTGCATGGCCGTGGGATAGGTGTCGTTTGACGACTGGCTCATATTGACGTGGTCGTTGGGATGGACCGGCTTTTTCGAACCCATCTCGCCGCCCAGCATCTCGATGGCGCGGTTCGAGATCACCTCATTGGCGTTCATGTTCGACTGGGTGCCCGAGCCGGTCTGCCAGACCACCAGCGGGAAATGATCGTTCAGCCTGCCGTCGATGACCTCGTTCGCGGCCTTGACGATGACCTCGCCGATGGCCGGGTCGAGGCGGCCCAGCGCCATATTGGTTTCGGCCGCCGCGCGTTTGACGACGCCCAGGGCGCGCACGATCGGCAGGGGCTGCTTCTCCCAGCCGATCTTGAAATTGCCGAGCGAGCGCTGCGCCTGAGCGCCCCAATAACGGTCGGCGGCGACCTCGATGGGTCCGAAGGTGTCGGTCTCGGTGCGATGCGCGGTCATGGACGAAGAAGCTCTTGGGGCGTGGCGGAGGATTGCGCGGCGGTGTAGCACGCAGAGGCGAGGGAACAAGGCGGAGGAGCCGACATGCGTGTTTTGGGAACGATGGCGGTCGGGGCGGCCCTGGCCTGTGGGGCGTGCGGAACCTTGCCGGAACCTGCGCCCTCGCCGGTGGTGATGATCCAGACCGACCTGGGAACGATGAGCGTGGCCCTGGCGCTGGACCACGCGCCGCTGACGGTGTGCAACTTCCTGCGCTACGCCACCGATGGCGACTATGACGGCGGCAGCTTCTTCCGCACCGTGGTGCGCGAGACCAATACCGCCAATCCGAATCCCATCGACGTGATTCAGGCGGCGACGCCGCGCGGTTCGGACGACGACAGCCGACCGCCGATTCCGCTGGAGCGCACGCGCGACACCGGCCTGCGCCATCGGGCGGGGACCATCTCCATGGCGCGCGACGGGCCGGACACCGCGACCTCCAGCTTCTTCATCGTCACCCAGGACACGCCCAGCCTGGACTTCGGCGGCGCGCGCAATCCCGACGGCCAGGGCTTCGCCGCCTTCGGCCGCCTGATCGGAGGGCTGGACGTGGCGCGACGCATTCAGGCCGCGCCCGCCGACGGACAGGAGCAACTGACCCCGCCGATCGCCATCCGCTCGGTTCGGCTGGTCGGGGGTGTTCCGGCGCAGTGCCGCCCGTGAATGACGGCTGGATAGGCTCCAGCAAGGTTCGCGCCCGCGAGACCGGTCAGGTGGTCGAGATCACCATCGACGGCCTGACCACCCAGGCCAAATACTACAAGCCTCTGGTCTATGAATTCATGCGCAAGGAATGGCGCGGGGCGCGTCCGTCGTGGGGCGACTTCACCGTCGAGATCGTGATGGAGCACGTCGGCGACCCGCCGTGGATGGACCTGGACAACCTGGCCAAGGCCCTGCTGGACGCCATCAAGGGCTATCTGTTTCACGACGACGCCCAGGTGGCGCGTCTGCTGGTCGAACGGCGTGAAGGCGAGCGCGAGCGCATCACCATCCGCGCCTTTCCGCGTCAGGATTCCGGGGGCGGTCCCGGATAGCGTTCGAACGACGGCAGGCGGTGCAGCTCGGCCATCCAGCCGATGCGTTCGGCGGTCTGGATCTGGCCTTGCAGGGGGATGGCGTCGGGGTCGTCCAGCGTAGCGCTCTGAATGTCGATCTGCTCCGGGAAGATGACTTCATTGGTGTAGAACAGGCCGGTCCCGCACCGACCGCAAAAGCCGCGTCGCCCATGTTCGGACGAGGCGTACCAGACCGGATCGCCGGTGATCGTCACCTGATCGGCGGGGGCCAGCGCCCAGGCGACGGCCGGCGCGCCGGCGCATTTGCGACAATCGGTGCAGTGGCAAAGGGCGTGGTGGATGGCCTCGTCGGCCGTCTCGTAACGTATCGCGCCGCAGTGACAGCCCCCGCTCAGCATGGCCGTTCCTCCATTGTCGTTCTTCTTATGTTCTTAGATATCCCTCGCGTCGACCGCAAGGTCAGGGCGGCGGTCGGCTGAACCGCAGCGTCGGCAACCGCAACTGCATCTCGGGACCGACATAGAGCTGAGGCTCCGAGGCGGGGCTCAGGCCCTCCTCGGTCTCGCGTCGGCTGACGCAGGCGCGCGTCGCGGCGGCCAGGGCCAGGAAGTCGATCGCGCCGGGCAGGCTCTCCAGCACGCAGCCGTCGAAATAGGGATAGGTCGCTTCGGCGCCGCAGCCGAAGGACGAGCGATCGCGCCGCGCCGCCGTCAGGATCATGCGGTTCGACGCCGCCAGGCCATCCACGAAGACGCCCGAGAAACAGGCCGAGATGACGATCACGGTCGGCTTGGTCCCGCACCAGCTCCGCACCAGGTTCGCCATCATCGTGGTGTTGACCGTCACATCGGGACCGAACACCAGGCCAGCGGGCGAACCATGCGAGGTGATGTAGAGAAAACAGCCCCGCGTCGTTCGGGCGAACAGGTTATTCATGCCCTGGACGGCGGCCTCGGCCGTGACCGGGCGGGCCGCGTCGGGCCGCAGCGAATAGTCGACCATGTCGGCCCGGCTGAAACCGGCGCCAAGGAACCCGCGCACCAGATCGCGTCTCGCGTTGTCGAAGGCCTGAATCGGTTGGCCATGACCGTCGCGCCAATCGGCCGCGATGATGGCCGCGCCCCAGCCCTCCAACCGGTTCGCTGAAGGCGTCTGGGCGACGCCGGGTCCCGCCAGCAGCGCCAGCATGACTGTGACGATGCAGAAAACACGGCGCCCCATGCCGCTCCTCCGTTCAGCCCGGAGAGCAGCTTAGCGCAGGCGGACCCGACGGAAAGGGCCTACTTCTTTCGGAACTGGTCCAGGGACACGACCTTGGGACCATCCTCGCCGGACGGCTTGGGCTTGGGCGCGGGCGCCGGAGGCTCCGGCTCGCCTTCCAGAATCTCGGGCGGCTCGAACTGGAGCAGGAACTGGACGCTGGGGTCATAAAAGCGCGTGACGGCCGTGTAGGGCGCGGTCAGCACCTTGGGCATCCCGCCGAATTTCAGCATCACCGAGAACAGGTCCGGCTCGACCGCCAGGTCCCAGAACTGGTGTTGCAGCACCACGGTCATCTCGTCGGGGTATTTGGCCAGGATGTCGGGCGGCACCGAGACGCCGGGCGCGCGGGTCTTGAAGGTGATGTAGAAATGGTGGGCGCCGGGGATGCCGCCGGGACTGGCGGCGCGCTCCAGCGCCGCGCGGATCACGCCCCGCAACGCATCCTGAGCGAGCTGCTCATAGTGCATCTCGTCGACGGGGGGCTTTTCCTGGGGCATCGGCGATCCTGTGGCTCGCCGCGTTGATAGCGGCGCAGGCGCGCGGACGGAAGACGGCGCGCTGTCACAATGGGCGGATTGATGCGGAAAGCGCCGGGATTCTGTTGCCAGGCTCCCGACAGGCCCCGCCCAGGGATCTGAACCCCTAGGACTTAAAGGTCGAAATCAACCGAACCGCATTACGCGGCGAGGCGGATCTCTTCAGCGAAGTTATCGTTCGCAGGTAGTTTAAAGGCCCGATACGGTGGGCCAGGACGGGCGAAAGCAGTCCTCTTTACACGTCCGTCGATGCTAGTCGGCCCCATGCTCGCTCCGCCGATAACGCGGGGAGAAATGGTGGAGCCGCCGGGAATCGCACCCGGGTCCGGTCCGCTTATTACAGGCGCGTTTATCGCCATAGTCCGGGCGAACCCGGACAGACCCAATATAGAGGGTCGCCCCTGAGTTTTGAAGGGTTCAGACGAAGCCGGGATGCCGCGGCCAGTCGGCTGTCTGGTTTCGGAACCAAGTCAACTGCCGCTTGGCGTAGTTGCGGGTGGCCTGTTTCATCGCCGCGACGGCGTCGTCCAGCGTCATCTCTCCGGCCAGATGCGCGCTCAATTCGCGCACGCCGACGGCCTTCATGGCGGGCAGGGCGGGATCGAGACGGCGGGCCGCAAGGGCGCGGACCTCGTCCAGGGCGCCGGTCTGGATCATCACGTCCACGCGACGGTCGCAAGCGGCGTAGAGGCGGTCGCGCGGCGGTTCGACCACCAGGCCGGTCCAGCGGCTCGGCGCGATCAGCGGGCGGGTGTCGGCCTTGAAGGCGCCGAGCGTGCGGCCGGTCTGCTCATGGACGCTCAGCGCGCGGACCAGGCGCTGGCGGTCGCCGGGGGCGATGGCGGCTTCGGAGGCGGGGTCGATCTCGGCGAGGTGGAGGCGAAAGGCGGCTTCGCCCTCGCTGTCGTATCGGGCCTGGGCGCGATCCCGAACCTGGAGCAAGACGTGCGGAATATCCGCCAGACCGCGGGTCAGGGACAGGAAATACAGGCCCGTGCCGCCGACCAGCAGGGCGGGACGTCCCGCGGTCTCCAGCGCCGCCAGCTCGGTCAGGACGGCGCGGGTCCAGCGGCCGACGGACCAGGCGTCGGCTGCGTCGGCGACGCCGTACAGCCGGTGCTCGGCCGCCGCCTCGTCCTCGCCGCTCGGCCGGGCCGACAGGATGTCGAGGTCGGCGTACAATTGCTGACTGTCGGCGTTCAGGATCACCGCCCCCGTCGCCTGGGCCGTCTCCAGCGCCAGGCGCGACTTGCCGGAAGCCGTGGGACCGGCGATCAGGGTGATGGAGGGGTGCGGCAACTTCGCTCACGGCGGTTGGTTCGGGGGCGCGGCTTCCGATATGTGACGCCAAAGCCCATTCCCGCAAGCGCAGGACCAACTCCGTGCCCGATCGCGACGCCGTTCTTCAAGCCCTGGATCAAATCATCGACCCGGCGTCGGGCCTGGGGTTGGTCACGGCCGGGCTGACGCGCGGCGTGGTGGCGGCCGACGACCGGGCTGGCTGCGCCCTGGACGTGCCGCGCGGACGCAAGGGCGACTATGAAGCGGTTCGCGACCAGGCCGAGGCCGCGCTGATGGCCCTGCCGGGGGTTCAGCGGGTGCTGGTGGTGCTCAGCGACGAAGGCCCGCCGGCTCCTCCGCCGGTTCAGGCGCCGCGCTCACGCACCGCCGGCCTGTCGCGGGCGGCCGTGGAGCAGGGACGGCCCAAGGCCCCGGTCCCGACCGATCGTCCGGCCCATGTGCGCCGCGTCCTGGCCGTGGCCAGCGGCAAGGGCGGGGTCGGCAAGTCGACCGTGGCGGTCAATCTGGCGGCGGCCCTGGCGGCCAGGGGGCTGTCGGTCGGGGTGCTGGACGCCGACGTCTATGGCCCGTCCCTGCCGACCATGTTGGGGATCGCGGGCAAGCCGGAATACCGCGACGGGGCGATGGAGCCGCACGTCGCCCACGGGCTGAAGGCCATGTCCGTGGGCCTGTTGACCCAGGCGGACGACGCCATGGTCTGGCGCGGGCCGATGGCCAGCCAGGCGATCACTCAGATGCTGACCCAGACCCGCTGGGGGACCGCCGAGGCGCCGTTGGACGTGCTGGTCGTCGATCTGCCGCCCGGCACCGGCGACGTTCAACTGACCCTGATCCAGAAGACGCCGCTGGACGGGGCGGTCATCGTCTCGACCCCGCAGGAGGTGGCCCTGGCCGACGCCCGGCGCGGCCATGCCCTGTTCCAGAAGGTCGGGGTTCCGACCGTGGGCCTGATCGAGAACATGAGCGGACCGGTCTTTGGCCGCGGCGGCGCCGAGACCGAGGCGGTGCGGCTGGGCGTGGCCTTCCTGGGCGACCTGCCGCTGGACGCCGCCGTGCGCGAGGCCGGGGACGCGGGTCTGCCGATCGTCGCAGCGGTCCCGGACGGCGAGATCGCCCAACGGTTCGACGCCGTGGCGGAGCGGGTGGCGGCGGCGCTCGATCTCTAGGCGGCTTCGGTCTTCACCGCCGCGCCGCAGGCTATGACGACCTGGGTCGGCGCACCTCGGTCGTGCGCGGCAATGGGGCGGCGACCAGCTACACCTATGACGGAGCCTTGGCCTATCAGGGCAATACGGCCTCGACGCCGCTGTGGAGCCTGCAGGACCACCAGGCTTCGATCATCGCCATCACCGACGCGGCGGGGGCGGCGCCCTACACCCTGGGCTATGATGAATACGGCCAGCCCAGGGCGGGCAACGCCGGGCGGCTGATGTACACGGGCCAACTGTGGCTGCCGGACTGGGGCCTCTACCACTACAAGGCCCGCGCCTATCACCCGGGCCTGGGCCGGTTCGTGCAGACCGACCCGGTGGGGTACGAACAGGGGATGAACCTGTATGCCTATGTCGGGCTGGATCCGGTGAACAAGACGGATCCGGGGGGAGAAAGCTGTCGCGGGACGGGGAACAACACTGTCTGCCAAGTCGACTATGTGATGGAAGACGGCCGGACTCGCGTGCCGACGGCGGCGGAGCAACGGGATTTCCGGCAATTTAATGGCCAATACACACAAGCAGCCAGAACTCTAAGTGCGCAAGTTGAAGCTGGGGACCATCCAGTCACCATCAACACTCCCGATGGTCCCGCTGAGGTTCGGCCGAGCGAAGCCTTGCAAGGCTTGATGCGGCATAACCTGACCATCGATCGCGACAACTCAATGGTTCCGATGGGTGAGAATGCAATGACTAATCGACATGGTGTTTTTGTGGTCGATGAAGCAATGTCCAGTGGCGTGCAGATTCGCGTTGTCCACGAGGCGGGCCTCCATGGCTCGCGCCTCGAAGCACGTGTCCCGGCTTTAGGTAGGTGGAGTTACAACCGTAGGCACAGCCCGGAGTATGATCATGTCGCACGCAGGCTATTGGGTTATGATTGACGGCCCTAAGTATGGATTGTTGGTGGTAGCCGCAGGGCTATGCACGGCGGGCTGTGCTTCGACATCGACATACACCAACATTCCATCCGGGATCGAAATCGCTGTCAGGGATAGCGGCCAAGCGCTCACGTTCCTGTATGTCGGGCAGAACGAGGGATGGCAGGACGGGGATGGGCGGCCGGAAGAGGGCACCCGATGCGGCTATCTGGCACGCATTGTCGTTTGCCAAATCATGCATCCGAGTAGTGAGCAGCTCAACATCCCGACATCGGACGGGGGACGAGTTGAGGGAGAAAGCTTGGGCGATGGTCGATGGCGGTTCGTGTATTATGCCCCTCGCTCGGTGTCATCAGACTGTAGCTACGCTTTGTGGGCGCCAGCCAGTGGTGTAGGAGAGTTTGGGGTAACAACGTGCGGTGAGGCCGGGGCGCCAGTTGCCCAATGGATACTTCGTGGAAATCAAGGGTTTTTCGTGGGTGATGGCGATAAACACTAGGTTCAATCGACATTCAGGGATTTCGGTGTTGCTTGATGCGTGATTCATGGGTCTCCGCTTTGGTGGAGGTCTTTGATGGGTGTGAAGCGTTACGAACTGGACGAGGCGCAGTGGGCGCGGATC
>Ga0209571_1000158_pt1 | contig 143729 bp, 136 predicted proteins | sample EBPBio102011_DNA_FD_185866 | JGI IMG/M metagenome (GOLD analysis project Ga0209571, IMG submission 185866) | Wastewater treatment Type I Accumulibacter community from EBPR Bioreactor in Madison, WI, USA - Reactor 1_1/10/2011_ DNA (SPAdes)... | ecosystem: Engineered > Bioreactor > EBPR >...
CCACGGACCGTGGCGAGGCAGACGACGTCGTGTCGGGCAGATCCCATGACCGTCAGCGGGCAGTTCTCATGACCGCCAGCGGGCAGCTTCGTGGCCGTCTCCGGGCAGTTTCTCGTGGCCGCCGACACTTTCGGAAGCAGCCCGCAGGGTCGGGGTCAACCGGAAGACAGCGAAGCGGTGGCGCAACGGCCGCGTCATCCGCTATCCCGGCGGGCGGGCGGTCCATTATCCGCCGGTGATCAACGCGCCCACGGTGAAGACCTATTCGACCCGGTACCTCGGCGAAGGCGAGCGAGTTCGGCTCGCCGACTTACGTCGCGAGGGCCGCACGATCCGAAGCATCGCCACGCTGATGGGACGGGCGCCGTCGACGATCAGTCGCGAGCTGCGCCGCGGAGCAGACTCGTTGGGCCGGTACCGACCGCACGAAGCACACCAGCGCGCACTGGCGCGTCGGCGGCTCGATCGCCCCAGCCGGCTCGCCCGCGATCGGCAGCTACGGGAGTGGGTCGAGTCCAAGTTGAAGCGGCGGTGGAGTCCGGAGCAGGTCTCCCGTGGCCTGCGCCAGCAGTTCCCGCACCAGCCGCATCGCTGGCTGTGCGCGGAAACGATCTACCAGGCCGTCTATCGGCCCGATCTAGGCGGACTTTCACGGGAACTGCCCGGCCGTATCCTGCGCCACCGGCGTCGCTACCGGTTGCGTCGACGTGACGCTCAGCATCGCCGATCAGCGCCGGTGACCGGGATGGTCTCGGTGCACGAACGGCCCGACACGGTCGCCGACCGCCGTGAACCAGGGCACTGGGAGGGCGACCTCATCATGGGCACGGCCAACGCCTCGGCAGTCGTCACCTTGGTCGAGCGGACCACCCGCTACACGATGCTAGGACACCTGCCTGGCGGACGTCACGATGCCGCCACGGTCTGTGGGGTCGTCGTCGACCTGCTCGGAGAGTTACCTGCTGAACTGCGCCGTACCCTGACTTGGGACCAGGGCAAGGAAATGGCTCGGCATCGTGAGATCGCCCGTTCCGTCGAGGGTCTGCGGATCTACTTCTGCGATGCCCATTCGCCCTGGCAGCGGCCGAGCAACGAGAACACCAACGGGCTGCTACGCGACTACCTCCCGAAGGGCACCGATCTCGCCATCTACACCGTCGGGGACCTGGCCGAAGTTCAGGTCCAACTCAACGAGCGACCCCGCCGCAGCCTCGGCTGGGTGAGCCCCGAGGACCGGCTCGCTACGCTCCTGCCACCAACCACCGTGTTGCGACACTGACTGGAACTCGCCCGGCTCCCGCTGGCCCCACCTGAGCAGCATTGCCGTGGGGTCTAGTCCGCGGGTTTTTGGTCGAACTGGACGGCGACTGCAGTGAGGGCGGGCACCCCGACAAGCGTGGCGAAGCGGAGAATGGTTGCCTGATCGAGGTTGTAGATGAGGTTGGCTGGCCACGGGACGAGGTCGGGCACGGAGAGGACGGCGATCAGAACCAAGGGCGTGCAGACGCCGGCAAGCGAGCCGGCAGTTCGAGCTGCGAGGAGTGCGAGGGCAAGCAAAAGGGTGTGGACCGCGAACAGGTGAACGCCAGGCACGCCCGGGGCAGCTACTGCGACGACGGCCAAGCCGACCCACTGGACGAGGTAGATGGCGGCGAACCAGGCTATGTCGCCGAGAACGACGGAGCGCGGCGACGTGTGAGCGAGCCAGGCGAGTCGGTTGCTGGAGAGATGGACAGCCACCGCGATCGGTAGCGCTAGGGCGATGGTGGTGACGCTTTCCAAAGGCCGACTGATTACCTCGGGGCTGGGATTAATGGCGGGCAGAGTCAGACCGTTGACAGCCAGGACGACCACCCAGGTACAGGAGAGCGCGAGCACGGAGCTCAGGTCTACGGCGTGAGCGGCCGCGACGCGCAGCGGCGTCATGGCAGCGGCTGAGCCGGGCGAGAGCAGTCATGGAGCTGGGTGGCTGCGTCGGCGATGACCTGGTCGGGGTGCTGTGCAATGCGCGCCTCGAGGCGTGAGATGGACGCCCTCGCCTGAGCAAACTCAGGTCCGGAGAAGGAGTTCTGTCCGGCGTAGGTGCCGCCTCCTGTCGGGAGCCCGACGTGGGCGCGCCACCACAGTGTCATCGCGGCGCTGAGCTGGATGCGGTCCGGTGATGCGCAGTCGGTGTTGAAGGTGACATCGCCCAGGATGGCGGTGACGGCGCCGGGCGGGGTGGTCCGGGACGGACGGTACTTGCCTTCCACGGGAGGAAGGGCCACCGCATCCTCGGGCGCCCCTTGCTGTTCCGTCGCGGTGACCACCGCGGGCCAAGTGCTGCGTGGAAGCTCGCGCAGGCCGTCATCGAGCTGGGCTAGGTACCCAGCACGGATGGCGTCTTGGGTGCCGTCAAAACAGACGACGGGTACTGCTCCCTGACATTCAACGCTGGAGGCCTCCGGGATGGGTTGGACCATCCCAGCCGTGAAGAACAGGCCGGCGGTTGCGGCGCTGGCCGCCCAGAGTGCGACCTTGCGTAGCGTAGTTCGCCTGTGCAGTTCGAAGACGATTGCCGCAGCGATTGATCCCAAGCTGGCGGCGCGAAAGATCGGGGTCTCGATCGCTGGCCAGGCGTAATCGAAGGCGTGCAGGTCCGGGACGGCCCAGGCCGAGACGGGACTCTCCGATAAGTACGCCCCCAATCCGATGGCGATTGCGTAGGGAAGCACGAATGAGGCGACGACGGCGATGAAGGGCGGGGTGAACTTCGCGATAAGCACGCCGAGCGCTGCCGCGCACGCGCTGGCAGCCACGACAGCGGCCACGCTGAGTAGATACCTGGTCAGCATCAGGCTGGTGAGCGATTGCCGTGTGGCGACGCCCACGGTGGTGGCCAACACACAGTTGGTAACCAAAGACGCGGACAGGCCCCACCAGAACGGCCCTCGATACAAGCCCTGAACGCTACGGACGCCGACCCGCGCCCACGGTTCGGCGTTGTGCGCACGTAAGGAGACGGCCGCCCAGGCGACTGCGGCGCTGAGAATGCAGGCGCCGAAAAGGCTGGTGCGCTCCAAGGTGGCACCGCCTGCAGGCATCCAACCCACCCACCCCGCCCGTGATGTCCAGATCACGGAAGCGCCTTGCAGAAGCAGCATGGCGGTGAGCGCGACCCACGCCCTCTTCCTGGTTCCGCGGAAGATCCTCATGTCGCGGTGGGGCCGGTCAAGAGGCGACCCAAGGCGCCACGCAGCCCGTCGACCGTGATGTCCTCGTCGTCGCAGAAGTCGTTCACGGCCCCGACGAACAGGACCCGGCCGTGGTGGATGACCGTAACTTGCGAGGCGGTCGCCGCGACGTCTTCAAGGAGGTGGGTGGCCAGAATGATGACCCGCCCATCGGCGGCACTCCGGATTCGACGATGGAATGCCTCACGTTGCAAGGGGTCGAGTCCGACAGTGGGCTCATCCAACAGGACGACCTGTGGGTCGCACACGGTCGCCGCGGCCAGGCCCACCCTCCGCTGCTCGCCGCCGGACAGCTCACCGACGCGTCGGTCCCACAGGTCCTCGAGGTCTCCTGCCAATAGCGCTTCTTGGACCGCGGACTGGCGAGCCTTTGGCTCGGTCCGTTTCAGCCAGACCGCGTAGTCAAGGACCTCGCGGACTCTCATTCTCCGCGGGAACGTCAGCGTTTGAGGGAGCCATCCGAGCGTGGCAAGGAAGGCGGTCGAGCGACGCCCGTCGACACGTTGTCCTTGCCAGGAGATCTGGCCGGAATCGACAGCAAACTGCCCGGTGATCGCTCCCAGCAGGGAGGTCTTTCCAGCACCGTTTGGCCCCAGCAGGGCCGTCACCCCGGTGCTCGCCTCAAGCGTGGCGTCCTCGATGACGAGTCGGCCACCTCGTCGCACATTGAGGCCTTCGACGAGAACGGGGGTGACGACCTGCTGCACGGTTCTCCTAGTACCTCAAGGACCAGCCGCCACAGCTGTCCGGCGCCCCGCTGATGTCACGGCAGACCTTGGACCGTACTCCTTGGAAGCTGCAGAACGGGCCTTTGGTTGTGGCGATGGTTCCGCTGCGCTGCACGGGAGTCAGCGATGTGACGTTCGAGGCGTATCGACCGACGGTCACGTCGTTGCAGCCGCCCAAATCCACCCGCCCCTGGTAGTAGACGGCGTACCCCTGCGTCGACTTGAGGTCGCCGTTGACGGCGGCGCCGTTCCCGTAGCTGGTGGTGCGGTACTGGGTTCCGCTGCCGTTCGAAGACGACACGCTCACGGCATACGCTGACGCGGGCATGAGCGCCAATGCAATTCCAAGACCGACCGCCCTTACGGCTCTCCTTGTCTTAGTTCCTTGACTCATCATAAACCTCCCGATCGCTGGATCAGACGGGAGGTCAATCCGGCCCCCGGGGCACATCCCAGCACATCGGAGGAGTCGTCGCAACCGGAGAGAGGCCACGCCCATCCGGTTGCTCCCGTCACGAATTGCAGGCCGCTCGAATTGGCCCGAGCCAAGGAGTTACGAGTCGGCGGTGCGCCGCCCGTGGGCGAGGCGGTAGGAGTGGGTGCCGGTTTCGATGATGGTGCCGTGGTAGGTGAGGCGGTCGACGATGGCGGCGCAGAGGCGGGGGTCGGTGAAGGTGTCGGTCCAGCCGGAGAAGGAGACGTTGGAGGCGATCGCGATGGAGTTCTTCTCTTCGCGTTCGGTCAGGACCTGGAAGATCAGCTCGGCGCCGCGGCGGTCGAGCTCCATGTAGCCGAGCTCGTCGATGATGAGCAGGTCGACGCGGCCGTAGCGGGCGATGGTCTTGGCCAGGACCTTGTCGTCGGCGGCCTCGACGAGCTCGTTGACCAGTTTCGTGGCCAGGGTGTAGCGCACGCGGTGGCCGTGTTCGGCGGCGGCGGTGCCCAGGGCGATGAGCAGGTGGGACTTGCCGGTTCCGGAGTCCCCGATCAGGCACAGGGGTTCGCCCTTGCGGATCCAGTCGCCGGTGGCGAGCTCGTTGATGGTGGCTGGGTTGATGGCCGGGTTGGCGGCCATGTCGAAGTCGCCGAGCCACTTCTCGCGGGGGAACCCGGCGGCCTTGACCCGGCGGAGGGTGGAGCGGCGGTCTCGGTCGTCGACCTCGGCCAGCAGCAGCTCGGCCAGGAAGCCGTGGTAGGTCAGCTGTTCCTTGGTCGCGGCGGTCACGGCCTGGTCGACCAGGGCGCGGATCGTCGGTAGCCGCAGCCGGCGGCAGGCCTGGTCGACCGCCGCCGCGGCGGCCTCCTCGGTCAGGCCGCGCCGACGCCGCAGCGTGTGCGCGACCGGCGTCGGCGAGGTGTTGCTGGCGGGAGTAATCGGGTGCTCACCTGCGCCTCCTGATCGGTGGGGAGGGTTCGTCGTCGCGGGAGGAGCTCGTCGTAGGCCGCCACCGAGGGCAGGGGCCGGGTGTCCGGTGGGAGGCCGGCGATGACCGCGGCCGGGTCGGTGAGGCGGCGCTGGGTCAGGCTGACAACCCGTTCCTCGCGCACGACGTGGTGAGCAGCGAGGTGACGGCCTCCGCTGGCTCCACCCTCGGAGCTCGAATTGCTGGCGGTGGTGGCGTGGCGGCGGGCCTCGACGGCGACGACGTCGGCGCAGACCGCGCCCACGGTCAGGGCAGCCCGGATCCCTGCCACGACGTCCCGCTGGTTCATGCTGCGGTGGAGTAGGAGGACCTCGATCAGCTCGCGGGTGCCGTCGGCGTCGCCGTTGACCTTGCGCGCCTCGACCCAGAACGCCTCGTGCGCCGGGGTGAACGTGCCCGCCGCACGCGCCTGGGCCAGGGCGGTGGAGCCCGGCAGGGCGCCGGGCTTGGTCCGCAGGACCTCCAGGTAGTGGTCCAGGTCGAGGCGGTGCCCGGTGCGGGCCGCGACCCGCTGGTGGACCGCGACGACCGTGCGCCCGTCGAAGACCACGACCTGGGAAGCGCGCAGCGAGACCCGCACCCGGCGCCCGATCAGGTGCGCCGGAACGGAGTACTTCACCATCCGCACGGTGACCATCGAGGAGCGGTCCACCCGCGGGTGCAGCACCGTGCCCGGGTCGAACCCCTCGACCGGCAACGGGGCCAGCAGGGGTCGCTCCCGGGCGAACGCTGCGCCGACCGGCTCGGCCCGGCCGCTGATGACGCGGGCGTCGTCGGCGGACTCCCAGGCCTGGATCTTCGCGTTGAGCTCGGCCAGGTCGGTCACCTCGGGCATGGGGGTGAGGTGGTTGCGGCGGAACCAGCCGACCGCACCCTCGACCCCGCCCTTCTCGTGGGCGCCCTCGATCCCGGGTTGGCAGTAGAAGGCGTCGAAGCCGTAGTGGGAGCGGAACAGCACCCACCGCTCGGTCTCCACCCTCGCCCGGCCGGGGCCGTGGACGACCTTCGCGACCGCGCCCTTGAGGTTGTCGTACTTGATGTGCCCACTCGGGATCCCGCCGATCGCCTCGAACGCGGCGATGTGCCCCTCGAGGAAGGCCTCCTGCGCCTGGGTCGGGTAGACCCGGTGGATCGCCTTGCCGGAGTGGGCCAGCCAGAACACGAACAGGAAGCACTTGGTGCGCACCCCATTCAGGACGACCCAGACCTCGCCGAAGTCGACCTGCGCCTCCACCCCGGGCGCGTGGTCCTGGGCGATGAACACCTCGACCCGCCGCCCGGCCTGACGGTCGACCTGGGCGCGGCGGACCCGCACGTAGTCCCGCACCGTGGAGTACGACAACCCGGTCGCGTCGTGTTCCTCGACCAGCCGGGCCAGGATCCGCGTGGCGGTGTGCCGCTGCTTACGGGGAGCGTCCAGGTCCGAGACGAGCATGGCGTCGATCGCAGCCTTGTACGGCTCCAGCCGCGGCGAGGACCGCACCGGCCGCTTCCTCGGTGGCGGCTCCGCGCACGCCAGCGCCTGACGGACCGTACGCCGGTGCACCCGGTGCCGGGCCGCGAGCTCACGGATCGAGAGCTCCTCGACCCGGGCGTCCCGGCGGATCGCAGCGAAGACGTCCACACGTGATCCCATCCCGACCGAACCCCTTTGCCTTGAGAACCATCCGATGGGACTCAGGCTCAGGTGGGGCCAGATCAAACCGTCACAACCACCCCGGCGCGTCGCCCGTGGGGCCAGAACAAGCCGTCACGGTGGGGCCCAACCAACCTGTCACAGCCAGAGGCCCGACATGGATCGGGATGAGGCCCCAGCCCTGCGCGGTCACCTGGTTGATCCACGACGTCCCGCCCTGGAAGGGGCAGGCCCGCATCGATCCGCTGGTGTAGATGCCCACGGCGACATACGGCGATTGGCGCCACGCCTGCATGCTCGTGACGGACGGCGCGCTGCAGGCGTCGAAGGCCATCGCGCCATACAGTGGCTGCCCCACCGGAACGGCCGCCGTCAGGGAGGACAGCGAGGCCGGAGCCACGCGTTCCTCGGCGGTCTTCGGCCCCACGGGCACTGGCTCCTGGCGAGGGGTCGGGACGGTGGTTCGCCGCTGGGCGGGTGCCCGACTTGGGACCGGCACGGGGTCCGCGCTGATCTCCATGTCGGCAACGATGGCGTCAACCGCAGCCGAGCCCTGCGGACCCCAGCCGGTCCGCACGGAGACGCCGCGACCCTGGAGCGCCACATCGGATCGCTTGTCCTGGTCGTTGCGGCGGATCGTGCCCCGCGCCCCGGGCGAAGACCATCCCTTGCGGCCGGTGGCGGTCTGCTCGTCGGCGCCGGTCGGTCCGATCCAGACCGTGTTGCCACGCCCGACCGCCCGGGAGGGGCAGTTCTGTTGCTCAGGTGCGGTCCCGAGATAGACCGCGTCGACGTCCAACCGGACACAGACATCGTCGGAGGCGTCCAGGTCGATGACCGGCCAGTCCGCGGGGACCGAGACGGTGACTCCGGCGTAGGCCACCTGCTTCTCAGCGGGCGCAGCCCCGGCCACGGGGACAGTCAGACCGCCGACACCGACAGAGACGGCGAGGGCGGCCACGAGGCGCCGCAACGAACCAGGGTGCACGGATGTCCTCCAGGGCAAGGGGCGGACCCGATGATAGTGAACTTTCGTCACATCAACCACAGGAGATCACTCCTGTACCGGTCACGGTTCCGTGACGAGTTCCTTCATCATGAGCGCTCGACGCCCCCAGCGGGCCAGGTTGGCCTCCCACCCCACAGGAGGGTGTCGGCTGCCGCCTCAAGGGCCTGCAGGGCGTCGACATCCTCGGGCGCGATCGGCCGAACGACGTTGCGCCCGATCAGGTCCACAGCTCAGCCCAAGGTCGGCTTGAGCTCGAGCAGGCGGCCCAGGACCCCGTTGACGAATTTGGGACTCTCATCGGTCGAGAGATCGGTGGCCAGCGCCACCCACTCGTCGATGGCGACAACCTCGGGGACGTCCTCGGCATACACGACCTCGAAGGTGCCCAAGCGCAGGATGGCGCGGTCGACGGCCGGCATCCGATCGATGGTCCAGCCCTGCGACCACGTCGTGATCAGCTCGTTGATCGCGACCCAGTGCTCGACCGTGCCCCGCACGAGCGACGCGGTGTACTCCCGCACCGGCGCCTCCCCCGCGGGCTCGGCGAGGCGCTGGCAGAGCAGCTCGGAGACGTTGACACCCCGCTGGTCGGCCTCGAAGAGCAGGTCGAGGGCAGCCTTGCGGGCCTTGGTGCGGGCAGCCATGAAGGGTGGCTCAGCTCAGTTGACGCGGCCGAGGTAGGACCCGTCGCGGGTGTCCACCTTGATCTTCGTGCCGGTCTCGAGGAAGAGCGGGACCTGGATCTCGGCGCCGGTCTCGACCGTCGCCGGCTTGGTGCCACCGGTCGAGCGGTCGCCCTGCAGGCCCGGCTCGGTGTACGTGATCTCGAGCACGACCGAGGCGGGGAGCTCGATGAAGAGCACCTCACCCTCGTTGCGGGCGACGATCGCATCCTGGTTCTCCACCATGTACTTCGCGGCGTCGCCGACCTTCTCCTTGCTCACGTGCACCTGGTCGTAGGTGTCACCGTCCATGAAGATGAAGTCGGTGCCGTCGTTGTAGAGGTACTGCATCGTGCGCTTGTCGACATTGCTCGTCTCGACCTTGACGCCGGCGTTGAAGGTCTTGTCGAGGGTCTTGCCCGAGGTGACGTTCTTGAGCTTGGTGCGCACGAAGGCCGGACCCTTGCCGGGCTTGACGTGCTGGAACTCCACGACGGTCCACAGCTGACCGTCGATCTTGAGCACCATGCCGTTCTTGAGGTCGTTCGTTGTTGCCACGGGTGTCGCTGCCTTCACTGGTCGTCGTATGCCGGGTGCTCACCGTCCGTGGGCACGCCAGACCCCCGCGAGGGGTTGGGATTCATCGCCGAGTTTACAGGTAGGCGGCCGGGTCGAATTCCTCGATCGGGATGACCCGCAGGCGGGGCAGGCGCGTGTTGAAGGCCCCGACCGCGTACTCGAGGTCGAAGGCGTGCAGGCCGCGCGACTCCAGGGCCGCGAAGCCGGCGTTGCGGAACTCGCTGAAGGCGACCACGCCGACCCGACGGTCGCTGTCCAGGAGGCGCTCCATGTCGGTGAGGAAGTCCCCGTCGTGGCTGACGAGCATGAGGTCGGCGTCGCGGGCGTCCAGGGCCTGGAGCGTGCGCTGGATCGCGAGGTCGACGACCTTGACATCGGCCGGACCGGACAGCGGGATGGGCTCGTAGTCCATCGCCTTGAGGGCCTGGACGAAGGCCATCGGCATGCCGCTGCTGGCATTGAGGAAGAACAGTGCCCGCACGTCCTGGCTCCACTGGGCCCGGGCGAAGGAGAGCAAGCGGTCCCAGCGGGGCCGCTCGTCCGGGTGCGGGCGCCGACCGAGGATCGAGGTGCCGAGCGTGGCGTCGATGTTCTCGCCGTCGACCAGGACGTAGGTGGTCCGGGAGCCCTCGGATCGCTCACTCATGAGGGCAGCCTACGACCGGGTCGCCTCACACGCCGATGGTCAGGTTGACCACGTAGCCCGACGTGCTGTCGCCGGTGACCGTCGCAAGCTGGTGGATGCCGCCGTCGTTGCTGAAGACGTTGTCGGTGGTCAGGCTCAGCTGCCCGAGGTTGCGGGTGCTCTGCGGATAGGTCGCCGAGTCGGCATAGACCTGCTCGCACGCCGCCTGGGGCAGGGCGATCTGGCTGGTCTTGACGATCTGGCCGCTGCTCGTCGCCTCCGCGGTGCTCTTGTAGACCTCGAAGTGGATGTGCGGCCAGCGCCCGGCGTAGCAGCCCGGGAACACCGAGGTGAAGGTCGCCGTCCCCTGCGCATCGGTCTCGACGACCCCTCGGGCAAAGGTTTGGTCGGTCACTCCCTGGGAGTACATCGAGTAGCGGCCCTGGGCGTCGCAGTGCCAGAGGTAGACCGCGGCACCGGGCATCGCGGCATACTCGTTGGTGGAATCGGTGACGGTGAGGTGGACCGTCATGGGCACGCCGGCGATCCTCTCGCTCGAGCCGATGCTCGTGGAGATGTCGCTTCGGATGACCCCGGCGTCGTCGAGCACGTTCTTGCCGTTCGAGCCATCGCCCGGGTAGGGGCCGGCCGTCTCGTCCGGAACGACGGAGTCCGCAGGCGTGGGGGTGGTGGCCGGAGTGACCACCGCACCCGCCGCCGTCGTTGCCGACGTCGAGGCGCTGGCGCTCGCCGTGGCCGTACTCGACGTGCCTCCCCCGGACGTGGCCGCCGTCGCGCACCCAGCGAGCGCGACGAGCCCGGCCCCACCGAGCAGCCCGAGAGCCCCACGTCGGCGCAGGACGGTGCCGACGTCGTAGCTCAGGCCCCGATCGAGCTCGCTGCTCGGGTCGTGGTCGTGGTCGTCGGCGAGCAGGGCGGCGGGGATGATCCGTGGCGTCGTCATGCCCTCACCCTCGTGGACGCCTTCAGGCGCGCGCTGTCGATCCCCTGTGCCCCTGCTGTGCGCACCACCGCGGCGTTGCGTGCGTGGAGAACTGCGCCATGGTGTGGAATCTCCACGCACCTAACGTGTGGTGACCGCCTCGAAGGCCGCCCGCAGGCAGTCCTCGCTCGGCCCGTCGAGCCGCGCCGGCCGGGCGATGTCGTCGAGGACCACGAACCGCAGCTGCGCGCCCCGGCTCTTCTTGTCGCGGCGCATGGCGGTGAGCAGCTCCTCCCAGCCGCGCCCCGCTCCCGCTTCGTATGCCGTGGGCAGGCCGACGCTCTCGAGCACGGCGCGGTGCCGGGAGACGACGTCGTCGGAGAGGTGACCCGCGCGGCGAGCCAGCTCCGCGGCATACACCATGCCGATGGCGACGGCCTCGCCATGGCGACGTCGGTAGGCCTCGACCTGCTCGATGGCATGGCCGAAGGTGTGGCCGTAGTTGAGGATCTCGCGGAGGAAGGACTCCTTGAGGTCGGCCGCGACGACCTCGGCCTTGACCCGGATCTTGCGCTCGACGAGTTCTTCGAGGTGCGGGCCGTCCCAGCGCGTCGCCCCCTCGGGGTCGGACTCGACGAGCTCCAGGATCACCGGGTCGGCGATGAAGCCGCCCTTGATCACCTCGGCGAGCCCGGCGACGAGGTCCACGCGTGGCAGGGTGCGGAGCAGGTCGAGGTCGCAGAGCACCGCCGCCGGCTCGTGGAAGGCGCCGACGAGGTTCTTGCCCTCGGGGGTGTTGATGCCGGTCTTGCCACCGACGGCCGCGTCGACCATGGCCAGCAGCGTGGTCGGCACCTGCACCACGGGCACGCCCCGCAACCAGCTCGCGGCCGCGAAGCCCCCGAGGTCGGTGACCGTGCCACCGCCGACTGCGGCGATCGCGTCGGTCCGGGTGAAGCCCAGCTGCCCCAGCCGCGCCCACAGGCCGGCGAGGACGTCGACGGTCTTGGCGGCCTCGGCATCGGGCACGGCCGCGAGGTGGGCGCGGCGACCGCTCGCTTCTATGCCCGCCGCGACCTGCTCGGCCGGTCCCGGGAGGGCTTCGCTGTGGACGACCAGGACCTGCTCCGCACGCTCGGGGACAGCAGCGGCGGCCGTGTCGAGCAGCCCGCGACCGATGGTGACGTCATAGCGGTCCCCCACTGCGACGAGGGTCATGACCCCTCCCGGAGCAGCTCCACGATCTCGGCGGCGATCTCCCCCGGCGTGCGCCCGGCGGTGCTGACGACCGCTGTGGCGAGCCGCTCGTAGGTCGGGCGACGCTCGTTCATCAGCCGCACCCACGAGGCCCGGGGGTTGACGGCGAGGAGTGGGCGGGACTGGTCGAAACCGACCCGCTTTGCCGCGTCCGCGATCCCGACGTCGAGGAAGACGACGGTGTGCCCGGCCGCCAGCGCCACCTGCGACTCCGGGTCCATCGGTGCGCCGCCGCCGAGGGCGAGCACGCCGTCCTCCTCCACGAGCGCGCGCGTGACCTCGGCGCGCTCGAGCGCCCGGAAGGCCGGCTCCCCGTCCTCGACGAAGATGTCGGCGATGGCGCGACCGGTCGCGGCCTCGACCGCTGCGTCGGTGTCGTGGAAGCGGGTCTCGAGGAGCCGGGCGAGCGCCCGGCCGACCGTGGTCTTGCCGCTGCCGGGTGGGCCGATGAGGACGACGCGTGGTGCCATGCGTGTGGTCACCAGGTCCGCATCGACGCAGGGATGGCGGCGAGGTATGCCGTGTGGTTGCGTGCCGTCTCGCTCACCGAGTCGCCGCCGAACTTCTCCAGGCAGGCCTCGGCCAGGACGAGCGCGACCATCGCCTCGGCGACGACCCCGGCCGCCGGGACGGCGCACACGTCGGAGCGCTGGTGGATGGCCGTCGCCGGCTCGCCGGAGGCGATGTCGATGGTGTCCAGGGCGCGGGGGACGGTGCTGATCGGCTTCATGGCGGCCCGCACGCGCAGGATCCCGCCGACGCTCATGCCCCCTTCGGTGCCGCCGGCGCGTCCGGTGCGGCGGTGGATCGTGCCGTCGGCGTCGCGCTCCATCTCGTCGTGCGCCTGGCTGCCGCGACGGGCCGCCGTGCGGAAGCCGTCACCGACCTCGACACCCTTGATCGCCTGGATGCCCATGAGGGCGGCGGCCAGGCGCGCGTCGAGTCGGCGGTCCCAGTGGACGTGGGAGCCCAGACCCGGCGGCAGGCCGTAGGCCAGCACCTCGACGACGCCGCCGAGGGTGTCGCCGTCCTTCTTCGCGGCCTCCACCTCGGCGACCATGGCGGCGCTGCCGTCGGCGTCGAGGGTGCGCACCGGATCGGCGTCGAGCGCCTCGACGTCCTCGGGGGTGGGCCAGGCGGCGTCGTCGGCGACGGACGAGGTGCCGATCGAGACGGTGTGGGAGACCAGGCGGATGCCGTAGGCCTGGGCGAGGAAGCGGGCCGCGACCTCGCCGAGGGCGACGCGGGCGGCGGTCTCACGGGCGGAGGCGCGCTCGAGGATGGGCCGGGCGTCGTCGAAGGCGTACTTCTGCATGCCGACGAGGTCGGCGTGACCGGGTCGCGGCCGGGTGAGGGCCTTGTTGCGCGCGATCTCCTTCTCGGCGTTCACGTCGTCGGCAGCGGCATAGGCCTCCTCGCTCACCGGGTCCGGGCTCATCACGGTCCGCCACTTGGGCCACTCGCTGTTGCCGACCCGGATCGCGATCGGGGAGCCCAGGGTCCGTCCATGGCGCACGCCCCCGAGGAACTCGACCTCGTCCTGCTCGAACTTCATCCGCGCACCACGCCCGAAGCCCAGCCGGCGGCGGGCCAGCGCAGCGGCCACGTCAGTGCTCGTGACCTCCACACCGGCCGGCAGGCCCTCGAGGGTGGCGAGGAGGGCGGGGCCATGGGACTCCCCCGCGGTCAGCCAACGCAACATGCCCGAAATCCTCGCACGTCAGGCGAGAGCGGCCCGGCCGGCGTCCATCATCGCCTCGACCGGAGCGGGCACCCCCGTGAACAGCTCGAACTGCGCGGCCGCCTGGTGCACGAGCATGTCGAGGCCGCTGACGACGGTCCAGCCCAGCCGCGCGGCCTCGCGGGCCAAGGGCGTCGGCCAGTCGGCATAGACCACGTCGAGGAGGACTGGCGCGTCGAGCTCCCCGGGTCGGCCCGTCGCCGACAGCGCAGTGGCCACGAGGAGCGAGGCCGCCGGCGGCACGGTCGAGACGACGAGCTGCTCCCCCGGCCCGAGACCCGAGATCGGTCCGGCCGCGGTCGTCTCGATCCCCAACGTCTCGCGCGCCCAGTGCGTCACCTCCTCGGCGGCTTCCGGTCGGCGAGCCCGCACGATGATGTCGGCGCAGCCCAGGGCCTTCAGGGCCAGGAGGGCCGAGCGGGCCGTGGCTCCGGCCCCGACGACCGTGGCGCGCGGCAGCTGCGACGGGCCCCGGAGGTGCGGGCGCAGTGCCTCGACGATCCCGGCCACGTCGGTGTTCGTCGCGTCCCAGCCACCGTCGTCCCGGCGGGTCAGCGTGTTGATCGCGCCAGCCCGGGTCGCCACGTCGCTGACCGTGGTGGCGACCTCGAAGGCGGCCTCCTTGAGTGGCATCGTCAGCGACAGCCCTCGCCACTCCTCGTCCAGGGCGGCGACGACGTCGCCCAGTTCGCTCGCGGTGACCTCACGACGCCCGTACGTCCACTCGGCCAGGCCGCGGGCGGCATACCCGGCGTTGTGCAGCGTCGGCGAGAGGGAGTGCGCGATCGGCGACCCGAGGACGGCGGCCCGCTTCATCGGTGTCGGTGGCACGTGGGCGTCAGTTGCCGGCGTCGCACTTGCCCGGGTTGTCGCGGCACCACTGGCGGAACTTGGCGATGTTCTGCTCCTGCTCGGCCAGGGTCTCGGCGAACAAGGTCTCACCGGTGTCGAAGTTGACCGTCACGAAGTAGTACCAGTTGCCCGCGGGCGGGTTCACCGTGGCCTCGATCGAGGCATTGCTCGGGTTGTTGATCGGTCCTGGGGGCAGGCCCTTGTGGGCGTAGGTGTCGTAGGGGCTGGCCTTGGACCGCTCGACGTCGGCGGCGGAGAGGTTGCCCCGCTTCTGGATCGCGTAGTTGCGGGTGCTGTCCATCTGGAGGAAGCCCACCGTGGGGCCGGTCGGGTTGTCGAGCCGGTTCTCGATGACGCGGGCGACCTTGCCGCGGTCGGTGCCGGCGTTGACCTCGCCCTCGACGATGCTCGCGAGGGTGAGGAGGCGCTGCTGCTGGTCCGGCGCCACCCCGAGCTTGGTGAGCTCGTCGACGGTGCGCTTGACCATGATGGAGAGCTGCTGGGCCGCGGTCGATCCCTCGGGGAACTCGTAGGTCGTCGGCGAGAGCCACCCCTCCACGTTGCCGCCGGCCGCAGCCGGGAGGCCGATGGCGGCGGGGTCCTTCGCAGCGGCTTCGTACTCCGCGACGGGGATCCCGGAGGCCTCGGAGAGCCGGGCGAAGGTCTCGCTGGCCCACAGGCCCTCGGGCAGGGTGACCCCGTTGCGCACGGCGTTCGCGGGGTTGGAGATGACCTTGAAGGCGTCGACGCCGGTCATGCCCTTCTTCAGCGTGTAGGTGCCCGGCTGGATCCGGGCGGCCGCGGCCGGGTCGCCGGCAGCGGCCTGGAGGTATGCCGTGCGCGACTTGGTGACGCCGGCGTCCCGCAGCGTCGTGGCGATGTCCTCCCCGGTCTGCCCGGAGGCGACGGCGATGGAGACCTCACCCTCGCCCGGCCCCGGATAGTCGAGGTCCGCGGACGAGCCGAAGCCGGTGAGCTTGCCCAGGAGCGGCTTGAGGACGGTCACCGTGCCGAAACCGGCACCCCCGACCAGGGCCAGGGCGAGCAGGAGCACGACGAGCTTGCGCCCGGTGCGGCGCGGCGTCTTGGTGCGGCGAGTGCGTCGGGACGGCTCGGCCGGGCGGTCCTGCGCCGGTTCGGGGCCACCGAAGATCGCGTCGTCCAGCGGGTCAGTCATGCTCGTCCATCCTTCACGCGCGGCCTGCGCCGCTTGTGGGCCACCAGTTCGCCCGGCGGCCGTCCTGAGCTCCGCTCCTCGTCCAGGGCGGACTGCAGGATGAGGACGGCGGCCACCTGGTCGACGACCTGTCGCTGCCGTCGCCCGGCGACCCCGCTCTCGCGGAGGGCTCGGTGGGCATCGACCGTCGTGAGCCGCTCGTCGACCAGACGCACGCTCACGGGGGCGATGCTCCGTGCCAGCACCGCAGCATACTGACGTGCCTTCGCGGCGGCCGGACCTTCGACCCCCGCGAGTGTCCGCGGCAGGCCGACCACGACCTCGATCGCCTCGACCTCGGCGACGAGGGCGACCAGCTGCCGGACGTCCTCGTCCTCGCCGTCCGCCGGGCCCTCGACACCGCGCGCCAGGGTCTGGACGGGGCTGGCGAGGAGGCCGGACGGGTCGCTGCGGGCCACGCCGACCCGGACCGAGCCGACGTCGACGCCGACCCGCACTCCCGGCCGCATCGTGGCGTGCTCGCTCAGCGGGCCGCGGCCAGTTCGCCGACCCGCCACTCCACGGCGTTCGTCGCCTCGCCGACCTTGGTCGCATCCTGGCCGCCACCCTGCGCGATGTCGTCCTTGCCGCCACCGCCACCGCCGAGGGTGGTGGCCGCGATCCGGACCAGCTCGCCGGCCTTGACGCCTCGCGCGCGGGCCGCGTCATTGGTCGCGATGACGACGACCGGTCGGCCCTTGGCCACGCCGGCCCCGAGGACGACACTGGGCCGCTCCTGGCCGAGGCGGCCGCGCAGGTCGACGACGAGGTTGCGCACGTCATCGGCTCCGGCCTCGCCGAGGTCATGGGCGAGGAAGGTGATGCCGCCGACGTCCTTGGCCGAGGCGAGCAGGGCCGAGGCGCCGGCGAGGAGCTGGTCTCGGCGCGCCTTGTCGAGCTCGCGCTCGGCCTCCTTGAGCCGGGCCACCATCGCCCCGATCCGCTCGGTGAGCTCCTGCGGCTGCGCATTGATCATCGTGGACAGCTCGTGGACGATCGCCCGCTCGCGCGCGAGGTGGCGCAGGGCGTCCATGCCGACGTAGGCCTCGAGACGCCGCACCCCGGACCCGACGGAGGACTCGCCGGTGATGGTGAGCGCGCCGACCTGGGAGGAGTGCTGGACGTGGGTGCCACCGCAGAGCTCACGCGACCACGGGCCGCCGATCTCCACGACGCGCACCTGCTCGTCGTAGGTCTCGCCGAAGAGCGCCAGCGCACCGAACTCCCGGGCCTCGGGCAGCGTCATGAACAGCGCCCGCACCGGGAGGTCCTTGCGCACAGCGAGGTTGGCGACCTCCTCGATCTCGCTGCGCGTGGCCGCGGAGAGCCCCTGGTTCCACGCGAAGTCCAGGCGCAGGTAGCCGGGCTTGTTGTAGGAGCCGGACTGCAGCGCCGACGGGCCGAGCACCTGGCGCAATGCCGCGTGCACGACGTGCGTGCCCGAGTGCGCCTGGCAGGCCGAGATGCGCCAGTCCTCGTCGACCTCGGCAAGGACCGGGGCCCCGACCCGGATCGGACCGGTGACCACCTCGACCGTATGCGCGATGAGGCCCTTGACCGGGCGCTGGACGTCGACGACCTTCAGGAGCGTGCCATCGGCCGTGATGACGCCGTCGTCGGCGATCTGGCCGCCGGACTCGGCATAGAACGGGGTGCGGTCGAGGATCACCTGGCCGCGCTGGCCCGGCTCGAGCTCGCTCACCGACTCACCCTCGAGCACCAGGCCGACGACCTTGGCCTCGGAGGACAGCTCCTGGTAGGCGCGGAAGTCGGTCGCGCCGAGGGCGCGCAGCTCCTTCCAGACCTCGGTGTTGGCGTGGCCGGACTTCTTGGCCTTGGCGTCGGCCTTGGCCCGCTCCCGCTGCTCCTGCATGAGGCGGGTGAAGCCCTCGCGGTCGACCTCCAGGCCCTGCTCCTGCGCCATCTCCAGGGTCAGGTCGATCGGGAAGCCGTAGGTGTCGTGGAGCTGGAAGGCCTGCTCCCCCGCGAGCACCGAGCCGCCGGACTCCTTGGTCCGCGCGACCGCGGCGTCGAGGATCGTCGTCCCCGAGGCGAGCGTGCGACGGAAGGCCTCCTCCTCGGCATACGCAATGCTGGCGATCCGCTCGAAGCCGGTCTCCAGCTCGGGGTAGGACTGCTTCATCCGCTCCAGCGAGACGGGCAGCAGCTCGGGCAGGCACGGGTCCTCGAAGCCGAGCAGGCGCATCGAACGCACCGAACGGCGCAGCATGCGACGCAGGACGTAGCCGCGGCCCTCGTTGCCCGGGGTGACGCCGTCACCGATGAGCATGAGCGAGGAGCGCACGTGGTCGGCGACGACGCGCAGCCGCACGTCGTCGGGGTGGCTGGAGTCCGCGGACTGCCCCGAGTGCTCGCCGTAGCGCTTGCCGGTCATCTCGGCGGCCTTGGCCAGCACCGGATAGACCTCGTCGATCTCGTACATGTTGTCGACGCCCTGGAGGATGGAGGCCATCCGCTCCAGGCCCATGCCGGTGTCGATGTTCTTCTTCGGCAGCGAGCCGGCGATGTCGAAGTCCTCCTTGGACCGCACCGCGGAGAGCTCGTCCTGCATGAAGACGAGGTTCCAGAACTCGAGGAAGCGGTCCTCGTCGACGGCCGGGCCACCCTCGGGGCCGTACTCCGGGCCGCGGTCGTAGTAGATCTCGCTGCACGGGCCACCCGGTCCGGGCACACCCATCGACCAGTAGTTGTCGAGGCGGCCGCGCCGGACGATCCGCTCGGCCGGGATGTCGGTCAGGGCCAGCCAGAGGTCGATCGCCTCGTCGTCGTCGTGGAGGACAGTGGCCCAGAGGCGGTCCCCCTCGAGGCCGAAGCCGCCCTCGGCCTGGGACGTGGTCACCAGGTCCCAGGCGAGCTTGATGGCGCCTTCCTTGAAGTAGTCCCCGAAGGAGAAGTTGCCGTTCATCTGGAAGAAGGTGCCGTGCCGCGAGGTCTTGCCGACCTCCTCGATGTCCTGGGTGCGCACACACTTCTGCACGCTCGTCGCCCGGTCCCATGGCGGGCTCTGCTGGCCGAGGAAGTACGGCTTGAAGGGCACCATGCCCGCGTTGACGAACAGCAGGTTCGGGTCGTCGTGGATGAGGGGGGCCGAGGGCACGATCGTGTGGCCGTTCTTCTCGAAGAAGTTCAGCCACCGGCGGCGGATCTCTGCGGTTTCCATGCGTGCGTTCTCGTCCTTGTCCGTCCGGAGGTCGTCGCGTCCGTATGCCGTGCGCGGGCCAGTGGGCCATGTTACGGGAGCGCGTGGTCGCGTCTCGAACGGGAATCCCGCACCTCTGGCGCGACACCCACCCCCTAGGTAGAGTTAGATCATGGAGCGCACCCCCCGGATGACCGGTCCGACGCGTTCGGTGCTCGAGGTCTTCCTCGACGACCCGGCGCGGGACCGCTACGGCCTGGAGGTCGGGAGCCTGGCCGGCCTGCCGAGCGGCACCGTCCACCCCATCCTCGCGCGGCTCGAGGGCGTCGGCTGGCTCACCAGCGGCTGGGAGGGGTCGACCCACGGGCCGCAGGGCGACCCCGGCGGCGCTACTACCGCCTCACGCCCCGCGGCACGCACGAGGCGCACCAGGCCCTCGCCCGCTCCGAGGCCGCACGCACTCGCCTGCTCACCCGACTCGCCCCCCTCGGGGAACTGCCATGACACCACTGCACAAGGCCCTCGTCGTCCTCGCCTGCGCCCTGCTTCCGCGGCGCCATCGACTGCGTTACCGAGGCGAGTTCGTCAGTGAGCTGGCCTCACTCCCCGTCCCGGAGCGGTCGGCCCACGCCCTGTCCACCCTGCGCTCGGCACCGCACCTGCGCGCCGAGCTGGTCCGCGGCGACCACCGCCCCCTGGCGTGCCGCGTCGGCATCCACCACAACCGCCGTGCACAGCACCCCGAGGACATGCGGATCCGGTCCAGGGTGTGCCTCCGGTGCGGCCGGATCAAGGACCTCAACCGCTACCTCGTGCGCGGCAACGCCGAAGGCGTGGCCTATGCCAACGTCTTCGTCAGCCAGGGGCACTGACCTCAACGCCCCCGCAGCCGGTCCCTGATCCAGCGCCAGCGCTCCTGCAGTCGCGCCTCGAAGCCCCGGTCGGTCGGGCGGTAGTAGCTGCGGTCCGCGAGCTCCTCGTGCAGCCCGTCGGGAAGGTACTGCTGGGCCGCAATGCCCTCCGGCTCGTCGTGGGCGTAGACGTAGGGCCTGGCCTTCCTCCCCGACGCATTTGCGGAGGCCTCCTTCATCCGGTCCGCCCCGGCATACCCGCTCCCCCGCAGGTGGACGGGGACCGGGCCACCCTTGCCCGCGCGCACGTCCGCAATCGCCTCGTTGATCCCCAGGTAGGCCGCATTCGACTTGGGGGCCAGCGCGTTGTGGACCACCGCCTGGGCGAGGATGATGCGGGCCTCGGGCATCCCGATCTGCGCGACCGCGTGCATCGCCGCGACCGCCGTCTGCAGGGCCGTGGGGTCGCCCATCCCGACGTCCTCGCTCGCGGCGATGACGATGCGGCGCGCGATGAACCTCGGGTCCTCCCCCGCCTCGAGCATCCGGGCGAGGTAGTGCAGGGAGGCGTCGACGTCCGAGCCGCGCATCGACTTGATGAGCGCCGAGGCGACGTCGTAGTGCTGGTCACCGGTGCGGTCGTAGCGGACGGCCGCGTGCGCGATGGCCCGCTCGGTGTCGGCCAGCGTGATGGGCACCGGCCGCTGCGGCTGCGACCCGATCGGTATGCCGTCCTGCGCCACTCCCGCCGCCGCCTCCAGCGAGGTGAGCGCGCGCCGGGCATCCCCGCCGGCGACGCGGACGAGGTGCTCACGCGCGTCGTCGGCGAGGACGAAGTCACCGGCCAGGCCGCGCTCGTCGCGGGCCGCCGAGTCCAGCACGTCGCCGATCTCGGCGTCGTCGAGGCCGGTCAGGGTGATCAGCATCGAGCGCGAGAGCAGGGGGGCGATGACGGCGAAGGAGGGGTTCTCGGTGGTGGCCGCGACGAGGATCACCTGTCGGTTCTCCACCCCGGGGAGCAGCGCGTCCTGCTGGGCCTTGGTGAACCGGTGGATCTCGTCGAGGAAGAGCACGGTCTGCCGGCCGTAGAGGTCGCGGGCGCGGTTGGCGGCCTCCATGACCGCGCGGACGTCCTTGACCCCGGCCGTCACCGCCGACAGCTCGACGAACTCCCGGTCGGCCGCCGTCGCCACCAGGTGCGCCAGCGTCGTCTTGCCGGTGCCCGGCGGGCCCCAGAGGATCGCCGACAGCGGGCCGGCGGCGCCCGCGCTGCCCTCGATGAGCCGCCGCAGGGGCGACCCCGGGCGCAGGATGTCGGCCTGGCCGCGCACCTCCTCGACCGACCGCGGCCGCATGCGCACCGCGAGCGGTGGCAGGTGAGCCCCATCTAGGCCCGGGCTTTCAGACGCCTGGGCGAACAGATCCGTCATGACCGTAGGCTACGCAGCGCACACCGCTCGCCGAGCTGGCCCTTGCGTCATGCCGCATCTTGAGCGGTCCACGAGGAAGGGAGCGCGCTGATGGCTGAAGTGGCCATTGGGCGGCCAGACAAGGCAACGCGTGTCGACCCACGCGACCGCAGGCAACTCATCGAGTCCCCCGTCCCGTGGAGCCGCGTGCTGAGTATGTTCAGGCCCTATTCCGCACAGCTGGTAATCGTCACGTCCGTCATCGTTGTCAGCTCCGTCGTTGGACTGGCGCAGCCCTTCTTGATCAAGACCGTGATTGATGATGCTTTGCCCCACAACAATCGCAGGCTGGTTGTTCTGTGCGTCGCGGGGATGATCGCGGTAGCGGTCGTTACCGGGCTCTTGGCCGTTGTTCAGACTTGGATCGCCACTTTGGTCGGGCAACGTGTCATGCATGTGTTGCGTACCAACGTCTTCGCCCACCTCCAGACGCAGTCCATCGACTTTTTCAAGCACACGAAGAGCGGCGAGATCCAGTCGCGACTGACAAATGACATTGCTGGAATGCGGGGGGTGGTGACGAACACGGCCACAACCATTGCAGCGAATCTGACGACAACGGTGGCGACTGCTGTGGCCATGGTGGCCCTCGACTGGCAGTTGACCCTGGCCACGGCGATCATCCTTCCACCGGCCGTTTGGACAACACGGCGCGTCGCGCACGTGCGTAAGGCATTGACAGCGGAGCGGCAACGCCGACTCGCTCTGCTGCAGGGTCAAGTCGAGGAAGCATTGTCGGTCAGCGGAGCACAGCTGACCAAGACATTGGGAATCGACCGACGGCGCCTCGATTCATACGTCGCCAGTTCGGAGGAACTGATCCAGCTCGACCTTCGCGCCGAATTGGCCGGGCGTTGGCGAATGGCCACGATGCAGATCGTCTTTGCCGCCATTCCTGCAGCGGTCTACCTGTCGGCCGCCTTCCCGTGGCGGGCCCACAACCTCACCATCGGAACACTCGTTGCGTTCACAGCATTGCAGTCAGCGATCTTCAAACCGCTCATGGGTCTGCTCAACGTCGGAGCGCAGTGGATCGCGTCGATGGCACTGTTCAGTCGCATCTTCGGCTACCTGGATCTCGTGGCGGGCGTTCCGGAGCCGACAGCTCCCCGCCTGATAGACGTCGCTACTGTGGAGGGCGAGGTCCGGTTCGAGAACGTGTCATTTCGGTATCCGGACGGGGCCACCGACATCTTGAGCAATGTCTCAATGACGATCAAACCTGGCGAATCGGTCGGGATCGCTGGCGAGACCGGTTCCGGGAAGTCCACGTTGGCCGCTCTGTTGCTCCGGCTCGCCGATCCCGTCGTAGGCCGTGTGACCATCGACGGTGTCCCCCTGCAGGACATGTCACGGACCACGATCTCCCAGATCGTCGGATCCGTGAGCCAGGACACCTACTTGATCCACGACACCATCCGAGCGAACCTTCAACTGGCAAAGGACGACGCATCAGACGAGGAGCTCTGGGCATCCCTTGCCACAGCACGCATGGCCCACGTGATCGCTGCCCTTCCCGATGGGCTCGATACTGTGGTCGGCGCGCGAGGGCATCGGTTTTCGGGAGGTGAGCGCCAGAGGCTGTCCATCGCCCGGACACTGCTGCGCTCACCGAAGGTCCTTATCCTGGATGAGGCCACGAGTGCCTTGGACAACGACACTGAACGGGAGGTTCAGGCAGCGCTGGCCGAGCTCAAGCAAGGGCGCACGACCCTCACCATTGCCCACCGGCTCTCGACGCTGGAGGAATGCGATGAAATCTTCGTGCTGGCCGATGGTGGCATAGTCGAGCAAGGTACCCACGATGCACTGATCCTGGCACAGGGGAGGTACGCAGGGCTGGCGCACGGATTCAGTCCCGAGCGTCACCCCAACGGCCAAGTCGGGGACGGACTTTACATCGGCCGTCACTCAGAACGCCGCCACGTCGACACCGGCACGGCGGTGGAGTGACCAATGGACGACGAGACGGTCGAGCGGGTGCTGCGCGCCGTCGAGCTCATCCCGGCAGGTCGGGTCGTGACCTACGGCGACCTGGCCGAGCTCGTCGGCATCGGGCCGCGCCTGGCCGGTCGCGTCATGAGCACGTGGGGCTCGGGCGTGCCCTGGTGGCGTGTCGTCAATGCCGCGGGAGACCTGCCCGACGTCCACCTTCCCCGGGCGATCCGCCACTGGGCGAAGGAGGGCATCCTCGTCAAGGACAGTGGCCGGGGCTGTCGGATCAGTCAGCACCGAGCCGACCTGACCGCCCTCGCGAGGGCGTGGGAGCAGGCGACCGCCGACCTGCCGGGACCCGCAGACACCCCCTGATCCGGGTGGCAGTCTTGGCCCCGTGACCACGTCCGATCCCCGCCACGGCCGACTCCTCCGCCGATGGGGGCGGTGGGTGGCACGACATGCGCGCGCCGTCCTCGTCTTCTGGGTCCTCTTCATCGTCGCGGGCTTCGGCCTGGCCACCGGCGCCTTCGGCACGGAGTCGCTCTTCGACCGGCTCCACTCCGGCGAGATCGTCGTGCCCGGCGAGAACGCCGACGGACGCGCCGTCCTGCGCGAGGCCGGAGCGAGCGGGTTCAGCACATACACCCTCACCGTCGAAGGGGTCGACCTGCACGACCCTGCCGTCGCGACCGCCGCCGCGACGGCCGTGAAGGACCTGACTGCGATCGGCGAGGTCGAGTCGGCGGTCAACCCCTTCGTCCTCCCCGGAGGCCCGTCCGGTCCGGCGGCGACCCCACTCCTCGGAGCCGAGGGCGCCTCCTCCGGCGCGTTCGCCACCGTCGTCACCTACCGCCAGGACCTGACCCGCACACAGGAGCAGGCCGCCCAGGAGGAGGTCGACGCCGTCTTCGACGACCTGGTCACGGCCATCGACCCGGCCCGGAGCGACCGCGGGGGGATCCGAGCGCTCGTCGACCGCGTCATCGCGCAGGTCCGCATCGACGGGCAGACCGGGGAGGGCGTGGCCCTCCCGATCAGCTTCCTGGTCATGATCGTGGTCTTCGGCGGCTTCCTCGCCGCCGGGTACCCGGTGTTCGGGGCCATCGCCTCGATCGCCGGCGCCCTGGCCAGCCTGGTCGCCTTCTCGCACTGGCTCGACCTCGATGCCGCCGTCGTCAACGTCGTCACGGTCCTGGGGCTGGGTCTGTGCATCGACTACGGGCTGCTCGTCGTCAGCCGATTCCGGGAGGAGCTGGCGACAACCCGACCCGCGGGGCTGGCCCCGGGCGCCGAACTCACGAGCGACGTCGTGCACCGGGCCGCGGAGCACACCCTCGACCGCGCCGGACGCACCGTCATCTTCTCGGCCATCACCGTGGCGATCGCGCTGGGCGGGCTGGCCGTCCTCGACGTCGAGTTCGTCCGGGCCGTCGCCGCGGCGGGCGTCTCGGTGGTGCTCGTGGCACTCGCCGTCGCGATCTCCCTCATCCCCGCCCTGTGCGTGCTGGGGGCCCGCCGCCTGGGCCGCCGCGCGCGCGACATCGGTGGGGACCATGGGGTCTTCTCCCGGTTGGCGCGGCTGGTGCAGCGCTTCCCGTGGGCCATCATCGTGGCGGTCACCGCCGGGCTGGTCGTCGTGGCCCTGCCCTCGCTCGACCTGAGGCTGACCTCCTCGGGGGCCGAGTTGCTGCCCAAGGGCACGCCGGAGCGCGAGTTCTTCGACAACGCCCGAGCCGTCTTCCCACGACTGGGGGGAGCCGACGTCGCCGTGGTCACCACGGCCGACCCGGCCACGGTCGAGGAGTGGCTGCCCACCGCCACGTCCATCCCCGGCGTGCGCTCGGTGGACCCACCGACCCCTCCCCGCGACGGCGTCGTGGTCGTCGGCCTGCGCACCGGCGACGGCGGGCTCGGCGACGACTCGCGCCGGGCCGTGCAGTTCCTCCGCGACCACCGACCGCCGTTCACCGCGTGGACGGTCGGACAGGCCTCGAGCGTCTGGGACTTCCAGCGGGCGATCGCGCAGCGCGCACCGCTGGCCGTCGGCCTCGTCATGCTGGCGACCTTCGTCCTGCTCTTCCTCATGACCGGCTCGGTCGTCATCCCCGTCAAGGCCATCCTCATGAACATCGCCTCGCTCGGGGCCTGCCTGGGCGTCCTCGTCTGGGTCTTCCAGGACGGGCACCTGGCCTCGGTGCTCGGCTTCACACCCGCCGGGGGCATCGAGGCCACCATGCCGCTGCTGGTGCTCGCCTTCGGCTTCGGGCTCTCGATGGACTACGAGGTCTTCCTCCTCTCGCGCATCGTCGAGCTGCACGCGGAGGGCCGGAGCACCGACGAGGCGGTGGCCCTGGGGCTGCAACGGTCCGGCCGCATCATCACCTCCGCAGCCCTGCTCATGGTCATCGTCTTCGCGGGGTTCGCCGCCGGCAAGCTGCTCATGATCAAGCAGATGGGCCTGGGTCTGGTCATGGCCGTGGTCATCGACGCCACCTTGGTGCGCATGCTGCTCGTCCCCGCCACGATGACCGTGCTGGGACGGCTCAACTGGTGGGCGCCGGCGCCCCTGCGCCGGCTCCATGCCCGGTGGGGCATCACCCACTGACGGGCGGGAAGCCGCTCAGCAATCCTCCAGCCATGGCTGACAGCATGGCGCCGTGACCGGAACCGGACCGAGCCGCCGACAGCTGATCCTCGGGTCCGGGGCACTCTGCCTGCTCGCCGGGGCTGCGGGTGCAGTTCGCCCGAGGCTGTCGGGCAGCGTGCCCCACGCGGACCTGCCGCGCCGGGTCGAGCGCCTCGGGGTGTCTCATGGCCCGACGGACGCCCCGGTGGTCGCCCTCACCTTCGACGACGGGCCGGACCCGGCCTTCACCCCGGCGATCCTCGACATCCTCGACGACTCAGGGATCCGGGCCACCTTCTTCATGATCGGGCGCGCCATGGCCCAGCATCCGACCCTGGTGGCGGAGGTGGTCCGCCGCGGCCACGTGGTCGCCAACCACACCCAGGACCACCTCTGGCTGACCCACTCGGACGCCACCGAGGTGCGGAGCCAAATGCAGGCGTGTGCCGACACCATGGCGGGCCTCGGGCTGGCTCCGACCCGGTTCTTCCGGCCACCCCGGGGCCTCACCAGCCCGGTCGTCGAGGACGTCGTGACCTCGATGGGCTCCCAGAGCTACTTCTGGGGCACCTGCCTGGAGGCCAACCTGAGCCACCACGGCGTGGTGGCGGCAGCGGCCCTCACGGCCATGCGGGCGGTGCCGGGGTCGATCATCCTGTGCCACGACGGTGGCCACCTCGACGGGCCCAACCCCCAGTCCATCGACCGTTCACGCACGGTGGAGGCCCTGCCCGGCCTCATCTCCTTCGTGCTCGCTCGCCAACTGCGCTTCGTCACCCTGCCCCAGCTCTTCCCCCACCGGGCCCTCTGAGGCACACCACCGCCGTTCAGGGCGAGGCGAGGAGGCTCTCGACCCCGGCGCGGAGGGTGCTGGCGTCCGCACCGCGAGGGTGGTGGTAGGTCGCGATCCCCAGAGCACGGGCCGCCGAGACATTGGGCTCGGAGTCGTCGATGAAACCCACCTGGTCCGGCCGCAGTCCCAGGTCGTCGAGGATCGCCGCGAAGAAGGCGGGATCGGGCTTGGCCACGCCCAGCTCACACGAGTAGTACGAGCGGTCGAAGGCCTCGTCATAGCCCCAGGCATCGCGCATCCACCGCCGTCGGTGGTCCTGTTGGTTGGTCGCGAGGTGGCAGGCGACCCCCCGACGCCGGACCTCACCCACGTAGGCGAAGGCATCGGGGTCCACCGAGGCCATCTCCCACAGCCCGATGAGGTCGTCGCTGTTGAGGTCGATGCCCGGCCACCGGTGCAGGACCGTCTCCAGGCAGGTGCGGAGGCTGGCGCGCCCGATGAGCGCCGGCAGCTCGGCCTCGAAGACGGCCTCGGCGAACCCGGGGCCACCGACGCGGTCCAGCTCCTTGCGCCAGTTCCATCCCGAGGGTCCGTGCTGGAGGACTCCGTCGGCATCCCAGAGCAGCGTCGTGATCGTCATGCCGCTCCTTCCGCCAGCACGTGGCGCAGTCGCCGGATCGCTTCATCGACAGTGTGCGGCAGGTGCCTCGTGCGGTACGTGAGCCCCTCCACTCCGGCGTGTGCCGCGTACCACCACGACCGGGCCCGAAGGTCTCCCTCGACCGGGCCCTGGTAGCCGGCGAGGACGTTGTCGACGACAACGGTCCCGAAGTCGAGCCAGAGCAGGGCGAGATCGCGGGCGGGATCGCCGAGGATGGCGTCGCTCCAGTCGATGACCCCGGCCACCTCCGCGCCACCCGCACCCATCACGATGTGCTCGTCGCCAAGGTCGTTGTGGCAGAACGTGAGTCGCCGAGGCGTCGCCGGCCGCTCGAGGACCAGGAAGTCGTCGACGGCGAGGCGATCGTCCATGGGGACTGCGGAGCGCACTCCCTCCCACCCGGCGACGGTCTCGGCGAACCACGACTCGAGGGTCTGGTCGACCTGGGCCACGGCAGCTGCCTCGACGGCGGGCGCCGAGTGCAGGCGGGTGAGGAAGGCGGCCATCGCTGCTGCGAAGGACCGCCCGTCGGTGGGCGGCTGCACGTCGGCCGTCTCCCCCGCCACCAAGGTCAGCAGCAGGGCCCCCGCCTGCGGGTCGGAGGCGAGGACCTCGTTCGTGGCCAGCGAGGAGTGCCGCCCGGCGAACTGGAGCAGGCCGGCATCCCGCTCCACCTCCTCGGCCCGGGCACGAGGATCAGCGTGCTTGGAGACGCGCAGGAGAAGGCGGCCGTCCACGGCATACGCGACGTTGTCCCAACCCTCCCCGAGCTCGGTGACCTGCGGCGCGCGCAGGCCCGGGGCCAGTCGGGCCAGCAGGGCGAGCGGGTCGACGTCAGGACGTCTCGGCCGGCTCACTCTCGGCAGCAGCTCCGGAGGGGGCAGCGGGCGCGACTGGCGTGGCATCGACACCTGCCTCCTTGCGCTGCTCCGGGCTGATCGGCGCCGGGGCGTCGGTCAGGGGGTCGTAGCCACCACCGCTCTTGGGGAAGGCGATGACATCGCGGATGCTGTCGAAGCCGCCGAGCAGCATCACGATGCGGTCCCAGCCGAAGGCGATGCCGCCGTGCGGCGGCGCGCCGTACTGGAAGGCGTCGAGGAGGAAGCCGAACTTCTCGTGGGCCTGCTCCTGGGTCAGGCCCATGACCTTGAAGACCCGCTCCTGGACGTCCCGCTTGTGGATACGGATCGAGCCACCGCCGATCTCGTTGCCATTGCAGACCATGTCGTAGGCATAGGCGAGCGCCGGGCCCGGGTCGGTGTCGAAGGTGTCCTCGAACTCCCTCTTCGGCGAGGTGAACGCGTGGTGGACCGCGGTCCACGCGCCGGATCCCACGGCGACGTCACCGGCGGCGACGGCCTCCGAGGCCGGCTCGAACAGCGGCGCGTCGTTGACCCAGAGGAAGCTCCACGCGGACTCGTCGATGAGGCCACAGCGGCGACCGATCTCCAGCCGGGCAGCCCCGAGCAGGGCGCGGGAGGACTTGACCGGTCCGGCCGCGAAGAAGACGCAGTCACCGGGCTGGGCGCCGACGTGAGCGGCGAGACCGGCGATCTCGGTCTCCGAGAGGTTCTTGGCCACCGGCCCCCCGAGGGTTCCGTCCTCCTGCACGAGGACATAGGCCAGGCCCCGCGCGCCGCGCTGCTTGGCCCACTCCTGCCAGGCGTCGAGCTGCTTGCGGGGCTGGCTGGCGCCGCCGGGCATGACGACCGCGCCGACGTAGTCGGCCTGGAACACCCGGAACGGGGTGTCCTTGAAGTAGTCCGTGCACTCGACGAGCTCGTGGCCGAAGCGCAGGTCCGGCTTGTCCGAGCCGTAGCGACGCATCGCCTCGGCATAGGTCATCCGGGGGAAGGGCGTCGGGAGGTCGACCCCGATGAGCGCCCAGATCTCGCGCACGATGGCCTCGCCGAGCTCGAGGATGTCTTCCTCGGTGACGAAGGACATCTCGATGTCGAGCTGGGTGAACTCCGGCTGCCGGTCGGCGCGGAAGTCCTCGTCGCGGTAGCAGCGGGCAATCTGGTAGTACCGCTCCATCCCCGCCACCATGAGCAGCTGCTTGAACAGCTGCGGGCTCTGCGGCAGGGCGTACCACGAGCCCGGCGCGAGGCGGGCCGGCACGAGGAAGTCGCGCGCACCCTCAGGCGTGGAACGCGTCAGCGTCGGGGTCTCGATCTCGACGAAGTCCCTCTCCCCCAACACCTTTCGCGCAGCAGCGCTCACCTTGCTCCGCAGCCGGATCGCCGTGCCCGCGGACTGGGCACCCGGCCGGCGCAGGTCGAGGTAACGATGCTTGAGGCGCGCCTCCTCGCCGACAGTGACGCGCTCGTCGATCTGGAAGGGCAGCGGCGCCGAGGCCGAGAGCACCTCGATCTCGGTGGCGACGACGTCGATCCCACCGGTGGGAACGTTCGGGTTGACGTCCTTCTCGGCGCGGGGCGTGACCTCGCCGGTCACCTTGACGCAGTACTCGCTGCGCAGGTCGTGGGCCGTGCCGGTCAGGACCTCGTCGCGCGCGACGACCTGGACGATGCCGCTGGCGTCGCGCAGGTCGATGAAGGCCACGCCCCCGTGATCGCGCCGCTTGGCCACCCATCCGGTGAGGGTGACGGTGGTGCCAGAGTCGGCGGCACGCAGGGTGCCGGCCTGGTGGGTGCGGAGCACGGAGCAGTCCTTCGGTTGTCAGGCGTCGTATGCCGTGGGGCGGCGTGCGAGGGCGGCCACCCACGGGCACGGGCCAGTCTACGAACCCAGCCCACGGCATACGAATCGGTTTGACCCAACCTGCGGCGATCAGGGACCGGTGCCGCACCCGTCGACCCGCCAACCCCGATCGGGATCCCTGACGAGGGAGAACAACCATGGCGTGTCACGGCCGTCGAATCCGCCCATGTCTCGGGTGCCGAGCACGGCCATGGCGCGGCATCGATCTGCTGCCGACGGATCGCCCACCGGCGGGGCACAGGGCTCGACGCGAACCCCTCCCTCGACGCTGCGCTCCGCACACCATGCTCGGGCGGTCGAGGCATGGGCAGGCGTGCTGAGCTGGACGACCACGTCGCAGTCGTGTGCGCCGAGCGCTGCGGCGTAGGCACTGACCACCTCCTCCGCGGAGGCGTCCACCGCGGGCACATCCACCAGGGCCTCCCGGCGCATCCCGGACCACCACCACGTCATGGCGAGGAGAGCAAGGGCGGCGCCGCCCACGAGGAGGCGGCGCCGACCCATCAGAAGACCTGCGGGACGAAGGTCTGCTCGTGCATCGGCGGCCGGACGTAGTGGATCTCCTGCATGTCCGGCAGCTCGACGACCTCGGGGGCGACGTCCTCGTAGGGGAACTGCGAGAGCAGGTGCGAGATGCAGTTCAGCCGGGCGGCGCGCTTGTCGTCGGAGGGCACGACGTACCACGGCGCCTGCTTGATGTCGGTGTACTGGAAGGTGATGTCCTTGGCCATCGAGTACTTCACGTAGAACTCGTGCTCGGCCAGGTCCATGTCCGAGAGCTTCCAGCGCTTGAGCGGCTCGGCGTTGCGGGCCTCGAAGCGCTTGCGCTGCTCCTCGAAGGAGACCGAGAACCAGTACTTGATGAGGATGATGCCGCTGCGCACGAGCATCCGCTCGAACTCCGGGCAGGACCGGAGGAACTCCTCGTGCTCGTCCGGGGTGCAGAAGCCCATGACCCACTCGACGTTGGAGCGGTTGTACCAGGACCGGTCGAACAGGACCATCTCACCGGCGGCGGGGAGGTGCTCGACGTAGCGCTGGAAGTACCACTGGGTCTTCTGGCGCTCGGTGGGCGTCGGGAGCGCAGCGACCTTGACGGTGCGCGGGGAGGTGCGCTCGGTGATCCGCTTGATCACGCCACCCTTGCCGGCCGATCCGCGGCCCTCGAAGAGGACGACGACCTTCAGGCCCTGCTTCTGGATCCAGTACTGCAGCAGGACCAGCTGCTCCTGCAGCCGCTCCATCTCGGCCTCGTAGGCGTCCTTGCGGACCCGCCCGCTCTTGGTGTGGATCGACTCCCGCTGCTCGACCGGGTCGATGAAGCCGATGTCGTCCGCGCCCTCGGGGACGACGGCCTTTGTGGTCATGCTTCCTCCTGCACTCAATCGGTGGCACCAACATAGAGCCAGCGCCCGCCGCGCCGCTCGAAGCGGCTGGTTTCGGTCAGCACCCCCCGTTGCAGGGTTCTCCCCTCCCCCGACATCCAGTGCGCCTCGAAAGCCACCTGGTCACCCTCGGCGCGGGTCACGGTGAGGCCGACCCACCTCAGGGCGGGGTCGAGGTCGAGCTCGCCCGGGCGCGTCCGCGGATGCCAGGTGCGGACGAGGTGGTCCCGGTCACCGAGGGCGTATGCCGTGTAGCGGCTTCGCATCGTCGCCTCCGGGGTGCCCGGCAGGGCTTCGCCGCGCAGGAGTGGGCCGCAGTGCGTGGCGAACTGGTGGCGCTCCCCCGGTCCGGCGCACGGGCAGGGATCGCCGGACACCGTCCCGAAGGCACCAGTCATGCTGAGCGCCACCCCTGCTCGCGCAGGTCATGGGCGGCCAGCACGGCCAGCGCCAGCGGGCCGTTCCGGACGGCACCGGTGAGCACCGCGGAACGCAGCTCCTCGAGCGGGACCCAGCGGGACGGCATACCGGCCTCCTCGTGGGTGCGCTCGTGCCGCTCATCCTCCGGCACCGGCGCGAGGTCGCGGGCGAGGTAGAGGTGGATGACCTCGCCGAGGCTGCCGGGCGAGGGGTGGAAGGAGAGCAGGTGGTCCCAGCGCGCGGCCGTCAGGTCGACCTCCTCGTGCAGCTCACGCTGCGCGGCCTCGACCGGGTCCTCCCCCTCGACGTCGAGCAGGCCCGCAGGCAGCTCCCACTCGTGGGTGCGGATCGGGTGGCGGTACTGCTGGATGACCAGGACGCGGTCCTCGGGGTCCAGCGCCAGGATGATGACGGCGCCGGGATGGGCGATGTAGTCGCGTTCGGCAGGCCCGGTCGGAAGCTCGACGGTGTCGCGGCGCACGTCCCAGATGTGGCCGGAGAAGACGACCTCGCTCGCGCTGACGGGCGAGGCCTCCACCTGGTCCCGCAGCGCGGGTGAGCCGGACCCGGTCATGCGCCGGCGGGCTCGCTGACCTTGGGTCGCTCGACCTCGACGAGGCGGGCGGCCCGCTGCTCGGCCAGGGCCGCACCGATGAGCCCCGCGAAGAGCGGGTGCGCCCGCGTCGGCCGGGACTTGAACTCCGGGTGGGCCTGGGTCGCGATGTAGTAGGGGTGGACCTCGGTCGGCAGCTCGACGAACTCGACGAGGCCGAGCTCGGGGTGGGTGCCGCTGACCACGAGGCCGGCGTCGGTGAGCCGCTCGAGGTAGTCGTTGTTCACCTCGTAGCGGTGCCGGTGGCGCTCGTCGACGGACGTGGAGCCGTAGGCGCGCGCAGCGACCGAGTCGGGCACCAGGGCGGCCCGCTGGGTGCCCAGGCGCATGGTGCCACCGAGGTCACCGGCCCCCTCGACGAAGGCCTTCTGCTCCTCCATCGTGGCGATGACCGGGTCGGATGTCTGCGGGTCGAACTCGGTCGAGCTCGCGCCCTCGATGCCCAGCACCGTGCGGGCGTACTCGATGACCATGCACTGCAGGCCCAGGCAGATGCCGAGCGTGGGCACCTTGCGCTCCCGGGCCCAACACAGGGCACCGAGCTTGCCCTCGATGCCCCGGATCCCGAAGCCGCCTGGAACGAGCACGGCGTCGACGCCGCCGAGCGCCTTCTGGGCCCCGGCCTCGCTGGCGCAGTCGTCGGAGGCGACCCAGCGGATGCGGACCTTCGCGTCATGGTGGAAGCCACCGGCGCGCAGTGCTTCGGTCACCGAGAGGTAGGCGTCCGGCAGGTCGATGTACTTGCCCACGAGGGCGACCTCGACCTCGTGCTCGGGCCGGTGGACCCGGTCGAGGAGGAGGTCCCAGTCGGTCCAGTCGACGTCGCGGAAGGTCAGGCCCAACCGGCGGATGACGTAGGCGTCCAGGCCCTCGCGGTGGATCACCTTGGGGATGTCGTAGATGCTCGGGGCGTCGACGGCCGCGGCCACGGCCTCGGTGTCGACATCGCACATGAGCGAGATCTTGCGCTTGATGTTGTCCGGGATGGGTCGGTCGGCGCGCAGGACGAGGGCGTCGGGCTGGATGCCGACCTGGCGCAGGGCGGCCACGGAGTGCTGTGTCGGCTTGGTCTTGAGCTCGCCGCTGGGCGCGAGGTAGGGCACGAGCGAGACGTGCAGGAAGAAGACGTTGTCGCGGCCGAGGTCGTGGCGCACCTGGCGGGCCGCCTCGAGGAAGGGCAGGGACTCGATGTCGCCGACGGTGCCACCGATCTCGGTGATGATCAGGTCCGGCGCGTCGTCGTCGGAGACGCCCGGGGAGCCGGCGGCCTCGGCCCGCATCCGGTCCTTGAGCTCGTTGGTGATGTGTGGGATGACCTGGACGGTCTGCCCGAGGTACTCCCCGCGGCGCTCCTTGTCGATGACCCGCTTGTAGACCTGGCCGGTCGTGACGTTGGCGCTGCCGTGGAGGTTGACGTCGAGGAAGCGCTCGTAGTGCCCGATGTCGAGGTCGGTCTCGGCGCCGTCCTCGGTGACGAAGACCTCGCCGTGCTCGAACGGGTTCATCGTGCCCGGGTCGACGTTGAGGTAGGGGTCCAGCTTCTGCATCGTCACCTTCAGGCCCCGCGCTCGGAGCAGGTGTCCGAGGGAGCTGGCGGTGAGGCCCTTGCCGAGGGATGAGGCGACGCCTCCGGTCACGAAGATCTGTTTCGTCGTCTGCACCACGGACCCCCACCCTACGTCATCGCGGGGTGCCGGAGGCGCGCGACCCACCCGTCGGCACGCCCGCGTTGCTCAGCTGACCCCGAGGGAGGCGTATGCCGTGAGCACGGCATCGATGGAATGCTCCAGGCTTGGGAGCTCGGCCGACCGGTGGATCGCCTTGGAGCGCAGGTCGTCGCGCACGGCCCCGTGGCGGAGGACGTCGGCGAGGGCGCTGGCCAGGGTCTCCGCGTCGCCCACCGGGACCAGGAGGGCAGCATCGCCGACCACGTCGGCCGTGCCGCCGGCATCGGTGGCGACGATGGCCGCACCGAGGTGGAGGGCCTCCTGGAGGGCGACCGGCTGCCCCTCCCAGCGGGCCGTGGACACCACGACGTCGGAGGCCCCGAGCAGGTCGGCGACATCGGTGCGATGGCCCAGGAAGCGCACCGGGAGCGCCTCGGCCCGGGCGCGGGCGCTCAGTCGCTGGCGCAGTGGCCCCTCGCCGGCGACGACGCTGGCCAGCTCGAGGCCGTGACGGTTGCGCAGGATCGCGACGGCGTCGAGGAGGAGGTCGAGGTCCTTCTGCGGAGCGAGCCGGGCAATGGTGACGAGCAGGGGGGTGCGGGCCTCGAGCCCCAGCTCGTGGCGGACCGCGTACCGGTCCCGCGCGATCCTGGGCATCGTCGCCGCCGGGACGACGGCGAGGGCGGACCGCCGGGCGCCGAGCTGCTCCTGACGGCGGACCAGATCGCTCGAGACCCCCAGGACCAGGTCGGCGCGCCGCGCCACCACCTGCTCGAGGGCGGCGTGGACGGCCCGACCGGCTCGACCGGACGGGGCCGCATTGTGCAAGGTGACGACGAGGGGTGTCGACGCTCCGGTGAGGGCCAGTGCCCCGAGCGCACCCACCCGGAGCCCATGGGCGTGGACGAGGTCGCAGTCCGCAGCCGCCTCGCGGAGCACCCGGCCGGTGCGCACGTCACGCGTCGGGTGCGGGCGATCGGTGAGCTCCAGGGCCACGCTCGTGGCACCCAGCCCGGCGTAGTCGAACTGTGCCTCGACCTCCGGTGGCGCCGCGACGACCACCTCGTGGCCGCGCGCGATGAGTCCGCCCGCGAGGTCGTGGACGTGGCGCCCGACCCCACCGGTGCTCGTGCCCAGTGCGAGCAGGATCCTCATGGCTCTCGCCTTCGGCGCGAGCGACCACGCCGGATCGCCGCCGCCACGGTGTCGCGGTCTCCGCTCATCACGACGGCCAAGCCTGCCACCACGGCAGCGGATCCGCCGACGATCCCGCTGACGAGTGCGCCCCACACGCCGTGACCGCCCACCAGTCGCGAGACGAGGTCGCCGACGAGCAGCGCCACGGACATCGCCACGACGACCACGGCCGCACTGCGGTTGACTCCGGCGAGCGCCGGTGGACCCCACGCGCGGCGCACCAACAGGCCCAGCGTCAGGGCCGCCACCGTCATGCCGATCGTCGAACCGATGCCCAGCGCACGCAGAGTGACCTCGGGCGTGGGCTGGTCCCCGACGAGGGCAAAGGGCACCACTGCCGCCACCAACCACCCGCCGGCCACGGCAGCACCGGCGGCCGGTGCCGAGCCGCGCACGTAGAGCGCGCGCGTGAGCACCGCGACGGCGGCGAAGCCGACCAGACCGGGTGCGTACGCGACGAGGGCGGTCGGCAGGGCAGCCAGCGCCTCCGTGCTCGGCGCACTCCCCCGGCGCGCGTCGAGGGCGGTGAAGAACGAGCCGATGGGTGCCGCGACGGCCATGAGCACCCCGGCCGCGACACCGGTCAGGGCCAGGACGGCCTTGAGGGCCCGGGACACGAGCGGGGCCACGTCGAGGTTGGCGCCGGTGGACTGGGCCAGCGAGGGAAAGACGCTCGTGGCGATCGGCACGGCGAGGACGGCATACGGCAGCACGTAGACGGCCTGCGCGTAGCCGTACACGGTGAAGGTGCCCGGATCCCCCGTCGCCCGGCTCAGGCGCATGACGGCCACGGTGGCGAGCTGCTGTGCCGCGAGCGCGACGAGGCCGGCCAGGGCGAGCTGGCCCAGCCGCCTGCCGATCCCGTCGCCCAGGCGCAGCGCCGGGATCGGTCGCCAGCCCGTGGCCAGCGCCGGGCCGAGCAGCGGCAGGCTGAGGGCCACGACGCCGAGCGTCGTGCCCCAGCCGAGCACGGTGATCGCCTCGCCCGGGACGGCGCCGGGATCGGTGCGACCGTCGGTGAGGGCGCCGTAGACCAGGTAGGTCGCGATCACGGTCAGGCTCGACAGGAGCGGCGCGAGGGCCACCGCGAGGAACCGGCGGTGCGCCTGGAGCAGCCCGGAGAGGACGATGCCCACGCCGTACAACGGGATCTGGACGGCGAAGATCCGCAGGAGGCGGGTCCCCACCTGCTGCGCGGCGGGCAGTCCGTCGGGGACGACGAAGGCCGCCAGCCACGGCGCCGTGAGGAGGACGAGGAGCGCCAGCGGGACCAGGCCCAGGAGCGTCCAGGTGAGCAGGACGGAGGCAATCCGGTGGGCCTGCTCGGCTCGTCCGGCGCCGATCGCGGCACCGATCAACGGCACGGCGACTGCGGCGAGGACCCCTCCCGCGGCCACTTCGTAGAAGACGTTCGGGATGGCGTTGACGGCGTTGTAGACCCCGCCCACCCCACCGGAGCGCACCGCGTCGGCGAAGACGAGGTAGCGGCCGAAGCCGATGACCCGGGACAGCAGGGTCAGCACGGCGATCGCTCCGGCGGCACCGGCGATCGTGCTGGTCACGCTGCCGGTCCGTCGCGGCCCGGGGTCGGGTGACCGTGGCCCCTGGGGCTCCAAGCCGTGGGACTCAGGGCCGCGGGGCTCGGGGACGGCGGGGTCGCAGCCCGGCGTCATCGACGTGCCCGGCCCCATGCGTCGACCTCCCGGAGCACGGGCGTGGACTCGATGACCTTGGTGAAGCTCACCCGCTCCGAGGCCAGGGTCAGTCCGGTCAGCACCGCCAGGGACACCCATCGGGACCGGGTGCTGGCCCCGTCGACGAGCGCGACCCCCAGGACGGCACCGAGCGCGTTGGCGCCGGTGTCCCCCAGCATCGACTCGCCGCGGAGGTCCGGCGGCAGCGCGGCGAGCGCGGCGCCGATGGTTCCGGCCGCGGTGACACCCCGGCTCCCGCGCCCCAGCGCCAGGGGGGCGGCCATCAGCAGGCCCACCTTGAGGGCGCGGCCGGGACGAAGGTCGAAGAGGTTGAGCAGGTTGGCGGAGCCGGCGACGACGGCTCCCCCCAGGAGCGCACCGGGCAGGCCGGGAGATCGCGCCGGGTCACCTCGGTCGAGCAGGAGCGTGCTGGCGACGCCGGTGAGCGCGAGTCCGCCGATCTTGACCAGTCCGGTGGTGACCTGGCCGCGGCGGGCGGCGGACAGGTGGCCCCGCAGGCCCTTGCTCGAGGCATCGCCGGTGAGGTCGTCGAGGGCGCCCAGCGCGCCACTGCTCGTGGCGGCGAGGACCGGTGCGGGTCCGGCCAGCAGGCCCGCCACGGCGAGGGAGATCGCGTGCGCCGGGCCCTCGAGGAGGGTCACGTCCCGGCCGGCATGGTTGGTGCGGAGCCAGCGAGCACGGTGCTCGGCCGGCAGGCGGCGCGCCAGGGCCTGAGCGAGCGCACCGACGCCGGCGCCGGTGGCGACGGCGAGCGAGCGGGCGATCATGGCCCGTCCGGAAGTGGTGCGAACGGTGCCGAGGCCCCGTCACCGGTGCCGTAGTGCCCGGTCGCCCCGTCCTCCTGCTGCACGAGGGCCAGGACCAGGCTGGCCTGGCCCATCGGCGTGGCCGTGTCGTCGACGGTCGAGATCGCCTTGCTGGCGGCACCGTCCGCACGGGCGGCCGTCACGAGCGAGGTGCTGGTCTCCGACGCGGCGGTCGGCGTGCCCGTGGTGAGGACCGACGCCGTGGCCGCCGTGTCCAGCGCCTGGGCCAGGCGCAGCCAGGACGCGGCCGCGGCCTCCCGGTCCTTGGCGGTGCCTGCGGTGATCGGGCCGCTCAGGACCACGACAAGCTGCGCCGGCACGACATCCTCGGCCTCGACCTCGATGAGCTTGGCGGTCGCGAGCTCGGTGAGGGCTGCTCGCGCGGCCTCCTGGCCCACTCCGGTCGCAGTGGTGGAGGCCAGCGCCGCGGCGAGGACACGGTCGGGCAGGTTCACCGATTCGCTGCCGGCCGTCACGGTCAGGCCCAAGGTGGTGGCCAGGCGGGACACCAGGGCGTCACGGTCGGACTTCGTGGCGGTGTTGCCGGCGATCCAGCTGCCCTGGACGCGCGTCGTGGACGCGATCGTGCCTCCGGCCAGCGTGACGGCCGAGGCGGCTTCGGTCACGCGGTCGGCGTCGACGTCGGGGAGCACGACGAGCGCCACGGCTCGGCCCGACAGCGCTCCCGACACGACCCGGCCCAGGGTCGCCTCGGCATACGCCCGGTCGTCAGTGCCCTGCTTCTCCAAGGTGGTGACCTGGTCGCGCAGGCTGGTCTTGTCGGCGCGCAACTGGGTGATCTCGGAGGTGAGGGTGTCGCCGATCTGGCCCTGGAGCGGCCCGGCTCCCAGCACGATCCCGACGGCGAGCGCCAGGAAGATCGAGACGATGGACACGAGGTGGTAGCGGAAGTCGATCACGTGAAAACCCCCAGGACGAACGACCAGGCGTCGTCCAGTCGAGCGCCGATGAGTTGGAGCATGGCCCGCCCGCCCTCGGTCGAGCCGAGGGCCGCGGCCAGGGCCAGCAGGCCCACGAGCATCATGAGGACGAGGGACCAGCCACTGATCCGGGAGCGGTAGAGCCGGCTCACACCCTTGGCGTCGATGAGCTTGCTGCCGACCCTGAGCCGGGTGAGGAAGGTGCTGGCCATCCCGGCCCGCCCCTTGTCGAGGAACTCCACGAGGGTGGCATGGGTGCCGACCGCCACGATGAGCGAGGCCCCCTTGTCATCGGCCAGGAGCATGGCCACGTCCTCGCTGGTGCCGGTGGCGGGGAAGACGACCGGATCCACGCCGAGGGACTTCACCCGGTCGAGCCCGGGTGCGCGGCCGTCGCGATAGGCATGGACGACCACCTCGGCACCGGAGGTCAGGGTGGCGTCGGAGACCGAGTCCATGTCACCGACGATCATGTCGGGCTTGAGCCGGGCCTCGATGAGTGCGTCGGCTCCCCCGTCGACCCCGATGAGGACGGGTCGGTACTCCCGGATGTAGTGCTGGAGGATCCGCAGGTCCTCCTTGTAGTGGTAGCCCCGGACCACGATGAGCGCGTGGCGGCCCTCGAACCGCGTCCGGACGTCGGGAACGCCGACACCGTCGAGCAGGAGGTCTCGTTCCTGCACGAGGTAGTCCATGGTGTTCGCCGCGAACGCCTCGAGCTGGTCGGAGAGCCCCGCGCGGGCCTCGAGCATGGCCGCTCGCACGGTCTCCGGCGTGTGGAGGGTCCCCGCGCCGAGGCGGCGGTCACCGCTGAGCAGCACCCCGCCGTCGAGGTGCACCGAGTCGCCCTCGTCCACCAGGTCCATGACGTCGGTGCCCAGGCCGTCCACCAGCGGAATGCCGGCCGCGACGAGGATCTCCGGCCCCAGGTTGGGGTAGCGACCGCTGATCGAGGGAGCGGCGTTGATGACCGCGGCGGGCCGGCAGGCCACGAGGGCCTCGGCGCTGACCTTGTCCAGGTCGATGTGGTCGATGATCGCGATGTCACCGGGGCGCAGCCGCTTGGTGAGGTTCTTGGTGCGACGGTCGACTCGGGCGACGCCGCTGACACCGGCATAGCCGGCGTCGCGGTTGCGAAGGGGGCGGAGTCGAATTGGCATCGCTCCCATTCTCCCACGGCCGGGGTCAGCCCCTCCGCACCTGCGCGAGCAAGTCCCTCGCGTGCTCGAGCGCCGCTGCGGAATCGGTGCCGCCGAGCATGCGCGCGAGCTCCTGGATCCGCTCCTCGTCCTCCACGCGGGTCACCCCGCTGCGGGTGACCTGACCGTCGTCGGACTTGCGGACCACCAGGTGGTGGTCGGCGTGGGCCGCCACTTGGGCCAGGTGGGTGACGACGATGACCTGCGCGTGCTCGGCCAGCGCCGCCAGCCGGGCCCCCACGGCGAGGGCGGCGCGTCCGCCGACGCCGGCATCCACCTCGTCGAAGACGAACGTCAGCGGGGCGTTGGAGGACGTGGCGGTGGCGACCTCGATCGCCAGCATGATCCGGGAGAGCTCACCCCCGGACGCGGACCGGGCGATCGGGCGGAGCTGGCCCCCGGAGCCCGAGCGCAGCCCGATCTCCACCTCGTCGACGCCGGTCGGCGTGTGGCGACCGCTCGCGCGCACCTGCACCTCGACGACGGAGGTCGGCATGGCCAGCGCGGCGAGCTCCTCGGTGATCCGTGCAGCCAGCGCGGCAGCCGCCTCGGCACGCGCCGCGGTCAGCGCCTCTGCGGCGCAGTCCCGGGCGCTCGCCAGCTCCTGGACCGACGCGGTGAGCGCGGCGAGACGATCGTCGTCCCCTAGCAGGGTCCCCACCCGCACTGCGGCATCGCGGCTCCAGGCCAGGACGGCGTCGATGTCCTCGCCGTAGACCTTGGTCAGCTCGGCGAGCTCGGAGCGGCGTCCCTGGACCCAGTCGAGGCGACCCGGCTCGACGTCGAGGTCGGCGAGGTAGGCACTCAGCTCGGCGGACAGGTCGACGGCGAGGTGCCCGAGCTCCGCCGCCCTCGATCCCAGCTCGGCCAGCCGCGGGTCGTTGGCGCCGGCGTGCTCCAGCGCCTGGCGGATCGTGGCGAGGGCGCCCAGCACTCCCGCGTCATCGCCGGCAATCGCCGCGTCGTCGCCGGCCAGGCGCACGACGGCCGTGGCCGCCGCACTGCGCAGCTCCTCGACGTGGGTGAGGCGGTCGGCCTCGAGGGCCAGGGCGGCATCCTCGCCCGGCTGGGGGTCGAGCTGCTCGATCCGGGCCAGGCCGGCGGTCAATGTCTGCGCCTCGAGCGCACGCTCCCGCAGGCGAGCGCGCAGGTCGCCGAGCTCCTCGGCGGCGGCCCGGTGCTCGGCGAATGCCTCCTCGTGGGCGGTGCGCACGGCGAGCAGGTCGGCGCCACCGAAGCGGTCGAGCAGCTCACGGTGCTGGTCCAGGTGCCGCAGCCGCCACTGGTCGGCCTGGCCGTGGAGCGCGACGAGGGACTCGCCGACCTCGGCCAGGGTCCCGACCGGCGTGGAGCGGCCGCCGACGTGGGCGCGGGAGCGGCCCTGGTTGGTGACGATGCGGACGAGGACGAGCTCCTCCTCGTCGTCGGCTCCGGCGTCGAGGGCACGGACTCGTCCGGGGTGGGACTCCGGCAGGGTGGCCACACCCTCGACGACGGCACGGGCGGCACCGGTGCGCACGATGGCGCTGTCGGCGCGGTGGCCCAGGAGCAGCCCGAGCCCGGTGACGACCATCGTCTTGCCGGCGCCCGTCTCACCGGTGACGACGGTCAGGCCGGGGCCGAGCTCGAGCTCGGCCTCCTCGATCACGCCGACGTCGGTGAGGCGGATCTCGGAGAGCATCAGCTGCCCCGCCCGGCACCGCGCCAGCCATGGATCGACAGGTCGAACTTCTCGACGAGTCGGTCCGTGAAGGGGGCACGGCTGAGCCGGGCGAGTCGCACCGGGTCCGGTGCCCGCCGGACCTCGATCCGTGACCCGGTCGGCAGGTCGACCGCGCGCCGTCCATCGCACCAGACCACGGCGTGGCCATCGGTGTGCGGGAGGACCTCCACCGCGAGCCGTGAGTTCGGCCCGACGACGACAGGACGGGCGAAGAGGGCGTGGGCGGCGACCGGGACGAGGAGGAGCGCCTCGACGTCCGGCCAGACGACCGGGCCACCGGCCGAGAAGGCGTATGCCGTGGAGCCGGTGGGCGTGGCCATGACCAGGCCGTCGCAGCCCCAGGTCGAGAGCGGGCGCCCGTCGATCTCGACGGTGAGCTCGATCATCCGCTCACGAGAGGCCTTCTCGACCGTGACCTCGTTGAGCGCCCATGACCGGAACACGGTCGCGCCGCCGCGCAGTGCGGTCACCTCGAGGGTGATGCGTTCCTCGATCTCGTAGTCGCGATCGACGATCCGCTCCACCGTCTCGCCCAGCTCGGCGCGCTCGGCCTCGGCGAGGAACCCGACGTGACCCAGGTTCACGCCCAGCAGCGGCACGCCGGCCCCTCGGGAGATCTCCGCTCCGCGCAGGATCGTCCCGTCACCGCCGAGGATGCAGACCAGTTCGCACCCGGCGGCGGGGATGGCGGGGTCGACCATCTCGAGGTCGTCGCACTCGGCGAGCACCGTGCCATGGATGTCGGCCGCCAGGGCGACCGGCTGCACGCCGGCCGCCGCGAGACGGGCGGCCACCGCGACGGCCAGGTCATGGGCGTCCGGGCGGGTGGGGTGCACGAGCAGCAGGATCCGTCGACGGTGGGTCACGGTCGTCTGCTCCTCGTCCCGGTCAGTGCCGCGACCTCGGAAGCGATCGCGTCGGGCTCCATCCTCCCTGATGCCCCCGGCCGCAGCCAGAGCAGGTACTCCGCATTGCCATGCGTGCCCGTCACCGGGCTCGTCAACACCCCGTGCACTCCGAGCCCGGCTTCCTCTGCGCACGAGACGACGGCGAGGATCGCCTCGGCCCGATGACCGGCGTCGGTGACGACGCCCTTCTTCCCAAGGCGCGAGCGCCCCACCTCGAACTGTGGCTTGACCAGCACCACCACGTCGGCGGGATGGTCGAGGACGCTCACGATCGGCTCGAGGGCCAGGCAGACCGAGATGAAGGACAGGTCGACGACGACGAGGCTCACGGGTGCGAGGTCGGCACCCGAGAGGTCCCGAATCGACTGTCCTTCACGGTTGTCCACCCTGGGGTCGGCGAGCAGGCGCGGGTGGAGCTGCCCATGGCCGACGTCGAGGGCCACGACGTGGCGTGCCCCCCGCGCGAGGAGGACTTCGGTGAAGCCCCCCGTGGACGCCCCCACGTCGAGGGCCCGTCGCCCGTGGGGAGCAATGCCCCAGTGGTCAAGGGCGGCCTCGAGCTTTCCTGCGGCGCGGTTCACCCACGGACTGACCGGGCCCTCGATCAGGAGCTCGCTGCTCGGGTCGACCTCGGTGGCCGGCTTGGGTCGGGGCACGCCGGCGACGCGCACCCGACCTTCGCCGATGAGGTCGCGGGCCTGCCCTCGGGAACGGGCCAGACCCCGGCGCACGAGCTCGGCGTCGAGACGCGCGATGTCAGCTCCCGAGGTCGCTCAGGCGTCCCTGGAGGGTCCGCAGCAGGGTCTCCCCCGAGCTGACCTGGGCCTCCAGGTCGGACGGGTCGGTGCCGGCAAGGTCACGCAGGGCAGCGTCGATCAGGATGTCACCGGTCTCGGGCGCCTCATCGCCCACGGGGCGTGCCTCGGACGGATCAGCGACCTGGCTCACTGGGCGCCGCCACCCGCGGCCGACGTGCGGGCCGGCGCGGCCTTCTTGGCAGACTTCACGGGCGCCGCCTTCTTCGCCGGCGCAGCCTTCTTCGCAGATGCGGCCGCCTTAGCTGGCGCAGGCGTGGCCGGCGCGGCCTTCTTGGCCGACGTCGCGGGCGCTGCCTTCTTCGCCGGCGCAGCCTTCTTGGCCGACGTCGCGGGCGCTGCCTTCTTCGCCGGCGCTGCCTTCTGGGTCGAGGCCGCCTTCGCCGACGCGTCCGTCTTGGCAGACTTCGCCGGCGCAGCCTTCTTGGCCGAGCCCGCCTTCGCTGGCGCAGGCCTGGCCGGGGCGACCTTCTTGGCCGGCGCAGCCCCCGTGGCCGGTGCAGCCGGCGTCCTCTCGGGCGCAGCCGCCGACGAAGCAGCGGTGGCGCTGGACGGTGAGGGCTTGGCGCGACCGGGCACTGCCGAGGCGAACGAGGCGGCTGCCGCGGCTCCGGCCGCCTCGCCGCGCGCCACGGCCTCCGCTGCGACGGACTCCACCTGGGCCGCCAACCCCTGCACGGCTCCGGTCAATGCCTGCACGTCCGCGCTCACGGTGTGGAGGTTCAGCCGCGCCACGGCCTTGTCGATCTCACCGCGGACGACCTCGAGGAGCTGCTGCCGATTCGCCGTGGCGGCCGCCACGAACTCCTCGGCCATCTTCTCGGCCTGCTTGGCGACCTTCTTGCCCGAGGAGGGCGCATTCGCGCTGAGGGAGAGGAACTCCCCCAGGGCCTCGGTGGCCCTGGCCTTGGTCATCTCGCCGAGACCGGAGGCGAGTTCGACGAATCCCTGGATCGATGACTTGGCCATGGAGTGCTCCTCACGCTGGTGGGTGGATGCCTCGCAGGCACCTTGTGGTCACGCTACCGGGCGGCATGCGCCGTGGGCGGGAATGCGGTCACGTCGCTCAGGACAAAAGAGCGCTCGGGTCGTCCCACGGGAGGTCCCCGGGATCTGTGCCCCCATCGATGAGCATCCAGCGTTCGCGCACACTCGCGGTCAGCTCCTCGCATCGCTCGCGCTCCGCCGGGTCCACGAGCGCGCGCAGGTCCCTGGCCACCCACGTGGGCCGCAGCGCGACCGGCGCGCGCACCACGGCCGCAAGATCGTCGACACCCGTCAGGACGAGGAGGGAGTCCATGCCGGCCGCATTCGCGCCGGCCACGTCTGTGTCGAGCCGATCACCGACAGCCAGGAGCCGCTGGACCGGCATCGACGCGCGCTCGGCGGCCAGCTGGTACATCGGAGTCTCCGGCTTGCCCGCCACACGGTGGGGTGGGTGCCCGACAGCGCGCTCGACTGCACCGACGAGGGAGCCATTGCCGGGCGCGATGCCACGATCGGTCGGCAGCGTGGCGTCGGTGTTGGTCGCGACCCACACGGCCCCGGCCGCCACGGCATACGCCGCCTCTGCCAGGTCCGCGGCCCGCACGTCGGGGCCATACCCCTGGACGACGGCAGCAGCGCCGTCCGCCTCTGACAACACCTGGTACCCGGCGGCTGCCACGGCCAACCCGACACCCTCGCCGCCGACACACAGGACCGGTGAGCCCGGGGCGAGAAGGTCACCGAGGATCCACGCGGCGGCCTGCGAGCTGTTGACCACGTCGGCCGCACCCACCTGCAGGCCCAAGGAGCTGAGGTGGGCGGCGACGGACTCCGGCGGACGCGAGGCGTTGTTGGTCGCGTAGATGACCGGGCGAGCATCGGCGACGAGGGAGGGCACTGCATGGGGAACCGGTTCCGGGCCGCGGTACACCACCCCGTCGAGGTCACAGACCAGGCCGTCGTAGGACTTTGGGTCCCAGGTCATCTCGCTCCCGGGGCAGCACTGCCGGAGGACCCGTCCTGTCCCTCCGCCTCAGCCTGACCGACCGGTCCGGCGCCCTCGTCACCGTCACCCAGGTCGGTGACGACGGTTCCGTCGATCTCCTCGAGCCGCTCGACCGCGTCCGTCTCACCGTCGACATCGGCGAGCGCCGCCTTCGCGAACCAGGCGCGCGCCTCCTCGGTCCGGCCCAACTCGCTCAGGACATCGGCGTAGGCGTACTGCAGCCGGTAGGAGCCGGCTCGCTTGAGGGCGGGCACCTGCAGTGCCAGAAGTGCGGCGTCGACCTGACCGAGGTCACGGCGGATGCCGGAGACGACGATGGCCAGCTCAGCCTGGTCGACTTCAGGAGCGCGAGCGTCGGGAGACGTCGCCAGCTCCAGGGCTCGGTCGTGGCGTCCCAGCCCCCTCTCGCAGTCGACCATGAGCGGCAGGAGGTGGTGCGATCCACTCAGCCGCCGGACCGTGCGGAACTCTCCGAGCGCCTGACCGAAGTCACCGAGTCGATAGGTGACCATGCCCAGCGCCTCGCGCGCCGCGGCGACCCGACCCGCTCGCCGCACCGCCGTCTGGGCGTGGGCGAGGGCGAGCTCCAGCTCGTCCGCTGCCAGGGTGGCCGCGACCATGACCAAGTGGCGTGCAACGCCCTCGGCATTCTCCTTGGTGAGGGTCCGCAACTGCTGGTGCACGGAGCGGTCCAGCTCGGCACCGGTCACGTCCTCGGGCAACGGCGGCTCAGGCACTCGCGGCTTACGGGGCGGCCGATCCCCAAGTCCCGAGCGATCGGAGGACATCTCACGGCCTGACGCACCCCGGACCCCGCCCACGGGCCTTCCCGGGCGCCCGGACTGCCGGCCGTCATCGCCTCGACGGTCCTCGGGCCGCCCCCGGCCGCTGCCCTCACGCGGTTCCCCGCCACGGCGGGGCCGCTCCTCCCGTCCCCGAGGGCCGCGCTGGCCATCGGGACGCGAGCCACCGCTTGGACGTGGGCGACGCGGCCGGTCGTCCTGGGGTTCGGGCATGAGGGTCAACTCCTGGCAGCTGGTGGTGCGCGACGAACACATGATAGGCCGGTGCCTTGCGGCACCTTTGAAACGCAAATGGCCCGCCGAAATCGGCGGGCCATTTGGAATGATTGTCCGGCTGCGTCCTACTCTCCCACACCGTCCCCAGTGCAGTACCATCGGCGCTGAAGGGCTTAGCTTCCGGGTTCGGAATGGAGCCGGGCGTTTCCCCTTCGCTATGACAGCCGAAACTCTATGGAGATGTCAATCGTTCCCGACCGTATCTCGGGAACTGCACAGTGGACGCGAGCGCAAAAAATCTTTTGATGTGTATCAAGTTGTCGGCTTATTAGTACCAGTCAGCTACATGCATTACTGCACTTCCACGTCTGGCCTATCAACCCGGTAGTCTAGCCGGGAGCCTCTCGGACCGAAGTCCATGGAAACCTCATCTTGAAGCGTGCTTCCCGCTTAGATGCTTTCAGCGGTTATCACTTCCGAACGTAGCTAATCAGCGGTGCCCTTGGCAGGACAACTGACACACCAGAGGTTCGTCCAACCCGGTCCTCTCGTACTAGGGTCAGCCCTTCTCAAGTTTCCTACGCGCACAGCGGATAGGGACCGAACTGTCTCACGACGTTCTAAACCCAGCTCGCGTACCGCTTTAATGGGCGAACAGCCCAACCCTTGGGAGCGACTCCACCCCCAGGATGCGACGAGCCGACATCGAGGTGCCAAACCATGCCGTCGATATGGACTCTTGGGCAAGATCAGCCTGTTATCCCCGGGGTACCTTTTATCCGTTGAGCGACGGCGCTTCCACAAGCCACCGCCGGGTCACTAGTTCCGACTTTCGTCCCTGCTCGAGATGTCTCTCTCGCAGTCAAGCTCCCTTGTGCACTTACACTCAAAACCTGATTGCCAACCAGGCTGAGGGAACCTTTGAGCGCCTCCGTTACCTTTTAGGAGGCAACCGCCCCAGTTAAACTACCCACCAGGCACTGTCCCTGATCCGGATCACGGACCGAGGTTAGACATCCAGAACGACCAGAGTGGTATTTCAACGTTGACTCCACCGACACTGGCGTGCCGGCTTCAAAGTCTCCCACCTATCCTACACAAGCCGTCCCGAACACCAATACCAAGCTATAGTGAAGGTCCCGGGGTCTTTCCGTCCTGCTGCGCGTAACGAGCATCTTTACTCGTAGTGCAATTTCGCCGAGTTCGCGGTTGAGACAGTGGAGAAGTCGTTACGCCATTCGTGCAGGTCGGAACTTACCCGACAAGGAATTTCGCTACCTTAGGATGGTTATAGTTACCACCGCCGTTTACTGGGGCTTAAATTCTGAGCTTCGACCCGAAGATCTAACCCGTCCTCTTAACCTTCCAGCACCGGGCAGGCGTCAGTCCGTATACATCGTCTTGCGACTTCGCACGGACCTGTGTTTTTAGTAAACAGTCGCTTCTCCCTGGTCTCTGCGGCCCTTTCCCCTAGTCAGTGAATGACTTCAGGGTCCGGGCCCCCCTTCTCCCGAAGTTACGGGGGCATTTTGCCGAATTCCTTAACCACGATTCACTCGATCGCCTTGGTATTCTCTACCTAACCACCTGAGTCGGTTTGGGGTACGGGCGGCTCGAACCTCGCTAGAAGATTTTCTTGGCAGCATAGGATCACCCTGCTTCCCGCATTCGCGGTCACTATCAGGTCTCAGGATATGTGTGAGACGGATTTGCCTATCTCACTCCCTACACCCTTGGACGTGGACTACCATCGCCACGCGGAGGCTACCTTCCTGCGTCTCTCCATCGCTTGACTACTACTCAATAGGGTCGCGCGCTCCACTCGAGTCGGTCCGAAGACGTCATCGAGCTTCAGGCGCTTAGCATCAAGAGGTTCGTCATGGGCGGTTCTTCGCCGGTTCCGGAATATCAACCGGATGTCCATCGACTACGCCTGTCGGCCTCGCCTTAGGTCCCGACTTACCCAGGGCAGATTAGCTTGACCCTGGAACCCTTGGTTATTCGGCGGACGGGTTTCTCACCCGTCATTCGCTACTCATGCCTGCATTCTCACTCGTGTGGCCTCCACGGCTGGATCACTCCGCCGCTTCCCTGGCCACACGACGCTCCCCTACCCATCAACACGCTTGGAACGTGAACCCGCAGGTGTCACGTCCGGGCAAAGTGTCAATGCCACAGCTTCGGTGGTGTGCTTGAGCCCCGCTACATTGTCGGCGCGGAATCACTTGACCAGTGAGCTATTACGCACTCTTTAAAGGGTGGCTGCTTCTAAGCCAACCTCCTGGTTGTCAATGCAACTCCACATCCTTTCCCACTTAGCACACGCTTAGGGACCTTAGCTGGTGGTCTGGGCTGTTTCCCTCTCGACTACGGAGCTTATCCCCCGCAGTCTCACTGCCACGCTCTCACTTACCGGCATTCGGAGTTTGGCTAACGTCAGTAACCTGGTGGGGCCCATCGGCTATCCAGTAGCTCTACCTCCGGTAAGAAACACGTGACGCTGCACCTAAATGCATTTCGGGGAGAACCAGCTATCACGGAGTTTGATTGGCCTTTCACCCCTACCCACAGCTCATCCCCTCAGTTTTCAACCTAAGTGGGTTCGGCCCTCCACGACGTCTTACCGTCGCTTCAGCCTGGCCATGGGTAGATCACTCCGCTTCGGGTCTAGACCCAGCGACTCATTCGCCCTGTTCGGACTCGCTTTCGCTACGGCTTCCCCACACGGGTTAACCTCGCCACTGAGCACTAACTCGCAGGCTCATTCTTCAAAAGGCACGCTGTCACCCCACAAGGAGGCTCCAACGGATTGTAGGCAAACGGTTTCAGGATCTATTTCACTCCCCTCCCGGGGTACTTTTCACCTTTCCCTCACGGTACTTGTCCGCTATCGGTCACCAGGGAATATTTAGGCTTAGCGGGTGGTCCCGCCAGATTCACACGGGATTTCTCGGGCCCCGTGCTACTTGGGATGACTCTCTGGAGTTCGCGTCATTTCGTCTACGGGAGTGGCACCCTCTGTGCTGGACCTTTCAATGTCCTTCGACTATGGCGCGAATTTTTGACTCCATGTCAGCTTGTCAGAACTGACCAAGAGGTCCCACGACCCCGAACATGCAACGCCTGACAGCTATCACACATGCTCGGTTTAGCCTCTTCCGCTTTCGCTCGCCACTACTCACGGAATCGCGGTTGCTTTCTCTTCCTGTGGGTACTGAGATGTTTCACTTCCCCACGTTCCCTCTACCCGCCCTATGTGTTCAGGCGGGAGTGACTGGACTTGCCTCCAGCCGGGTTTCCCCATTCGGAAATCCTCGGATCACAGTCTGGTTATCGACTCCCCGAGGCTTATCGCAGATTCCTACGTCCTTCTTCGGTTCCTGGTGCCAAGGCATCCACCGTTTGCCCTTAAAAACTTGATGCACAAAGATTTTAAGATGCTCGCGTCCACTGTGTAGTTCTCAACATACGGGCGGTCCCCTCACCGTTCCCAGTCGCCTGCCGGCTGCGCCGGTGGTTCGTCTGCGGTGGGGTCCTGGCCGAATCGGCCCGAGGTTGAAGCTTGCGCTCCGAGCCCTCAGGACCCAACAACGTGTCAGGCGCCCTGCACTCCGGGGCCGCGTTCCTTCCTCCGAAGAGGTGTACTTGCGAGCGTCCGATCGTGCGTGGCGCCAAATAATCGATGTTCCACCCTTGAGCACCTGCTGCCTGACATTCGCAGACAGACCAGGCTCTGGATCGCTTGCGCGACCAGTGCTCCTTAGAAAGGAGGTGATCCAGCCGCACCTTCCGGTACGGCTACCTTGTTACGACTTAGTCCCAATCGCCAGTCCCACCTTCGACGGCTCCCTCCACAAGGGTTGGGCCACCGGCTTCGGGTGTTACCGACTTTCGTGACTTGACGGGCGGTGTGTACAAGGCCCGGGAACGTATTCACCGCAGCATTGCTGATCTGCGATTACTAGCGACTCCGACTTCATGGGGTCGAGTTGCAGACCCCAATCCGAACTGAGACCGGTTTTTTGGGATTCGCTCCATCTCGCGATTTCGCAGCCCTTTGTACCGGCCATTGTAGCATGTGTGAAGCCCAAGACATAAGGGGCATGATGATTTGACGTCATCCCCACCTTCCTCCGAGTTGACCCCGGCAGTCTCCTATGAGTCCCCGCCATTACGCGCTGGCAACATAGAACGAGGGTTGCGCTCGTTGCGGGACTTAACCCAACATCTCACGACACGAGCTGACGACAACCATGCACCACCTGTATACCGACCTTGCGGGGCACCTATCTCTAGGTGTTTCCGGTATATGTCAAGCCTTGGTAAGGTTCTTCGCGTTGCATCGAATTAATCCACATGCTCCGCCGCTTGTGCGGGCCCCCGTCAATTCCTTTGAGTTTTAGCCTTGCGGCCGTACTCCCCAGGCGGGGCGCTTAATGCGTTAGCTGCGGCACGGAACTCGTGGAATGAGTCCCACACCTAGCGCCCAACGTTTACGGCGTGGACTACCAGGGTATCTAATCCTGTTCGCTCCCCACGCTTTCGCTTCTCAGCGTCAGTAGTGGCCCAGAGACCTGCCTTCGCCATCGGTGTTCCTCCTGATATCTGCGCATTTCACCGCTACACCAGGAATTCCAGTCTCCCCTACCACACTCTAGTCTGCCCGTACCCACCGCAGGTCCGGGGTTGAGTCCCGGATTTTCACGGCAGACGCGACAAACCGCCTACAAGCTCTTTACGCCCAATAATTCCGGACAACGCTCGCACCCTACGTATTACCGCGGCTGCTGGCACGTAGTTAGCCGGTGCTTCTTCTGTAGGTACCGTCACTTTCGCTTCTTCCCTACTGAAAGAGGTTTACAACCCGAAGGCCGTCATCCCTCACGCGGCGTTGCTGCATCAGGCTTTCGCCCATTGTGCAATATTCCCCACTGCTGCCTCCCGTAGGAGTCTGGGCCGTGTCTCAGTCCCAGTGTGGCCGGTCGCCCTCTCAGGCCGGCTACCCGTCGTCGCCTTGGTGAGCCGTTACCTCACCAACAAGCTGATAGGCCGCGAGTCCATCCCAGACCGAAAAACTTTCCAGACGGTAGAGATGCCTCTCCGTCTCGTATCCGGTATTAGCAGCTGTTTCCAACTGTTATTCCAGAGTCTGGGGCAGGTTACTCACGTGTTACTCACCCGTTCGCCACTGATCAGGAGGAGCAAGCTCCTCCGTCACCGTTCGACTTGCATGTGTTAAGCACGCCGCCAGCGTTCGTCCTGAGCCAGGATCAAACTCTCCGTTGATGTTTGACTCTTGCGCATTGCGGCGCAAGAAATCGTTACCCATCGAAGGGTTGTTTCACTGGCTGAGCATGAACAACTAGCTATTGCTAGATGATCGTTGTCAACCAAAGGATTTTCGTTCGACGTGATGTCTCCCAGGACCGTGTGGCCCGGTCGCCATCACCTCGAGACGAGGTTATTGGCATCGATTTTTGACACGCTGTTGAGTTCTCAAGGTTCGGACGCGCACCATCACTCGACTCGGCGAGTCTCGCTTGGGGGCAACCATTCCAACTTACCCGCGTCCATGCTTGGGCGTCAAATCCGCGGTTCTTGCGAACCAGCCGATCGAGCGCGCTTGGATCTCTGCGGGTCCACCACTCTAGCAGCGGTTGGGCGCTGCTCCAACTTGGCGTCACCGCCTCGTCTGAGTGGGGGTCAGTCCCTGGGACCGGCCTGCTTGGGGCGAGCTCTCGCTCTCCGCTTGGCGTCCGTTCCTCCCTGTCGGGCTGACGTCGAGAACACTAGAGGAGGTTCCCGACGAAAACCAAATCGGCCTCGGCGGCCAGGCGCGCCGCATCGGCACGATCCCGCGAATTCTGTTGTGGCACAGCCGGATTCACCTGCCGAGTAGATCTGGACTCACGACCCCTCGGCGGCGAGGAGGCCGGCAGCCATCGACTTCCGGCCCCGTCGCAGCACGGCGATCGAGCCGTGCAGGAAGTCGTCGGCGAGGAGCACTGCCTCCGCGTCGGTCACCTTGACCCCGTTGACCGACGCTCCCCCGTCGCTGATCGCGCGGCGCGCGGCATTGCGCGACTCGACCAGGCCGACGGCGACGAGGGCTTCGGTCACCGGCATCCCGACGGCCACCACGCCGGAGGGCAGCTCGGCCACCGCGTCGCGCAGGGTCGCGGCATCCAGCGACCGGAGGTCGCCCTTCCCGAAGAGGGCCTCGGACGCCGCCTGCACCGCGGCATACGCCTGGGGTCCGTGGACGAGGGTCACCATGTCGCCGGCGAGCGCCTTCTGGGCGGCGCGGCGGAAGGGCTCGTCGGCGACCTGGCGCTCCAGCTCGGCGATCTCCTCGCGGCTGCGGTCGGTGAAGACCTTGAGCAGGGTGACCACCGAGGCGTCCTCGATGTTGAGGAAGTACTGGTAGAAGGCGTACGGACTGGTCATGTCCGCCGAGAGCCAGATCGCGTTGCCCTCGGACTTGCCGAACTTCACGCCCGAGGCGTCGGTGAGCAGGGGCGAGGTGAGGACATGCCCCGAGCCGCCCTCGGCGCGATGGATGAGGTCGACCCCGGCGGTCATGTTCCCCCACTGGTCCGACCCGCCCAGCTGCATCGTGCAGCCGTGGGCGCGGTAGAGCTCGAGGAAGTCCAGGGCCTGCAGCAGCTGGTAGCTGAACTCGGTGTAGGAGATCCCCTCCTGGCTCTCCAGTCGCGCCGCGATGGCCTCCTTCTTGACCATCTGGTTGACCCGGAAGTGCTTGCCCACGTCCCGCAGGAAGTCCAGCGCCGACATCGGCGCGGTCCAGTCGAGGTTGTCCACGAGGATCGCCGGGTGGGCGCAGTCCGGGTCGGTGCCCTCGAAGTCGAGGAAGGGCCGGACCAGCTCCTTGATCCGCGCGACATTGGCCGCCGTCTGGTCCTTGGTCTTCAGGACACGCTCGGACGTCGGCTTGGGGTCGCCGATGAGCCCGGTGGAGCCGCCGACGAGGCAGATGACCCGGTGTCCGGCCCGCTGGAACCGGCGCAGCGCGATCAGCTGGACGAAGTTGCCGAAGTGCAGCGAGGGCGCGGTGGGGTCGAACCCGCAATAGAGCGTGATCGGTCCCGCCGCGAGTGCCTCCCGCAACGCGGTCTCATCGGTGGTCTGGGCCACCGCTCCGCGCCACTGCAGCTCGTCGAGGATGTCGCTCACGCTCGGATCTTCCTTCACTCTCGTGGTGGGCTGCCGCTCAGGGTCGGTATGCCGTGTGCTCACCTCAGCCTGTCACGATCGCCGCATGGGGGTGGTCACGGTCCGCGCCCGACCGCCGCATCGCCCACGCTGTCAGCGAACCCAGCCGTCGGCGTGCGCCTGCTTGAGTTGCCGAGCCCGCTCAAGAGCCCCTGAAGCAAGCGCCAGATCCACCAGGTCACTCAGGAGCAGCCAGCGCTCCGACGGAGTGCCACCGGCACGGCGAAGGACCGTGGCGGGAGCGTCAGACGTGCCCCACCACTGCGAGCCTGAAACATCAGCGAGCCGATCAGTCATTGTCCTCGAGTGTAGATCTCCGCCTGATCGCTTCCAGTGCCTCGATGTCCGCGACATCCTGTGGGCGGCCCGAGGCCCGCTTCATCTCCATCAGGTGATCCAGGCTCGCGACGCGGACGTGGTGACCGGCAACGTCCACGTCGACAGCATCGCGAGCGAGGTCCTCGAACGCGATGGGGGTGGTGGCCAGCAGGTCAACCTCGAGTCGCGCATCGCGGGGGTCGTGCATCGTGAAAGCGACCAAGTGACGGTCACGGACCCATGCCTCCCGGGTGGAGGGCTCGGCGAAGTCGGACGCGCTGACAGGGAGTCTGGGAACAAGTCCCTCCTCGGTGAGGACGTCCACCGCCGCGCGTACGTTGGCGCTCGCCAAGTCCAAGGCAAGGTCAAGGTCGACAGTGAGGCGGGTGTGCCCGTGGAGCACGACAGCGACACCGCCGACGACGACGTGTTCGACCCCGGCCGCGCGCAGTCGGTCGAGGATCTCGAGGAGCCGCCACATGTGCCTCAGCCTAGGACTGCGTTCTCTCGAGCGAGGCCGGCCAAGACCATTCGGGCGTTGTCCGCCGATAGGACTCACGGCATACCGTGGGGCGGTGACCGTTCCCGCTGGCGACCCGGACGTCGGCACCGTGAGGGCGCTGCTGGCCGAGCAGTTCCCGTCCTTGGCGCGTGAGGACGTGCGGCGGCTCACCACGTCGGGCACCGAGCACGAGGCCTTCCGCGTCGGCAACTTCCTCCTCCGCCTGCCCCGCGACGACGACGCCGAGGCGGGCCTGGCCAAGGAAGTGCAGTGGCTGCCCCGACTGACCGGGGCGATCCCGCTCGAGCTGCCGGAGATCGCGCACATGGGCACGCCCACCGAGGTCTTCCCGCGGACATGGACCATCCACCGGTGGATCGAGGGCGAGGACGCCTCCCGGAGGGTCCTGGCCGGGGAGGTCCCCGGGCGCTGGGCGGACCAGCTCGCGGAGCTGGTCCGGGCGTTCGGCCGCTTCGACCTGGGCGCGGTGCCGTTGTCGCAGTGGCCGGTCGGTGGCCGTGGCGGGCCGCTGAGCGATCGCGTCGACGCACTGGCCACGATGGACGACCCCCTGGCCGGTCGACCCGACCCTTCCCCGGTCGCGGGAGTCATCGAGGCAGCCCTGGCGGCGCGGCCCGATCCGGTGGACCCGGTGCTCCTCCATGCCGACCTCATCCCCGGCAACCTCGTCGTGCGTGGTGACCGCCTCGTCGGTCTCATCGACCTGGGGACCCTGACGACCGGCGTGCCGGCGTGGGACCTCACGCCGGCGTGGTGGGTCCTCGACCGGCCCGGCCGGACCCGATTCCGCCCGGCCCTGGGCGCGGACGATGCGTCGTGGTCGTGGGGCCGGGCCCTGGCCGCCACCCAGGGCCTGCTCGCGCAGTGGTTCTACGCCCCTCGGCACCATCCGCTGGCCGCCCTGGGAGCGCGCGCCGTGCAGGAGTGCCTGGCCAACGGCTGAAAGACTTCCCCCATGACCGACCTCACCGCCTTCATCGCCGGCCTCCCCAAGGCGGAGCTGCACGTCCACCACGTCGGTTCGGCGCGACCGGAGACGGTGGCGGCCCTGGCGGCACGGCACCCGGACTCCGGTGTCCCCCAGGACCTCGACGCCCTCCGCGCCTTCTTCACCTTCACTGACTTCGCCCACTTCATCGACGTCTACCTCGCGACCGTGGCGCTGCTGCGCACCCCCGAGGACATCCGCCTGCTCACCTATGAGGTGGCCGAAGGCCTTGCGGCACAGCGGGTTCGCTATGCCGAGGTGACGATGACTCCCTACACGAGCGTCATGGCCGGGATGACGATCGAGGGTTACACCGAGGCGATCGAGGATGCGCGGACGGCCGCCGAGCGGGACCTCGGCATCGTGCTCCGCTGGATCTACGACATCCCGGGCGAGCAGGGCATGGGCTCGGCGGACGCGACGATCGGCTACGCGCTCGACCATGGCCCTCAGGGCCTCGTCGGCTTCGGCCTCGGCGGGCCCGAGGCCGGCATCCCGCGGCGCCAGTTCGAGGAGCACTTCGCGCGCGCCCGCGCCGCGGGGCTGCGCAGCGTCCCGCACGCCGGTGAGTCCACCGGGCCGGAGTCGGTCTGGGAGGCGCTGCGCGACCTGGGCGCCGAGCGGATCGGCCACGGCATCGCCTCGATCCAGGACCCCGCCCTCGTGGCCCACCTCGTCGAGCACCGGATCCCGCTCGAGATCTCGCCGACGTCCAACCACGCCACGCGGGTCGTCGAGCGGATCGAGGAGCACCCCATCCGGGCCTTGCGGGACGCCGGTGTCGTCGTCACGGTCAACAGCGACGACCCGCCGATGTTCGGGACGACCCTCAACCGTGAGTACGCCATCGCCGCCGACCTGCTCGACCTCGACGAGCAGGGCCTGCGCGACCTGGCGGCCACGGCCGTCGACGTCAGCTTCGCCCCGCCGGAGGTGAAGGCACGGGTCCGCGGCGAGATCGCGGCACACCGTCCCTGACGCGCGTCCCGGAGCCCTTGGTGGCCACCTGGTGAAGTGCACACCCGTGGTCAGCCCCGAGCGCGTGCGACACCGGGCGATCAGTCCCTAGCCTGCGAAATGACCCCGTCACCGCGGACGAGGCAGGCACCCATGACGAGCAGCCGTCAGTACGACGCCCTCCGGATCGAGCCCGAGGAGGTCGTGGGCCTGGTCCGGGATGGCGACGACATCGTGGTCCCGCTCGCGGAGGGCGAGACACCGACGCTCCTGGAGGCGCTGTCCGAGCATCGTGAGCGGCTGCACGGGGTCACGGTCTCGCAGCCGCTCCGACCCGGTCGGTCGGCTACTTCGACCCGGTGACCGCGGAGCACGTCCGGCACTCGTCGTGGTTCCTCGGCGGGCCCAGCCGTGGCGACGCGCGGGACGGCTGGATCGACGTGGTGCCCATGCACTTCAGTGAGGTGCCCGCCCTCCTGCGCCGCGGCGACCTCGGCTGCGACGTCCTCTTCGCCCTCGCCGCCCCGATGGACGAGCACGGCTACTTCAGCCTCGGTCTCTCGCCGGCCTACACGATGGCGGCACTGGAGAAGGCGCGCACCGTGGTGCTCGAGGTCAACTCCAACGCTCCCTTCAGCGCCGGCGACTGCCACGTCCACGTCTCGCAGGTGAGCGCCCTCGTCGAGGACGACCGCCCGCTCGTCGGGTAAGGGCCGCCGCGATCGGACCGGTGGAGACCGCGATCGCGCAGCACATCGCCGAGCACATCCCCGACGGGGCGACCCTCCAGATCGACATCGGTGCCATCCCCGACACCGTGGTGGCGTAGCTCGGCACGAAGAACGACCTCGGCATCCACACAGAGATGTTCGGCGAGGGATCCTCTCGCTCGTGCGCTCCGGCGTCGTGACCAACCGACGCAAGAACGTCCACCCCGGCAAGATGCTCGCGACCTTCGCCTTCGGGAGCAGGGAGCTCTACGCCTTCATGGACCACAACGCCGGGCTCGAGATGCACCCGGTCGACGTCACCGACACCGCGTGGCTCGCCGGTCGCAACGACACCCTGCGCTCGATCAACTCCTCCAGGGCGGGACGATCTCGCGCATCGTGCCGACCCTGACGCCGGGATGCCACGTCACGACGAGCAAGAACGACGTCGACCACGTCGTCACCGAGTACGGCGTGGCCCCTCTGCGGGCGATCCCTCCGCGACCGCGCCCGGATGCTCATCGAGATCGCCCACCCCGACTTCCTCGACGAGCTTCGCGACCAGGCCGCAGCCCTCCACCTGCTCTGAGGGCTGCGCTCGTCGGTCAGCGGGAGCGGCGGCGGACCACCCCCGGCCGGTAGGCCGACACGCTCGCCTCGCCGTCGATCCAGAAGCGCCACGGGTATGCCGTCCCGTCGCCACCGGGACCGCTCACCCCGACCCGTGGCCCGGTGCGCAGCAGCGCAGCCGGCACGGGCTGCTCCGGCGCGAGCAGTGACAGCCCGGGCGTGCTGAGCAGGTCCACCCCGGAGTGCTCGCCGCCGAGGGCCAGCGTCCGCGCCAGCCGGGCCGGGCCACGGGCCCAGTCCCGCTCACGGATTCCGGGTCTGCGCCGGGCGGCGACCTCGTGACCGTCGACCACGTCTCCGGCACGCAGCAGGACCGCCGAGGCCTCTCCGGTCGGCCCGCAGACGACGTTGGCGCACCAGTGCATGCCGTAGGTAAAGTAGACGTAGAGGTGGCCGGCCTCCCCGAACATGACCTGCGTGCGAGGTGTCGGCCCACGGAAGGCATGCGAGCCCGGGTCCTGCTCCCCGGCATACGCCTCGACCTCGGTGAGACGGACGGTGACGCCACCATGGGTCAGCCGCGCGCCGAGGAGGTGCGGGGCGAGCTCGAGAGAGGGCACCGAGAGGTCGGCGCGGGTGAAGGCGACGGGCACTCCCCCATTGGACCGCACCGGCAGCGGCCGGCGGTCCTTCACTATCGTTCGCTGCCATGGTCACCCTGTTCGCGCTCGGCTCCTCGCTGGTCTGGGGAACCTCGGACTTCTTCGCCGGGATGGCCTCCAAGCGGCGCCACCCGGTGGCCGTCGTCGGGTGGACCCAGGGACTGGCCCTCGTCGCACTGACCGCCCTCGTGCTGTGGAACTGGGGGTCCGTGCCCTGGCACGGCTGGCCGCTGTGGTCGGTGGCCGCCGGGCTGAGCGGGCTGGCCGGACTGGTGTGCTTCTACACCGCCCTGTCCACGGGGACCATGGGCGTCGTCGCGCCGATCGCCTCGCTCGGGGTGATCGTGCCGGTCACGCTCGGCGTGGCCACCGGTGACCAGCCGAGCTCGTGGGCCTGGGTCGGGATGGTGATCGCCATGGTGGGGGTCACCCTGGCCAGTGGCCCGGAACTGAGTGGTGCCGTCTCGGGACGACCGGTGCTCCTCGCGGTGGGCGCTGCGGTGTGCTTCGGGTGCACCCTCTTCAGCCTGGACCGGGGCGCACGGTCCTCGACGCTGATGACGCTGTGGGGCATGCGCCTGACCTCGGTCTCGCTGCTGCTCGTCCTCGCCCTCCTGCTGCGGACGACCGGTGGCGTCGAGCGGCGGGAGTGGCCCGCGCTCCTGGCCATCGGCATCGGTGACCTCGGCGCCAACGCCCTCTTCGGCCTGGCCTCCTCGCGCGGGTCGGTCAGCCTCACCTCGGTCCTCGGCTCGCTCTACCCCGTCGTCACCGCCGGGCTGGCCTGGCTCGTCCTCAAGGAACGGATGCGGCCGGTGCAGTACGTCGGGTCGGTCCTGGCCATCGCCGGAGCCATGGTCATCGCCCTGGCGTGACAACGAGAGTGGCTGACCGACGGATCGGCGACGATGGGTCCATGCAGATCCGCACCGCCACCGCGAGCGACGCCGAGACCATCTCCGGGCATCGCGACCGGATGTTCCTCGACATGGGGATCGACCCGGCCGTGGTGACTGCGGCCAGTGACCCCGCGCTCCGCTGGATCCGCGCCGCCCTGGCCGATGGCCGCTACCTCGGGTGGCTCGCCATCGAGGACAGCGGAGTGGTCGGCGGCGTGGGCCTGACCTTCCTCGACCTGCCGCCGAACATGCACACGGTCAACGACCAGAGGGGCTATCTGCTCAACATGTTCGTCGAGCCGGCCTTTCGCGGGCAGGGCATCGCCCGCGCGCTCGTGGACCGGGCGCTCGCGGAGTGTCGCGCGCGCGGCATCGACGCGGTGACCCTCCACGCGTCAGACGCGGGCCGGCCGCTCTACGAGAGCCTGGGTTTCACCCCGACGAACGAGATGCGGCTGCGGCAGAGCTGACCAAGCCGCCCCCAGCGTCGAGCGAGTCGCCGCCGTGGTCAGCGGATGGGTGGACGCACCTGCGTCCAGTCCCTCAGCGCCGTCGCCCGCTGGGTGGCCGCCTCGAGCTGCTCGGCCACCCGCGCGGGCGCGGTGCCGCCCTTGGCCGACCGGGACGCCAGGGAGCCCTCGACCGAGAGCACCTCTCGCACACCGGACGTCAGGTGGGGGGAGATCTCGAGGAGGTCCTCGTCGGAGAGGTCCCACAGCTCGATCCCGAGTTGCTCGCACCGGCGTACGCAGGCCCCCGCGACCTCGTGGGCGACGCGGAAGGGGACGCCCTGCCGCACCAGCCACTCGGCGACGTCGGTCGCGAGCGAGAAGCCCTCGGGCGCCAGCGACTCGAGCCGCTTCTCGTCGAACTCCATCGTCGCCACCATGCCCGCGAAGGCCGGGAGCAGGACCTCGAGGGTGTCGACGGCGTCGAAGACCGGCTCCTTGTCCTCCTGCAGGTCCCGGTTGTAGGCCAGCGGCAGGGCCTTCAGCGTGGTGAGCAGGCCCGCCAGGTCCCCGACGAGGCGGCCGGCCTTGCCCCGGGCGAGCTCGGCCACGTCGGGATTCTTCTTCTGCGGCATGATGCTCGACCCGGTCGAGTACGCGTCATCGAGCCGGACGAAGCCGAACTCCTTGGTCGCCCAGAGCACGACCTCTTCGGCGAGCCGCGAGATGTCGACGGCCGTCATGGCCGCGACGAAGGCGAACTCCGCGACGAAGTCCCGCGAGGCGGTGCCGTCGATCGAGTTGTCGGTGGCCCGGTCGAAGCCGAGGTCGGCGGCCACCGACTCGGGGTCCAGTCCGAGCGAGGAGCCGGCCAGGGCGCCGGACCCGTAGGGCGAGACCGCCGTGCGCCGATCCCAGTCCCCCAGCCGCTCGACGTCGCGCAGCAGCGCCCAGACGTGGGCCAGCAGGTGGTGCGAGAGCAGGACGGGCTGGGCGTGCTGGAGGTGGGTGCGGCCGGGCATCGCGACCCCGAGGTGGGTGCGGGACTGGGCCAGCAGTGCATCGACGACGTCGAGGACGAGCCCGCCCACGGAGCGCGCGTGGTCGCGCAGGTACATCCGGAAGAGCGTCGCGACCTGGTCGTTGCGGGAGCGACCGGCCCGCAGGCGTCCGCCGACCTCGGCACCGGCGCGCTCGATGAGCCCCCGCTCCAACGCGGTGTGGACGTCCTCATCGCCCTTGGCCGGCACGAACGCCCCGGACTCGACATCGCTCCGCAGTGTCTCCAGCCCGGCGAGCATGGCCGAGAGGGTCTCCTCGTCGAGCAGACCGGCTGCGTGCAGGACGCGCGCGTGAGCGCGAGACCCGGCCAGGTCATAGGGCGCGAGCCGCCAGTCGAAGTGGGTGGACTTGGACAGGGCGGCCAGGGCGTCGGCGGGGCCGCCGGAGAACCGGCCACCCCACAGGCTGACCCGCTCGGGCGAGGCGGTGGACGAGGACGACGTCGGGGCGTCGGTCACGAAGGATCCTTCCGGGCATAGGACATCAGGCGGGCCGCGACCTCGCGAGAGGCGGGCAGACCACTGGTGATCACCATGATCGTGTCATCCCCGGCGATGGTGCCGACCACCCCCGCCATGGAGCCGTGGTCGATGGCCGAGGCGAGGAAGTTCGCCGCGCCCGGGGGCGTGCGCAGGATGACGAGGTTGGCCGAGACGTCGGCGGAGACGAGCAGCTCCTGGCAGCGCTGCACGAGTCGCGTCGACACCTCGGCGGCGTCCGGCGCGACGCGGACGGTGCGGTCACCGCCCTCGGAGGGCACGGCATACACGAGGTTCTTGCCGACGCGCACCTTCTCCGCCCCCACGTCGACGAGGTCGCGCGACAAGGTGGCCTGGGTGACCTCGATGCCGTCGGCGGCGAGCAGGTCGAGCAGCTGGGTCTGCGAGCGGACGGCGTGGGCCGAGAGGATCTCGGTGATCCGCTGCTGCCGCGCACTGCGCGAGGTGGAGATGGTCATCGCCCGAGGTCCCGATGCTGCTCGACCAGCCAGGAGAGCACGGCCTTCTGGGCGTGGAGTCGGTTCTCGGACTCGTCCCAGACCACCGACTGCGGGCCGTCGATGACATCGGCGTCGACCTCGAAGCCCCGGTAGGCCGGCAGGCAGTGCAGGAAGATCGCGTCCGCGTCGGCGTGCGCCATGAGCTCGGTGGTGACGGCGTACTTGGTGAACGGGCTGCCCGATCCCTTGCGGGTCGACAGCTCCTCCTCCTGGCCCATCGACACCCACGTGTCCGTCGCGACGACATCGGCGCCGGTCACCGCCGCGATCGGGTCGTCGGTCAGGGTGATCGAGCCACCCTGCTCGGCGGCGAGCTGCTGGGCCCGCGCGAGGATCTCCGGCTTGGGCTGGTAGGCCGCGGGGGTGCCGATGCGGACGTGCAGCCCGGCGAGGGCGCCCCCGAGCAGGTAGGAGTGCGCCATGTTGTTGCCGCCGTCGCCGACGTAGGCGAAGGTCAGCCCGGCCAGCTCCCCCTTGTGCTCCCGGATGGTCATCAGGTCGGCGAGGATCTGGCACGGGTGGAAGTCGTCGGTGAGGGCATTGACGACCGGCACCTCGGCATAGGCGGCCATCTCCTCGATCCGCTCCTGCCCGTGCGTCCGCCAGACGATGGCCACGGCCTCGCGGCCGAGGACGCGGGCGACATCGGCGATCGACTCGCGGACGCCGATGTTGGCGAGCTTGCCGTCGACGATCATCGGGAAGCCGCCGAGGTGGGCGATCGCCGCGGAGAAGGACACCTGGGTGCGCAGGGTCTGCTTGTCGAAGAGCACCGCGACGACCTCCGGCCCGACGAGGGTGCGGTCGGAGAACGGGTGCGCCTTGATCCGGGCGGCGCGCTCGAGGATCGCGGCCTGCTCGGCGGCGGTGAGGTCGTCGTCCCGAAGGAGGTGGCGGACGGTCATGACTGGCTCCTGGGGTGCGACGGGAAGCTCTCGAGGATCATGGGCAGGGCATCGACGAAGAGGTCGACCTGCTCGCGGGTGACGACCAGCGGTGGTGCCAGGCGCAGGGCGTCCGGGGCGACCGGGTTGACGATGAAGCCGTTGGCCCGGGCGGTCGCGGCCACCTCGGGGGCAATCGGCGCCGCCAGCAGGATCGCGCGCAACAGGCCGACGCCGCGGGAGCCGCGGACCAGCGGGTGGTCGAGGGCCTCGATCCGGCGCTCGAGATGGTCTCCGACCTCGGTCACATGGGCCAACAGGCCGTCGCGCTCGATGGTGTCGAGCACGGCGAGCCCCGCGGCCGCGGCCAACGGATTGCCGCCGAAGGTGGACCCGTGCTGACCCGCGGTGAGCAGTCCGGTCACGTCCGCACCGAAGGTCACGAGCGCGCCGATCGGCACGCCGCCGCCCAGCCCCTTGGCCAGGGTCATCGCGTCCGGGGTGATGCCCGCCTGCTGGAAGGCGAACCAGGTGCCGGTGCGGCCGACTCCGGTCTGGATCTCGTCGAGGACGAGGAGCGCGCCGGCCTCCGCGGTGATCTCCCGGGCCGCCTGCAGGTATGCCGTGCCGCCGGGGACGACTCCCGCCTCGCCCTGGACCGGCTCGAGGACGACTGCTCCCGTCTGCGGGGTGACCGCGGCGCGGAGGGCGTCGATGTCGCCGTAGGGGACGTGGGTGACGCCCGGGATCAGGGGCTCGAAGGGCTCCCGGTACGCCGGCTTGTGCGTCAGGGCCAGGGCTCCGGTGGTGCGCCCGTGGAAGGCGCCCTCGGCCGCGACCAGGCCGGGGCGTCCCGTGCGCCGCGCGAGCTTGATCGCGGCCTCGATCGCCTCGGCGCCGGAGTTGGCGAAGAACACGCCGGAGCCGGCCGGGCCTCCGGCCAGCGAGAGGATCCGCTCGGCGAGCTCGATCTGGGCCGGTGAGGTGAAGAAGTTGGAGATGTGCAGGGCCTGACCCGCCTGCTTCGACACGGCCGCCACGAGCGCAGGGTGGTTGTGCCCCAAGGCATTCACCGCGATCCCGCCGACGAGGTCGAGGTAGCGCTTGCCCTCGACGTCCCACACCCAGGCGCCGTCGCCGTGGTCGAGCACCAGCGAGGGCGTGCCGAAGACGCGGATCAGGCTGTGGTCGTAGCGTTCGAGCCAGTCGTGGTTGCCCAAGGAGACCTCGTGTCCGCTCATGCCGGCACCCCTGCCGGGCTGCCGGGCTCGGGCTCGATGAGGGTGCCGATGCCTTCGGAGGTGAACACCTCGAGCAGCAGCGAGTGGGGCTTGCGCCCGTCGATGACGTGGGCCTGGGGGACGCCGTCCTCGACGGCCCGGATGCAGGCCTCGAGCTTGGGGATCATGCCCGCGTCGACCGATGCGAGCAGCTCCTTGGCCCCGGCGACGGAGAGCCGGGAGAGGAGGGAGTCGCGGTCGGGCCACGCGGCATACACGCCCTCGACGTCGGTGAGGACGACGAGCTTGCGGGCGCCCAGGGCGGCGGCCAGGGCCGCGGCGGCGGTGTCGGCGTTGACGTTGAGGACCTGCCCCTCGACGTCGAGGTCGGGGGCGATGGTCGAGACGACGGGGATGCGGCCGGCGTCGAGCAGGTCGGTGACAGCGGCCGGGTCGACGGTCACCACATCGCCGACGAGGCCGAGGTCCTGCTCCTCGCCGTCGACGACGACGCCGCGCTTGCGCGCACCGAACAGGCCGGCGTCCTCCCCGGAGAGCCCCACGGCCAGCGGGCCGTGGGCGTTGATCAGGCCCACGAGCTCGCGGCCGACCTGCCCGGTCAGCACCATGCGGACGACGTCCATGACCTCGGGCGTGGTCACGCGCAGACCGCCGCGGAACTCACTGGCCAGCCCCAGGCGGTCCAGCATCGCCTTGATCTGCGGACCGCCGCCGTGGACGACGACGGGGCGCAGCCCGGCATACCGGAGGAAGACGATGTCGGAGGCGAAGGCCGCCTTGAGGTCCTCGTCGACCATCGCGTTGCCGCCGTACTTCACGACGACGAGGGCGTCGCGGAACTGCTCGAGCCAGGGCAGCGCCTCCACGAGCGTGCTGGCCTTGGCCTGCGCGACCCGCAGGGCCGCCGCGTCGATGGCGCCACGCAGCGTCTGGCGCGGGTGATCGGTGGTGGTCATCGTGGCCTCAGGTGGAGTAGGCGGAGTTCTCGTGGACGTAGTCGTGGGTCAGGTCGTTGGTCCAGACCGTGGCGGTCGCGGGCCCCGCGTGCAGGTCGACGACCAGGCGAACCTCCCGGGCCGACAGGTCGACGAGCGAGCGGTCCTCCCCCACACCACCTGCCCGGCAGACCTGGACACCGTTCATCGTGACGTCGAGGGCGTGCGGGTCGAAGGCCGCCGACGTGGTGCCGACCGCCGCGAGGACCCGACCCCAGTTGGGGTCATTGCCGAAGATGGCGCACTTGAACAGGTTGTTGCGCGCCACGGCCCGGGCGACCTCGAGCGCATCCGCCTCCGAGGCCGCGGAGACCACCTCGATGGCGATGTCGTGGTGCGCCCCCTCGGCGTCGGCGATCAGCTGGCGGGCCAGGGAGGCGCAGACCTCGGTCACGGCCTCGGTCAGGGCGGCAGCGCTGGGAGAGATCCCCGAGGCGCCCGAGGCCAGCAGCACGACCGTGTCATTGGTGGACATGCAGCCGTCGGAGTCGATCCGGTCGAAGGAGACCGCCGTCGCCGAGCGGAGGACCTGGTCCAGGTCGAGGCCGTCGACGACGGCATCGGTGGTGATGACGACGAGCATGGTGGCCAGCGCCGGGGCCAGCATGCCCGCGCCCTTGGCCATCCCCCCGACCGACCATCCGTCACCAGTGGCCGCAGCCTCCTTGGCGACGGTGTCGGTGGTCATGATCGAGGTGGCGGCGGCGGACCCTCCGTCGGCGTCCAACGCGTCCACGGCCAGCCCGATGCCGGCCTCGATGAGGTCCATCGGCAGCAGCTCGCCGATGAGACCGGTCGAGCACACCACGACGTCGCCGGCACTGATGTCCAGCGCGGCGGCGACCAGCTCGGCCGTGCGGTGCGTGTCCTGGAACCCCTGGGGTCCGGTGCAGGCATTCGCGCCACCGGAGTTGAGGATCACCGCCTCGACGATGCCGTCGGAGAGCACCTGCCGTGACCAGGTCACCGGGGCGGCCTCGACCCGGTTGCTGGTGAAGACCGCAGCGGCCGCGTGGGACGGGCCGTCGTTGACGACCAGGGCCAGGTCCGGGCGCCCGCTCGCCTTGAGGCCGGCGGTGACGCCGGAGGCACGGAAGCCCCGTGGCGTGGTGATGCTCATGGCAGGCTCCCGGAGAGGTTGGTGGAGGTGAAGATCAGTCCGGCGCGCCGCCACGCCTCGCCCGCCGCCCGCAGGTCCTCGGTCCTGACGAGGATCCAGTCGGTGTCGAAGGTCGACATGGCCAGGACGCTGATGTGCGCATCGACGAGTGGCGCGAGGATCTCGGCCATGATCCCCCACAGGCCGAAGGCCAGCGGGCCGGCCACCTCGACCACCCGGAAGGGCCCCTCGGTGGGCAGCCCCGCGGGCGCCGCCGAGGCGAGGGTGACCACGGAGGTCTCATCGGCCGTGACGGTGAGCGTGGCGAAGGGCCCCTGCTGCCAGTCCCATTCGGGCTGCTCGCCCGCTGCGAGGCGCACCACGGCGACATCCTCGGGGTGGGCCATGAGGTGCAGTGCGATCTCGCTCATGGGGCCACTCCCACCCGCGGCAGGCCGGTTGTCTCGGGGAGCCCGAGGGCGAGGTTCATGCACTGGACCGCAGCACCGGCCGTGCCCTTGGTGAGGTTGTCGACGGCAGCGATGGCGATGACGCGACCGGCGCGCTCGTCGAGGGTGACCTGGACGTGGACGGTGTTGGAACCCAGGACGCTCGCGGTGCTCGGCCAGGTGCCCTCCGGCAGCAGGTGGACGAAGGCCTCGTCCGCGTATGCCGTCCGCCACGCCTCCCGCACGGAGGCTGCGGTGGCGCTCTCGGTCGCCTTGGCGGTGCAGGTCGCGAGGATGCCCCGGGGCATCGGCGCCAGGGTGGGGGTGAAGGAGACGGTGACCTCTCCCCCGCCGCACGCCGTGAGGTTCTGCTCGATCTCCGGGGTGTGCCGGTGCACTCCGCCGACCCCATAGGGACTCATCGCGCCCATCACCTCGGCACCGAGCAGGTGCGGCTTGAGGGACTTGCCGGCGCCGCTGGTGCCGGAGGCGGCGACCACGGTGATGTCGTCGGCGGCGACGACCCCCGCGACCAGCCCGGGGGCCAGGGCCAGGCTGACGGCTGTGGGATAGCACCCGGGGACGGCGATGCGCGACTGCCCAGTGAGGGCCTCGCGCTGCTTGGCGCCCTCCGGACGCACGAGCTCGGGCATACCGTAGGGCCACGATCCGGCATACGGGGTGTCGTAGAAGGCCGTCCACGCCGACTCGGAGGTGAGGCGGAAGTCTGCGCCGCAGTCGATGACGACTGTCTCGGCCGGAAGGGCCGCGGCCAGGGCCGCGGAGTGCCCGTGCGGCAGGGCGAGGAAGACCACGTCGTGCCCGGCGAGGGTCTCGACGGACGTGTCGGTGAGCACGCGACCGGCGAGCGGGGTCAGGTGCGGGTGCACCGACCCCAAAGTGGCCCCGGCGTTGGAGGCCGCGGCCAGGGCGCCGATCTCGACCTCCGGATGGTCGATGAGCAGCCGCAGCAGCTCACCTCCGGCATAGCCGCTGGCTCCGGCAATCGCGACGCGCACCATGTGCATAGTCTTGCATGAATCAGCAATTCCATGCAAAGACAGGCGGGGCGGGCCACTCGGCCCGGGTCAGGCGCGCTGGGTGGCTCCGTGGTCGGCAGCGGCCTTTGCCATGGCAGCATCGCGCAGGGCGCTGACCTCCTCGGCCCGCAGAGTGCGGTCCGGCGCGCGGACGTTGAGCCGGTAGGCCAGCGACTTGCGCCCCGGTCCGACCTGGTCGCCGCGATAGACGTCGAAGAGGGAGAGCGACTCCAGCAGCTCCCCCGCTCCGGCGCGCAGGGACGACTCGAGCGAGGCCGCGGTGACGGCCTCGTCGACGACGACCGCCAGGTCGGTGTAGGCCAGCGGAGACCGCACCAGGGTCCGCGCCTGAGCCGGGTCGACACTCGCCGCGGTGAGGACGTCCACGTCGAGCTCGCCACCCACGGTCCGAGGGGGCAGGCCGAGGGCCGCGACCACCTTGGGGTGCAGCTCCCCGACATGGCCCACGAGGGTGCCGTCGCTGAGGGTGAGCTGCGCGCAGCGGCCGGGGTGGAAGGGCATGACGTCGTCCACGGCCGTGATCGTGACCTCGACGCCGAGCGCCTCGGTGACCGAGGTCGCGAGCGCGATGACGTCGCCGACGTCCGCCTTGCGCCCACCGCCCCACCAGCCACCGCGATCGCGGTCACCGGCGAGCAGCATCCCGACGTGACGTGGCTGCGGGGGCACGGCAGCACGGATCGCGGTCAGCACTTCCGGGGACGGGTGGACGCCGACGTCCTCGGTCGGCGCCTTCTGCTGGGCACCGTCGAGGGCCACGACGAGCCCCAGCTCGAAGAGGCCGACGTCCTTGGCTCCGCGAGAGACGTTGCGGGAGAGGGCATCCACCATCGTCGACAGGATGCTGACGCGCATGAGCGGGGCCTCGTCGGACAGCGGGTTGGCCAGCGTGACCGTGCGAGCCCGGGCGTCCTCGGCTCTCCAGCCGAGGGCCTCGTGCCGGTCGTCACCGACAAAGGGCGCGCTCCAGATCTCGGTGAGGCCCTGCGCCGCCAGGACATTGGCGATCACTCGCCGGGTGCGCTGGGCATGCGTGAGGCCGTGGCCTCCCGGCGGTGTCGGCACGACCGAGGGGATCCGGTCGTAGCCGTCGATGCGTGCGACCTCCTCGACCAGGTCCGGGGCCGTGCGCAGGTCGGGACGCCACGTCGGCGCCGTCACCGAGAGGAGGTCCCCGTCGCCCTCCACGGTGCAGCCGATCTCGCGCAGGATGCGCTCGACCGTAGCCGCGTCGTAGTCCACGCCCACCAGCTCGGAGGCGTATGCCGTGGGCAGGCTGATCGTCACCGGCTCCGGCGGAGTGCCCACATCGGTCACACCCGCGTCGGCGCGGCCGCCGCCGTAGCGGACGAGCAACTGGACGGCCAGCTCAGCCGCCGCCGGCGCGAGCTGCGGGTCGACCCCACGCTCGAAGCGACGGGAGGCCTCCGAGGGCAGCTTGTGCCGGCGCGCCGACCGAGCGATCGACACCTGGTCGAAGTGCGCCGCCTCGATGAGGACGTCCGTGGTCGCCCCGGTCACCTCGGTCGAGGCGCCGCCCATGACGCCGGCGATGGCGATCGGCAGCTCGCCGCCGTCGGTGATGAGCAGGTCCTCAGGGGAGAGCGCGCGGTCGACGTCGTCGAGCGTGGTCATCCGCTCCCCCTCCCGAGCGCGCCTGACGACGATCGCGTCACCGAGCCGGGCCAGGTCGAAGGCGTGGAGCGGCTGGCCGAGGCCGAGCATGACGTAGTTGGTGACGTCGACGGGCAGGCTGATCGGACGCATGCCCGCCTCGGTGAGGCGTGCCTTCATCCAGGCCGGCGAGGGGGCGGTCACGTCGATGCCCCGGACGATGCGCGCGACATAGCGACCGCAGCCCGCGCGGCCCCGGATGGGCGCCTCGTCGGCCAGCCGGACGGCATACCCCTCGTCGTTCGCGGCCGGCGCCGCGGCGGCAAGCGCCGTCACCGGGTCGGTGAAGGCGGCACCGGTGGCGTGGGAGTACTCGCGCGCGATGCCACGGATCGAGAAGCAGTAGCCGCGATCGGGGGTGACGTTGACCTCGACGGTCTCACGGTCCAGGCCGAGGATCGGGATCGCATCGGCGCCCGGGACGAGACGCGCGAGGGACTCCTCGTCACCGGCGAACCGGCGGGTGAGGACGATGATCCCGTCGTGGTCGTCCCCGAGCCCGAGCTCGCGCTCGGAGGTGATCATGCCGGCGGAGACGTGTCCGTAGGTCTTGCGCGCCGACACCGTGAGCGGGCCCTGCGGAGTCGGCAGGACGCCCCCAGGGAGGATCACGGCCACGAGGTCGCCGACCTCGAAGTTGTGCGCGCCGCAGACGACCCACTGGGGCTCACCCGTGCCGTTGGAGACCCCGACGTCGAGGGAGCACCAGTTGATCGTCTTGCCGTTCTTCTGCGGCTCGGGCTCCTTGGTCAGGACTCGCCCGACGACGAGCGGCCCGCTGACACCGCCACCGTGGAGGCCCTCCTCCTCGAGTCCGACCTTCACCAGGTCCGCGGCGATGTCGGTGCCCGTCGCCTCCGCGGGGACCTCGACGTACTCACGCAGCCAGTCGACAGGAACGCGCATCAGATCTCCATCCCGAACTGCGCGTTGAAGCGCACGTCACCTTCGATCATGTCCCGCATGTCCGAGACGCCCGTGCGGAACATCAGGGCCCGGTCGATCCCCATGCCGAAGGCCAAGCCCGAATAGCGCTCCGGGTCCACGCCACAGGCGCGCAGGACGTTCTGGTTGACCATGCCGCAGCCACCCCACTCGATCCAGCCGGTGCCACCGCAGGTGCGGCACCCGGCGTCCTCTCCGCGGCAGACGAAGCAACGCAGGTCCACCTCGGCGCTCGGCTCGGTGAAGGGGAAGAAGGACGGGCGCATCCGGGTCGTGATGTCCGGGCCGAAGAGCTCGGCGGCGAGCCGGTCGAGAGTGCCGCGCAGGTGGGCCATGGTGATGCCCTCGTCGACGGCCAGCCCCTCGACCTGGTGGAAGGCCGGCATGTGCGTGGCGTCGAGCTCGTCGGTGCGGAAGACCCGCCCCAGGCAGGCGATGTAGAGCGGGACGCCCCGGTCGAGCATGGCGCGGGCCTGCACCGGTGAGGTGTGCGTGCGCAGGATCAGCCCGCCGTCCGGTGGGTCGACGTAGAAGGTGTCCTGCATCTGGCGCGCCGGGTGGTCGGCGTCGAAGTTGAGGGCGTCGAAGTTGAACCACTCGGCCTCGACCTCGGGGCCCTCGGCGATCTCCCAGCCCATCCCGACGAAGATGTCGGCGATCCGCTCGCTCATCAGCTCGGTGGGGTGGCGGCGCCCGAGCGGGCGGCGCCCGGTCGGCAGGGTGACGTCGACGGCCTCGTCGACGAGGATCCGCGCGTCCCGCTCGGCCTCGAGCTCAGCCTGCCGCGCGGCATACGCCTGGGTCACCTGCCCACGGGCCTGGCCGACGCGCTTGCCGGCCTCGGCCTTCGCCGACGGCGGGAGGGCGCCGATCTCACGGTTGGCGAGCGCGAGGGCGCTCTTGTCCCCCTGGTGGCTCGCGCGAGCCGCCTTGAGCTCGTCGAGGCTGGAAGCAGCGGCGGCGGCGGCGAGCGCCTCCTGCACCGCGGCCTCGATGGCGGCGGGGTCGAGCGCGGCCACCTCGACCGGGTCGAAGTTGGTGTTGGGTCCGGACATCGTCTCTTCTCTTCGCGGGCAGGGTGCAGTGCGCGGGCGAGTGCCCCCGGGCGAGGTCAGGTATGCCGTGGGCTCGCCTCAGCGAGCCACGCACCGATCGCCCGAGGGCGCGGTAAATCGCCGCACGGCACGGGGCGTGCTCGGCGAGGTTTTGGTCGGCATGGCGCTCACTCTACCGTCGCTCCTCGTAGCGCTCGCCGACGTCTCGTGATCGCGACGACGAGGGCGCCGAGGACGGCGATGGCCAGGCCGATCACGGCGGCGAGGAGGAAGGCTCCGTCCGCCCCCGCGCCATCGATGGCCACTCCGGCCAGCGGCGCCCCGAGGGCGCTGCCGCCGGTCATCGCCGTGCCGTGCCACCCGAGCGCCTCGCCACGCGCACGGTCCGGGACGATCCGAGTCAGCGACTCCACGCCGGCGGTGATGGTCGGCTGGCAGAACAGGCCCGCGACGGTGACGGCCGCGATGAAGGTCCACAGGTTCGGTGCCAGCACCGGTATGGCCGTGGTCGCGGCCAGCCCGGCGAGCAGGCCGGCCAGGGGCAGCGCGCGCCCGGCCGCGCCGTAGAGCAGTCCGCCGACGAGCGAGCCCAGGCACCAGCCCGCGAAGGCCACCCCGATGAGGGCCGGGCGGCCGAACTCCCGCACGGCCGCGACGATCCCGAGGTCGGTGGCCGAGAGGGTGAGGGTCGCCGCCGCGCAGGCGATGAGGATGGCGAGGAAGCGCAGTCCCAGCCACGCGCGGCGGGGCACGGGATCCTCCGGTGCGGCCTCGGCATGGATCGGCAGGTCCTGCCACCAGAGCACGGCCGCGGCGACCACGTTGAGCAGGAGCACGACGAGGAGCACCCTGCGGGTGGAGGTCGCGGCCGCGATCGCCAGCGCGACGGCCGGCCCGATCGCAGCGGAGAACTCCAGGACCATCCCGTCCAGCGAGAGCGCGGTCCGGCGCTGCTCGGGAGGCACCGCCGTGATGAGGGTCTGCCGGATCAGCGAATGACCCGGGACCACGAAGAGACCGGAGAGCGCCAGGACGAGGAGCAGCACGGCATACGGGACGAAGGGTGCGGTCAGGGCCACGCCGACCTGCACCAGCGCCGACGGGCCGACGACCCGACGCAGGCCGTGCCGGTCGAGCAGCCGTCCGCGCCAGGGTGCGCCGATCGCGATGCCGCCGAGGAGGACCGTCGCGGCCAGGCCGGCCTCGGCATACGAGCGACCGAGCGCGGTGACGATGTGCAGCGAGACGAGCACACCGATGACGAACATCGGCATCCGGATGAGGAAGCCGAGCACCACGGCGCGCCGCACCGCCGGCACGGCGAGGACGGGGCGATAGGCGGAGAGCATGGGCGGCCCATTGTTCCACTGCCGTGGTCGGCTGCCCGGCGCCGCGCCAGCCCACAAATCTTGACTGATTCCAGAAAAGGCGGGACGATGGACGGACCATGACGACGGCGACCATCGACCCCACCGACCTGCTCCGGCAGGCCGGCCTGCGCGTGACCGCCCCCCGGGTGGCCATCCTCACCGAGCTCGCCCGGCTCCCCCACGTCGACGTCGACACCTTGAGCCAGGCCGCCCGCGAGCGCCTCGGCTCGGTCTCGACGCAGGCGGTCTACGACGTGCTGCGCGTTCTCACCACGCACGAGATCGTCCGCCGGTTCGAGCCCGCCGGGCAGCCGGCCCGCTACGAGATCAACACCGGGGACAACCACCACCACATCGTCTGCCGCACCTGCGGCACCTTCGGCGACGTGGAATGCGCCGCCGGACAGCGCCCCTGCCTGGACGTCGTCGACGCCCACGGCTTCCTCATCGACGAGGCCGAGGTCCTCTACTGGGGCCTGTGCCCGACCTGCCAGGCGGCGGCCAAGGCGCCCTGAGCCCTCCCTGACCCACCTGCTCCACCCCCATCAAGGAGATCCAGATGAGTGTCGAAGGACCCCGGCAGGAGCCGGGCAACACCAAGCCCCTGACCACCGTTGCGGGCGCCCCGGTCTGGAACAACCAGGACTCGGTGACCGCCGGCGCGCGGGGGCCCATGCTCCTGCAGGACGTGTGGTTCCTCGAGAAGCTGGCGCACTTCGACCGTGAGGTCATCCCCGAGCGCCGCATGCACGCCAAGGGCTCCGGCGCCTATGGCACCTTCACGGTGACCGGCGACATCACGCAGTACACCGATGCCAGCATCTTCGCCGAGATCGGGAAGCAGACCGAGCTCTTCGTGCGCTTCTCGACCGTCGCCGGCGAGCGCGGCGCGGCCGATGCCGAGCGCGACATCCGCGGGTTCGCGATGAAGTTCTACACCGACCAGGGCAACTGGGACCTGGTCGGCAACAACACCCCGGTCTTCTTCTTCCGCGACGCGCTGAAGTTCCCCGACCTCAACCACGCGGTCAAGCGCGACCCGAAGACCAACCTGCGCAACGCGGAGAACAACTGGGACTTCTGGACCAACCTGCCCGAGGCCCTGCACCAGGTCACGATCGTCATGTCGGACCGCGGGATCCCCGCCGACTACCGCTTCATGAACGGCTTCGGCAGCCACACCTACTCCTTCTACAACCGCGCCGGCGAGCGCTACTGGGTGAAGTTCCACCACCGCTCCCAGCAGGGCCTGAAGAACCTCACCGACGCCGCGGCCGCCGAGATCGTCGGCCAGGACCGCGAGTCCAGCCAGCGCGCGCTCTTCGACGCCATCGAGGCCGGCGACTTCCCGAAGTGGAAGATGTACGTCCAGGTCATGCCGGAGAAGGACGCCGAGACCTACCGCTTCCACCCCTTCGACCTGACCAAGGTCTGGCTCAAGGAGGACTACCCCCTCATCGAGGTCGGCGAGTGGGAGCTGAACCGCAATGCGGAGAACTACCACGCCGAGGTCGAGCAGGCGGCCTTCTCCCCGGCCAACATCGTTCCCGGCATCGGCTTCTCCCCTGACCGCATGCTCCAGGGCCGGCTCTTCTCCTACGGCGACGCCCAGCGCTACCGCCTCGGGGTCAACCACCACCAGATCCCGGTGAACGCCCCGAAGGGCGCCGCCGGCACCGTCAACTCCTTCCACCGGGACGGGGCGATGCGGATCCACTCCGAGCCCACGCCGGGCATCGAGCCCAACTCCTACAGCCGGTGGCAGGAGCAGCCCGAGTTCCGCGAGCCCCCTCTGCGGATCGACCCGCTCGCGGATCGCTTCAACTTCCGCGAGGACGACGACGACTACTTCACCCAGCCGCGGATGCTGTTCCACAGCTTCACCGAGGACCAGAAGCAGCGGCTCTTCGAGAACACGGCCCGGGCGATCTCGGGGGCCTCGCGCGAGACCATCGAGCGGCACATCGCCAACTGCACCTCGGCCGACCCGGCCTACGGTGCGGGAGTGCGCGCAGCCATCGATGCCCTCAATGCCGGGGAGGCACCCAGGGCGGGCACCGCTGACCTCGAGTCCGGCCCGGACTTCGACGGCGACCTGCTCTGACCACACCCCTCGACGGGTCCACCGTGGCCGCTCCGGAGCGATCCGGGGCGGCCACGGTCGTCATTCCACGCCCGAGCGTGCGGCGGGCTCAGTGATCCTCGTGCGAGGGCAGGCGCACCCGCACCCGGGCACCGCCCAGGGGAGCCTCCTGGATGACCACGGTCCCGCCATGGGCCTCGGCCAGCCCGCGGACGATGTAGAGCCCCAGGCCGGTGCTGCCCGGAGCCCGGCCGTGCCAGAACTTCCCGAAGACCAGCTCCCGACGCTCCGGAGGCACGCCCGGCCCGTCGTCGTCGACGACCAGGTCGACCGCCCCGCCCGGTCCGGGCTGGGAGGAGAGGTGGACCCGCGACGAGGCATGCCGCAGGGCGTTGTCGACCACGTTGGCGAGCAGCTGCTCGATCCGGTCCGGGTCCCCCCACACCGTGTCCACGCCCACGTGCGTGGCGAAGGTGCCCGCGTGCCCGCTGGCCACGATGCGTTCGATGTGACGGCCGAAGAGCTGGGCCACGTCGATCTCTCGCGCGTGGAGGGTGAGCCGGCGGGCGTCGATGCGGGAGACGTCGAGCAGCTCGGTGATGAGGCGCGTGACCCGATCGGCGTCGGCCTCGATCGTCTCGATCATGAGCCGTTTCTGCTCATCGGTGAAGCGGTCCCACCGACGCAACAAGGTCGCGGAGAAGCCCTTGACGCCGGTCAGGGGCGAACGCAGCTCGTGCGCGATCGTCGAGATGAGGGCGGCCTGCTCGGCCTCCGCGCGCCGGCGACCGTCGGCCGAGCGCACCCCGACGAGGACCGCCACGACCGGTCCGCGGGCCACCGGGCGCAGGTACCTCGCCGTGATGAGCAGGTCCCGGCCATTGGGCAGGAGGACGACCTTCTCGCGGAACCCGGTGCGGATCGCCAGGCCTTGCCACGGGCTCGCCTGCGGCCACCAGGGCTCCCCCGACGCATCGACGAAGGGCAGGGCCTCCTCGAGGCGGCGGCCGACGAGGTCTGCCGCCGGCAGCCCGAGGATCTGGCAGGCGCGCCCGTTGACCCGCTCGATGAGTCCGTGGGGCGCCACCGCCGTGATGAGCCCGTCGGGCAGGAACTCGGAGACCTGGTGCGCGACCTCGGGATCGGGGAAGGTCACGGGCTCGGCCATGACCCTTGAGCGTACCGGCGGCCGGGGTCAGCGTGGGCGGAGCACTCCGGCGGAGGCGTAGAGGCAGACGGTCGCGGCCATCGCGAGGTTGAGGGACTCGGCCTTGCCGTGGATCGGCACGCGGACCACCTCGTCGCAGGCGGACCGGGTGCGCTCGGGCAGCCCCCAGGCCTCGTTGCCCATGACCCAGCAGTGTGGACCGGTGAGTTCGACGTCGGGCAGGTCGACCGTTCCCGCGCCATCGGCGGCCAGGGTCCGTATGCCGTGCGCCGCCAGGGTCGAGAGGGTCACCCCGGTCGCCAGCCCGGTGACGACTGGCAGGTGGAAGAGCGAGCCGGCCGTGGAGCGGACCACCTTCGGCGAGGTGACGTCGACGGAGGAGTCGGAGACCAGGACCCCATCGGCGCCGACGGCGTCGGCGCCGCGGATGACGGTGCCGGCGTTGCCCGGGTCACGGACATTGGTGAGCAGCACGAGCAGCCGGGGACCTGCCGACAGCACCTCGGCCAGCGTAGGCTCGCTCCGCTCGACCACGCCCACCAGGCCCTGCGGGGCGTCGGTGTCGGCCATCGCGGCCAGCACCTCGGGGGTGGCCTCGTGGACCCACAACCCCGCGGCGCGCGCAGGCTCGACGATGTCCACGGCATACCGCTGCATCGCGTCGGCGGTGAGGTAGAGGTCGACGACGCGTTCGGGCGCCCACCGCACCGCCTCGCGGACCCCTTGCGGTCCTTCGACGAGGAAGCGGCCGGTGCGCTTGCGCACCGGCCGCTGGGCCAGCCCCCGCACCGCCCGCACCCGGTCGGAACCGGGGTTGGTCAGGGCGGTCATGGGGTGGGTGGTTCCTCGTGGATCAGGCGGAGGCAGCCTCGGCCTGGACGTTCGCCTTGGCGATCTCGACGAGCGCCGCGAAGGCCGCCTCGTCGTTGACCGCGAGCTCGGCGAGCATGCGACGGTCGACCTCGACCTCGGCGTTCTTCAGGCCCTGGATGAACCGGTTGTAGGTCATGCCGTTCGCGCGAGCCGCGGCGTTGATCCGCTGGATCCAGAGGCGACGGAAGTCACCCTTCTTGGCGCGGCGGTCACGGTAGGCGTAACCGAGGGAGTGGGTGACCTGCTCCTTGGCCTTGCGGTACAGGCGCGAGCGCTGCCCGCGGTAGCCGCTGGCGCGCTCGAGGACGACCCGGCGCTTCTTCTGGGCGTTGACCGCCCGCTTCACGCGTGCCACGTGAGTACTCCTTGCTGGTTGTTGTTACGTCGACGTGGCGCGGCTCAGAGGCCGAGCATCTTCTTGATCTTGGGGGCGTCGGCCTTGGCGACCTCGATGTCCTTGGACAGCGCGCGGGCCTTCTGCGGGGACTTCTCGTGGAACTTGTGGACCACTCCGGCCTGCTCGCGCATGATCTTGCCCGAGCCGGTCACCCGGAAGCGCTTCTTGGCGCCGCTGTGGGTCTTGTTCTTCGGCATGGTGGATATCTCTCTTCGCTGCTGGTGGTGCGTTGCTGTCGTCGGGTGGGGCTCGCGCCCTCAGGCCGGGGTGGCCTCGGTCGTCTCGGTCGTCGGCGCGTCGAGCCCGTCAGCGCTCGCCGGGGCGTTCGCGGCCGGCTCGGCGTCGTGCTCCTCGCGGCGCCGGCGGCGCTGCTCGGCCATCGCCTCGGACTTCTTCTTGGTCGGCGCGATCACCATGATCATGTTGCGGCCGTCCTGCTTGGGCGCGGACTCCACGACACCGAGCTCGGCGATGTCCTGGGCCAGCTTCTGGAGGAGTCGGAAGCCCAGCTCGGGTCGGGACTGCTCCCGACCGCGGAACATGATCGTCACCTTGACCTTGTCGCCGCCCTTGAGGAACCGCTCGACGTGCCCCTTCTTGGTGGCGTAGTCGTGCTGGTCGATCTTCGGGCGGAGCTTGATCTCCTTGATGACCGTGTTGACCTGGTTCTTGCGGGCTTCACGGGCCTTCATGGCGGCTTCGTACTTGTACTTGCCGAAGTCCATGAGCTTGGCGACCGGCGGCTTCGCCATCGGGGCCACCTCGACGAGGTCGAGGTCGGCCTCGGCGGCCAGCTGCAGGGCCATCTCGACGCGGACGATGCCGACCTGTTCTCCGTTCGGGCCGACCAACCGCACCTCGGGAACCCGGATGCGGTCGTTGATGCGAGGCTCGCTGATGTTGCTCTCCTTCGTGCGTCTGAGGTCCGTCGGCACGAAGAAGGCTCCTCGTGCGAGTGCGCGAGGAGCCCAGCAACCGTCCGGGGACGCGTGAAGGCGACGTCACCGATGGGTGACGCACGGCCACGCGGCCGGACCGGGACCCGGCGACCAGAAGGTCGACGCGGGTGGAAGCGGGGCTTCTCTTGCACGCCGTGGGCCCCTCCGGGGAGGAGACCGCGGCCGGTCAACACCCAAGGCTACCAGCGAGGGGGCTGCGCCTCGAAATCAGCGCAGCGACATCAACGCAGACGGAAGGTCAGGCCGTCGATGCGGGCCCGCAGTTCGCCGTCGGTCGCGAGCCGCTCCCCCACCCGGGTCGCCAAGGCCTGCACGTGGTCGGTGGCCAGGCCGGGAGCGAGGGTCAGCTCGACGACCAGGACGCCGTCCGTCGCGTCCGCGAGCCGGTATGCCGTGATCGCGCCTTCGTCGGCCACGGCGCGGCGGACGCTGTGGTCGACGAAGGGGTCCGTGGCCGGTGGCTGCCAGGGCCGCTCCTGGGCGAGCGACCAGACCATGCTCGGTCGCAGGACGCGCGCGGGCCCGGCGAGGTCGACGACGATGACGTCACAGCGCTCGGAGACGGCAGCCTTCGCCATGCGGGCCGGCGTGACGGGGCTGGGGCGTGCCTGCGGGTCCCACGCGGCCAGGGCCTCCAGACCGGTGAAGACCGGGAGGGCCCGCTGCCCGTCCGGAGCGACGAGGGTCACGACCGCCATGTCGACGTGGGTGTCGACCGCCAGCGGGCCGGAGTCGTCGACCGCGACCGGCTCGGCGACGATCGGGACGAGGAAGCGCCCGGACTCGACCGCGGCCATGAGGGTGGCGTCGTCGGCGACAAGCGCGGCGACGAGGCCGGGGTCGGCGACGCCGGTGTCGGTCTCGAAGCCGCTCGGGGAGAGCACTCGGCCGCCCCAGGTGGCGCCGGCCGAGTCGGTGGCCTCCTCCCCCGGCACGTGCTGGGGGTGGTGGGCGTGGTCGCGCGGGTTGCTCATGGCATGCATCGGGTCGGGCGGGTGAGGGTCGTGGTCATCAGGCACTGCGTCATCGGGCAGGCGTCGTCGGTCGCGCCCCGTGGGTTCACGCTCGGCCGGCGACGTCGAGCGCCTCCGGCAGGGTGAAGGCTCCCTTGTAGAGCGCGGAGCCGACGATGGCTCCTTCGACGCCGAGGTCGACGAGGCCACGGATCGCCTCGAGGTCGGCGAGCGTGGAGACGCCTCCGCTGGCCACGACGGGTCGAGCGGTGCGCGCGCAGACCTCACGGAGCAGGTCCAGATTGGGCCCCTGGAGCATGCCGTCCTTGTTCACGTCGGTGACGACGTAGCGGGCGCAGCCCTCGCGGTCGAGGCGGTCGAGGGTCTCCCAGAGGTCACCACCCTCGCTGGTCCAGCCCCGCGCGGCCAGGGTCGTGCCACGGACGTCGAGACCGACGGCGATCCGGTCGCCGTGCTCGGCGATCGCGCGAGCCGTCCACTCGGGGTGCTCGAGGGCGGCGGTGCCCATGTTGACCCGCCGGCAGCCGGTGGCCAGTGCCTGGCTCAGGCTCTCGTCGTCGCGGATGCCGCCGCTCATCTCGACCTTGATGTCGAGCCGACCGACGATCTCGGCGAGGAGCTCGGCATTGCTGCCGGTGCCGAAGGCGCGGTCGAGGTCGACGAGGTGGATCCACTCGGCGCCCTGCTCCTGCCAGGCGAGCGCGGCCTCGATCGGGTCGCCGAAGTCCCACCCGCTGCCCGAGATCCCCTGCTGGAGCTGCACAGCGCGTCCGTCGCGGACGTCGACGGCAGGGAGGAGTTCGAGGCGGGGGTGCGGGGTGGTCATCTGGTGCTCCGGGTGGGATCGGTGGTCAGGGGTGGTCACGGCTGGTCGGTCGGTGGCATCGGGGCGGTGAGCGTGCCCTCATGGCCTCGCGGCACGCCGGTGAGGTCGGTGCCCTGACGACGGATCGCCCAGAAGGCCAGGGCGAGGATCGCCGCGAGCACCATCACCCCGATGCGCACCGGCCCGGACAGGTCGAGGAGCCAGGTCACGACAAGGAGCCCCAGGGCCGTGCCGACGCCGGCGGCCACGGTGGGCGTGCGGCGACGCGGACGGGCGCCGGCTCCCGTGCGTGTGGCGTGCCGGGTGCGTGTGCGGCGGGGGCTCGTGGACGTCCGCGACGAGGTGGTGCGGGCTTTGCGCTTGCGCGTCGCCATCACAAGGTCTCCATCCAGTTCTTCAGCAGGGCCAGTCCGGCCTCGCCGGACTTCTCGGGATGGAACTGGGTCGCGGTCAGGGGCCCGTTCTCCACGGCCGCCACGAAGCGCTCGCCGTGGGTGGCCCAGGTGACCACGGGCGCCACCGGCGCGAAGGTCGGCGAGGAGGGCTCCAGGGTCCAGTCGTGGACGGCATACGAGTGGACGAAGTAGAAACGCTGGTCCTCGACGCCCGCGAACAGGCGGGAGCCGACGCCGGCCTCGACCGTGGACCAGCCCATGTGCGGGACGACCGGCGCCCGGAGCCGCTCGACCGTGCCGGGCCACTCGGACAGCCCGGCCTCGGTGCGCTCGCTGGGCTCGGTGGAGCCCTCGAAGAGCACCTGCATCCCGACGCAGACCCCGAGCACCGGACGCCCACCGGCGAGCCGCCGACCGATGAGGAGCGGGCCGTCCGCCGCTCGCAGCCCGGCGGCACAGGCATGGAAGTTGCCCACACCGGGCACGAAAAGGCCGTCGGCGCCCAGGGCGGCCCCGGGGTCGGCGGTGAGCTCGACGGAGGCGCCCACGTGCTCCAGCGCGCGCACGGCCGAGCGGACGTTGCCGCTGCCGTAGTCGAGGACGACGACCGTGGGGCTCATGGCTGCCCCGCCATGGGGTCCTCGTCGTGGTGCAGGGCGTCGAAGGCACGCACGGCGCGCGCGTCGGGCTCGATGCCCTCGACCGGTCCCGGGGCGCCCGCCGGACCGTGGCGGAGCAGGTCGGCACCGGGCAGGCCCACCAGGTGCAGCAGCCCGGTGAGCCGGGTCAGGGGGGTGCCCGAGACGTCGCGGAAGTGCGCCACCACGTCGGCCGTGGTGGCGCCCGAGCCGGGGCCGGCCACCTGGACGATGAGTCCGGCCGGCAAGGGCGCGAGGTCGGGCGTGCGGCGCACGCCCCGGCCCGGCTCCCACACCAGCCAGCGCTGCTCGGCCCGCCAACCGCGGGGTTGGACGGTCACGACGGCGCAGCCGTCGAGGACGAAGAGCCCGATCGAGGGGCGCCGGCTCCGGGGCGTGGGCCGGGCCGCGAGCACCTCGAGCCCCACGTCATAGGGCGCGCGGGTCCGGGCAACGACCTCGGTCAGGCACACCCCGGTCCAGCCCGGGAGCTGGACGGCGGCCGCGGGCACCAGGCCGCGTCGCAGCCACCGGGCGGAGGCGCGTGCCTCTCCGCGGACGAGCACGAGGCCGTGCCCCACCGTGGAGGAGGCCGTCCTGCCCGATGTCGGCTCGGTCATGGTGGCGCTCAGAGCGCACCCTTGGCACTCGGGACGCCCTCGACCCGCGGGTCGCGGGCCACGGCCGCGCGCAGGGCCTGCGCGACCGCCTTGAACTGGGCCTCGACGATGTGGTGCGGGTCGCGTCCGGAGAGCACGCGGACGTGGAGCGCGATCTGGGCGTTGCTCGCCAACGACTCCCAGACGTGCCGGGTGAGCGAGCCGACGAAGTTTCCCCCGATGAGGACGTGCTCCTGCCCGGCCGGCTCCCCGTCGTGCACGACATAGGGGCGCCCGGCCACGTCGACGACCGCCTGCACCAGCGCCTCGTCGAGGGGCACCGCGGCATCGCCGAAGCGGGCGATCCCGCGCTTGTCCCCCAGGGCCTCGCGCAGTGCCTGCCCGAGCACGATCGCGACGTCCTCGACCGTGTGGTGCGCGTCGACGTCGACATCGCCCTCGGCCTTCACGGTGAGGTCGATGAGCGAGTGCTTGGCCAGCGAGAGCAGCATGTGGTCGTAGAAGCGGACACCCGTGCTCACCTCGCCCCGGCCGGTGCCGTCGAGGTCGACGCTCACCTCGACCGAGCTCTCGGAGGTGGCGCGCGTGACGGTCGCCGTGCGGTGGGTCGCCGTGCTCATCGGGCGCTCTCCTTGCGGTGGGTCGGGGCCAGCTCGGCCATGGCGCGGAGGAAGGCGGTGGTCTCCTCCGGGGTGCCGGCCGAGACTCGAAGATATCCGGGAATGCCGACATCGCGGATGAGGACCCCCCGGTCGAGCAGGGCCTGCCACGTCGCGTGGCTGTCGACCAGGTGGCCGTAGAGGACGAAGTTGGCGTCGCTGGGCACCGGGGACAGGCCCATGCCGAGGAGCTCGTCGACGATGCGGTCGCGCTGGTCCTTGATCGCGTCGACGGTGTCGAGCATGAGCTCGGTGTGGGCCAGGGCGGCGAGCGCGACCGCCTGGGTCTGGGTGCCGAGGTGGTAAGGCATCCGCACCAGCCGCAGGGCGTCGACCAGGTCGGCATCGGCGGCGAGGTAGCCCAGGCGGGTGCCGGCGAGCGCGAACGCCTTGCTCATCGTCCGCGTGACGACGAGCCGGGGACGACCCTGGAGCAGGGTGAGCGCCGACGGCGTGCCGGGGCGAGCGAACTCGGCATACGCCTCGTCGACGACGACCAAGGCCTGCGGGGCGGCATCGTGGACCGCCTCGACGACATCGAGGCCGAGCGCGGTCCCCGTCGGGTTGTTCGGCGAGCAGAGGAAGACGACCTGGGGCTGGTGGGCGCGCACCTGCTCGACGGCGGAGTCGACGGTGAGGTCGAAGGCCCCCTCCGCGCCGACGCCACGCATCCCGTCGACCCAGGTCGTGCCGGTCGTCGTCGTGATGATCGGGTGCATCGAGTAGGCCGGCGTGAAGCCGAGCGCGACCCGCCCCGGACCGCCGAAGGCCTGGAGGAGGTGGAGCAGCACCTCGTTCGACCCGTTGCCCGCCCACACCTGCTCGACGCCGATCGGCGTGCCGGTGCGCGAGAGGTAGTCCGCGAGCACGGTCCGCAGCTCGGTGAACTCACGGTCCGGGTAGCGGTTGAGGCCGCTCGCGGCCTTGCGCACCGCCGTCGTGATCTCGTCGACGACGACGTCGGGCACGGCATACGAGTTCTCGTTCGTGTTGAGCGCGACCGGCACGTCGAGCTGCGGTGCGCCATAGGCGGATCGGCCCCGCAGGTCGGGGCGGAGCAGGCCCTCGATCTCGGCACGCACGGCTCAGCCCAGCTCGGGGAGTCGGGCGATGATCGCGTCACCGTGACCGGGCAGGTCCTCGGAGCGGGCAAGGGTGACGACGTGCCCACCGACCTCGCGCAGCGCGGCCTCCGAGTAGTCCACGACGTGGATCCCGCGCAGGAAGGACTGCACCGACAGGCCGCTGGAGTGGATGGCGCTGCCGCCGGTGGGCAGGACGTGGTTGGAGCCGGCGCAGTAGTCCCCCAGGCTCACCGGCGAGAAGGACCCGACGAAGATCGCCCCGGCATTGCGCACCCTGGCGGCGACCGCGGCGGCGTCGGCGGTCTGGATCTCGAGGTGCTCGGCGGCATACGCATCGACGACGCGCAGGCCGGCCTCGACGTCGTCGACGAGGACGACGCCACTCTGCGGCCCGGTCAGGGCGGTCAGGACGCGCTCGTGGTGCTTGGTCGCGGCCACCCGCGCGGCGAGCTCGGCCTCGACCCGCATGTGCAGGTCGGGTGAGTCGGTGACGAGCACGGAGGCGGCCATCGGGTCGTGCTCGGCCTGGCTGATCAGGTCGGCGGCCACGTGCCCGGGGTCGGCGGTGGCGTCGGCGAGGATCGCGATCTCGGTCGGTCCGGCCTCGGCGTCGATGCCGATCAGGCCCTTGAGGAGGCGCTTGGCCGCGGCGACGTAGATGTTGCCCGGGCCGGTCACCAGGGCGACCGGCTCGCAGGTCGAGGCCTCGTATGCCGTGCCGTCACCGCCCGTGGCCGGGCTCGCCTCCTCCTCGAAGCCGTGGGCGAAGGCGGCGATCGCCTGGGCGCCACCCATGGCATAGACCTCGTCGACACCGAGCAGCGCACAGGCAGCGAGGATCGTCGGGTGCGGCCAGCCGCCGTGCTCCCGCTGGGGTGGGGAGGCCACGGCCAGGGAACCCACCTCGGCCAGCTGGGCCGGGACGACGTTCATCACCACGCTCGAGGGGTAGACCGCCAGGCCGCCGGGGACGTAGAGGCCCACCCGGTCCACCGGGACCCAGCGCTCGGTGACGGTGCCGCCCTCGGTGACCGTGGTGACGGTGTCCTGGCGGCGCTGGTCGGCATGGACCAGCCGGGCACGCCGAATCGCCTCCTCGAGGGCGGAGCGCACCTCGGGGTCGAGGGTGGCCAGGGCCCCTTCGATCACCTCGGCCGGGACGCGCAGCCGCTCCGGACGGACCCCGTCGAAGCGCTCGGCGAGCTCGAGCAGCGCGGCCGCGCCGCGATCACGGACGTCGTCGCAGATCGGTGCGACGGCCTGCACGGCCGCCTCGACGTCGAACGCGGCCCGCGGCATCGCCCGCCGGAGCTCCCTCAGGGTCAGCGTGCGGCCACGGAGGTCGAGGACGGAGAGCATGGCCCCCAGTCTAGGTAGGCCATCCCAGCCCTCGGACGGACGTCTCAGTCCGCCGGCCTGGTCAGGCGCAGCGCGGCCATGGCCGCGAGGGCACGGGCCACCTCGATCGTCTCGCTGATCGAGACCTGCTCGCGCGGGGCATGGGCGAATCGCACGTCGCCGGGGCCGTAGTGCAGCGTCGGGATGCCGCCGAGGCCGGTGTAGAGCCGCAGGTCCGACCCATAGGGCGCCGCGGCGAGCGCGGCCTGTCGTCCGGCCGTGAGAGCGATCGCCGCACGCACCTCGTCGACGAGGGGGTGCCCGCCCTCGAGGGCCCCCTCGAGCGCCCCCGAGGCGAACTGCCCCCCGGTCCACTCCACCCGCACCGGGTGGCTGCGCAGCCACGGGTCGGCAGCGCACGCATCGGCCACGGCCTCCTCGAAGGCGGTGCGGGCCTCCTCCACGTCCTCACCGAGCCGCACGCCGTAGCGGCCCTCGGCGGTGAGTGCGTCGGGCACCGAGCTCGACCAGTCACCGGCCCGGATCCGGCCGATGGAGATGCCGAAGGGCAGCGGGTTGTCGCCGAAGGCGGCCGGTCGGTCGGCATTGCGCCGCTCCTCGAGCGCCCGGATCGCCGTGTGGACCGGCCAGAAGGCCTCGAGCGCCGAGACGCCCTCCGCACGCGTGCTGCCGTGGGCAGCGCGCCCCTCGACGTGCAGGGTGAAGGTGAGCGCGCCGGCGTTGGCGACGACGAGGTGACCGCTCGTCGGCTCGGTGATCACCGCGACCTCGCCCCGGTGCCCTCGGCGCAGGGTGGCGAAGGCCCCGAGGCCGCCGTCCTCCTCGCTGATGACGTGGTGGAGCGCGAACCGTCGCGTGAGGGTCACCCCTGACCGGACCAGCGCGGTGGCGACCGCGAGGTTGACCGCGACGCCGGCCTTCATGTCGCAGGCGCCCCGGCCATGGAGGACGTCGCCGCGGATCTCCCTGCTGAAGGGTCCACCGGCGGACCACAGCCCGAGGTCGCCGGTCGGCACCACGTCACTGTGGCCTTGGAGGACGAGGGCGACCTCGCCCTCACCCTCGGAGGTGCCGACCAGGCCCCACCCCTCGGAGCGCTCGCTCTCGATGCCGGGATGGTCCGGGTCGGCGGCGAGCGCGTCGAGGTCAAGGGCCCAGTGGTCGACGTCGAGGCCCAGACCGCTCAGTCGATGGCTCAGCCGCCCCTGGAGCTCGGACTCGGCGTCCGATCCGGTGATGCTCGGGACGCGCACGAGGTCGACGAGGTCGTCGACGAGGGCCTGCTCGTCGAGGGCGTCGATGACGGCGGTCTGCGCAGCGGTGAGCTCGTCGTGGGGCACGGCCCCATGGAACCACGCCCGTCGCCCACGACGTGCGGCCTCACTGCTCGAAGAAGACCCGTTCGTAGGCCGTGCGCGCATGGCGGGTCAACCTGCGGTACTCCTCGTCGAGGAGGTGGCCGCTCCCGGGCGGCCGGCGCAGGACCCTCGCGACGCCCTCGGCGTCACGGACGTCCGAGGGCAGGGACTCCAGCGACCGGCCCCGCCACAGCATCCCCGCGTTCCGCAGCCGGGAGGTCATCGTCCATGCCTCGAGGAGCTCCTCGGCGTCGGTCGCGGCGACGAGTCCGAGGGCCCGCGCCGCCGTCAGGGCCTCGACGGTGGAGGTGGTCCGCAGCTCGGGATGCGCATGCGCATGGCGGAGCTGCACGAGCTGGGCGCACCACTCGACATCCGAGAGGCCCCCGTGCCCGAGCTTGAAGTGGGTCTTGCGGTCCGCTCCGCGGGGCAACCGCTCGGACTCCATCCGTGCCTTGAGGGTGCGGATCTCCCGGACCTGCGCCGCGGTCAACCCCTCCCGCGGCCAGCGGATCGGGTCGATGAGCGCCAGGAACCGGTCGGCGAGCTCGGGGTCGCCGGCGACCGGACGGGCCCGGACCAGGGCCTGGGCCTCCCACACGAGGGACCAGCGCTCGTAGTACGCGGCATACGAGGCGAGCGAGCGCACGAGCGGGCCGTTCTTGCCCTCGGGGCGCAGGTCGGCATCGATCTCGAGCCTCGGGTCCGGGCCGGGGAGGCCGAGGACGCGCAAGAGCTCCCGCACGACGTCGAGGGCGTCGTCCTGGGCCTGCTGGTCGTCCGCGCCCGGGACGGGGTCGTGGACGAAGAGGACATCGGCATCACTGGCGTACCCCGCCTCGCGACCCCCGAGCCGACCCATGCCGACGACGAGCAGCCGCGTCACGAGGTCACGGCCCTGCTCGGCCACGTGAGCCCGCACGACCTGCTCGAGGGCCACCTGGATCAAGCCGCCGGCGAGGTCGCTGAGGGCATGCCCGACGTCGGTCGTCGTGAGCGAGCCCTCGAGGTCGGCGACGGCGAGACGGAAGAGCTCCGCGCGGCGGATCGTGCGCGCGGCCTGCACGGCCTGGTCGAGGCTGCCCTGGCGACCGGCCGCGGCCCGCATCCGCGACTCGACCTCCTCACGGGTCCGTGGCCGCAGCCCGGAACCGTCGCCGAGGAACTGCACGCAGTCCGGGGCCTGCTCGAGCAGCTCGGCCGCGAACCGGCTCCGTCCGAGCGTGTGGGCGAGCCGCTCGGCGGCGCGACCCTCGTCGCGGAGCATCTTGAGGTACCAGTGGGTCGTCCCGAGCTCGTCGCTGACCCGCCGGAACGCGAGCAGGCCGGCATCGGGATCGGCCTCGTCGGCGAACCACCCGAGCATCGCCGGCAGCAGCTGGCGCTGGATCGCCGCGCGGCGGCTCACGCCCTCACTGAGGGCCCGCAGGTGGTTGAAGGCCCCCTTCGGGTCACGGAAGCCGAGCGCGGTGAGCCGGGCCTGCGCCGCCTCCGGGGTGAGCCGGACCTCACCCTCGGACAGCTTGGCCACGGCGGCGAGGAGCGGCCGGTAGAAGATCCGCTCGTGGAGCCGGCGCACCTCGCGCGCGGTGGACCGCCAGCGGGCGAGGATCTCGGTCGCCGGGTCGGTGCGGTGCCCCAGGGCCCGCCCGAGGCGCCGCAGGTCGGCCGGTGCCGTCGGCATGAGGTGCGTCCGGCGCATCCGTTGCAGCTGGATGCGGTGCTCGAGGGTGCGCAGGAAGCGGTATGCCGTGGCGAGCGCGGCCGCGTCCTCCCGCCCCACGTAGCCACCCCGGGACAGCGCCTCCAACGCCGGGATCGTCGTCGCCGACCGGAGGTTGTCGTCGGCACGCCCGTGGACGAGCTGGAGGAGCTGGACGGAGAACTCGACGTCGCGCAGGCCCCCCTTGCCGAGCTTGATCTGCCGGTCCGCCTCCGCGGCCGGCACGTGGTCCTCGACGCGTCGCCGCATCGCCTGGGCGTCGCTGACGAAGTTCTCGCGGCCGGCGGCCGTCCAGACGAAGGGGGACATCGCCTCGACGTAGGCCGCGCCCACCTCGGGGTCGCCGGCCACCGGCCGCGCCTTGAGCAGGGCCTGGAACTCCCACGTCTTCGCCCACCGCTCGTAGTAGGCACGGTGGCTGGCCACGGTCCGCACGAGCGGGCCCTGCTTGCCCTCGGGACGCAGGGCCGGGTCGACCTGCCACAGCGTGCCGGCGCCGGTGTTGGCCGAGCAGATCCGCATCAGGGACGTCGCGAGGTCGGCACCGATCGCGAGCGCCTCCTCCTCGGGCACGCCGTCCGCGGGCTCCACGGCGAAGATGACGTCGACATCGCTGATGTAGTTGAGCTCGCGGCCACCGGTCTTGCCCATCGCGATGACGGCGAGCCGGCACCGCTGCGCGCGCTCCCCGGCCCGGTGCACGGCGAGGGCGTGCGCGGCGGCGAGCGCCCCTTGGGCGAGGTCGGCGAGCGCAGCCGCGGTGCGTGGCAGCTGGTCGGTGGGGTGCTCGGCCTCGAGGTCGAGGGCGGCGATCCCGAGGAGCTGGCGACGGTACTCCACACGCAGGGCGTCCTCCCCCGCGGTGGCGCCCTCGGGCGCGGTGAGGGCTGCGGCCGTGAGGAGCTCGCCGCGGGACTCCACCGGCAACGGCTCGGCCGAGACCAGGTCGAGCACGTGCTCGGGATGGGCCACGAGGTGGTCGGCCAACGCGAGCGAGGCGCCGAGGACCTCGAGGATGCGGCGTCGACCGACGCCGCCCTCGACGAGGACCCGCTCGACCCGGGTCCGCAACGCGGGCGCCGGCCCACGGCATACGGACTCCATGAGCCGCACCAGGCCGAGGAGGGCCTGGTCCGGGTCGGCGGTCTCGGCGAGGGCACGGGCCAGGCCGTCGTCCTCGATGGCGTCACGACGCTGGATCACCCGCTCGAGGACGGGGTCGTCGAGCAGGCTGAGGGCTCGGCGCGGCTCGTCGAAGCCGAGCCGCGTGAGGGCGCCGGGGATGGACTCCCCGCGGGGGGCGGTCACCGCCTCAGAGCCGCAGGTAGCGGTCGAGCTCGAAGGGCGTCACCTGGGCGCGGTAGTCGTCCCACTCGCGCCGCTTGTTGCGCAGGAAGAACTCGAAGGTGTGCTCGCCGAGGACGTCGGCCATGAGCTCACTGGACTCCATCGCCTGGATGGCCCGGTGGAGCGAGGAGGGAAGGGCCTTGATGCCCATCGCCTTGCGCTCGACCTCGGTGAGGCCCCACACGTCGTCCTCGGTCTCCGGCGGGAGTTCGTAGCCCTCCTCGATGCCCTTGAGGCCGGCCCCGAGGAGGACGGCGAAGGCGAGGTAGGGATTGCACGCCGGGTCGATGGTCCGGACCTCGACCCGCGTGCTGTTGCCCTTGTTCGGCTTGTACATCGGCACCCGCACCATGGCCGAGCGGTTGTTGTGCCCCCAGGTCAGGTGGGCCGGCGCCTCTCCCCCGCCCCACAGCCGCTTGTAGCTGTTGACCCACTGGTTCGTCACGGCGGTGATCTCCGCCCCGTGGTGCAGGATCCCGGCGATGAACTGCCGCCCGACCTTGGAGAGCTGGTAGGGCGCACCGGGCTCGTGGAAGGCGTTGCGGTCACCCTCGAAGAGGCTCACGTGGGTGTGCATGCCCGAGCCGGGGTGGTCGGCGAAGGGCTTGGGCATGAAGGTGGCATAGAGGTCCTGCTCGAGGGCCACCTCCTTGACCACGGTCCGGAAGGTCATGATGTTGTCGGCCATGGTGAGCGCATCGGCGTAGCGCAGGTCGATCTCGTTCTGGCCGGGGGCGCCCTCGTGGTGGCTGAACTCCACCGAGATCCCCATCGACTCGAGCATCGTGATCGCGGCCCGCCGGAAGTCGTGCCCGGTGCCGTGCGGGACGTGGTCGAAGTAGCCGGCCTGGTCCACGGGGGTGGGCGTGCGTCCGGGCTTGGGTTCCTTCTCGAGGAGGAAGAACTCGATCTCGGGGTGGACGTAGAAGGTGAAGCCCAGGTCTGCCGCGCGCCCCAGCATCCGCTGGAGGACGTTGCGCGGGTCGGCCATGCTCGGCGCCCCGTCGGGCAGGGTGATGTCGCAGAACATCCGCGCCGTTCCCGGCCGGTCGCCCCGCCACGGGAGGATCTGGAAGGTCGAGGGGTCCGGCTTGGCGAGCATGTCGGCCTCGTAGACGCGCGCGAAGCCCTCGATGACGGAGCCGTCGAAGCCGATGCCCTCGGCGAAGGCCCCCTCGAGCTCGGCCGGAGCCACGGCCACGGACTTGAGGGTGCCGAGGACGTCGGTGAACCACAGTCGGACGAACCTGATGTCGCGTTCCTCGATGGTGCGAAGGACGAACTCCTGCTGACGATCCATGGGCGCATCCTGCACCAGCCGTGTTTCGGTCGCGTTACGTCGCCGGCGACGACGCCCGCCTCCACCCCTCGGGGTGGCTCTCGCCTCGTGCTTGGTCACGGCAAGATAACGATTGCCGACTCGGATCGCGCCCGCTGGCGCCGAGAGCGACGATCCCACACGGGCGCCGATCGGTGGCCCACGTCGCTCCGACGTATGTCCGCACAGACAGGATGCACAGTGACGAAACGTCTGCATCGCGGCGCCAGGGCCTTGAGCTTTGCGTCTGCAGGCCTGCTGACCGCAGGATTCTTCGCCGCCGCGCCCGCCGCATCAGCGGCTCCGGCGCCCTCGCCGGCCGACTCCGCCGTGGCCACTCTCGCCGACCGTGGCGAAGCCGGAGGGGGCCACGTCCCCACCCACCCGCTGAGCGTCGCGCGCAAGCAGGGGGCCCTCAAGGACTCCGTCATCCAGCGTCAGCTCAAGGGCGACAAGAGCGCCACCGGCAAGGTGGTCAAGGTCGGCAAGGGTCAGTACGTCGAGCTCCAGCGGGAGGCCACCGACCCCGTCTTCGTGATCATCGTCGAGTTCGGTGACGCGCAGCACCCCAACCCAATCTTCCAGGGACCGCCCCCGGACGGCTCCGCCACCGATGTCACCGGCCCCCTCCACAACGAGATCCCCCAGCCGGACCGGTCAGTCGACAACTCCACGCTGTGGAAGGCGGACTACAACCGCGAGCACTACGTCGACATGTACTTCAACCGGATGGCGAACTACTACAAGGCCCAGTCCTCCAACCGGTACTCCGTGACCGGTGACGTCCACGGCTGGGTCAAGGTGCCCTTCAACGAGGCGCTCTACGGCCGCAACTACTGCGGCGGCATCGTCTGCCCCACCTCCAAGGCGTTGGCCCGGGACGCGATGGCCGTCTGGGTCGACCAGCAGCTGAAGTCCGGCCTGACGATGAGCGACGTCCAGGCCGAGCTGAAGAAGTACGACGTCTGGGACCGCTATGACCTCGACGGCGACGGCAACTTCAACGAGCCCGACGGCTACATCGACCACATGCAGATCGTCCACGCCGGCGGCGACGAGGCCGCGGGCGACCCGCACCAGGGCACCGACGCCATCTGGAGCCACCGCTGGTACGCCAACCTGCAAGCAGGCGGGCCCGGCGGCCTGGCCGGTGTCCAGATCGGCGCCAATGGCGGCCTGGTCTCCTCCTCGATGGTCCCCAACAACCCGACCGGCGTCTGGCTCGGTGACTACACGATCCAGCCGGAGAACGGCGGCCTCGGCGTCTTCGCCCACGAGTACGGCCACGACCTCGGCCTGCCGGACCTCTACGACACCTCCGGCAACACCGGCGGCGCGGAGAACTCCACCGCCTTCTGGACCCTGATGTCCTCCGGCGCCAACATCGGCAGCGGCTCACCCGACGGCATCGGCGATGCCCCGACCGACCTGTCGGCCTGGGAGCTGCTCACCCTCGGCTGGTTGGGCCCGCAGGGCTCGAAGGGCCCGTTCTACGAGGTCGTGAAGCCTGGCGAGAAGAAGAACGTCAAGCTCGGACCGAACGTCCCGGCGACGAAGTCCCCGCAGGCGATCTTCACCGTCCTCCCGGACAAGGTGGTCGACCGCAACCTCGGCGCCGGCGCGGAGGCCGGCGACTTCTTCTGGGCCACCGGCAAGGCCGACACCACGTCCACGATGACGGCCTCGGTCACGGGCGCCACCGTGACGGCCAAGGTCCGCTACGACATCGAGGTCGACTACGACTACGCCCGGCTGCAGGCGCAGGTCGGTGGCGTGTGGGTCAACGTCTCGACCAACCTGTCGACCACGTCGGACCCCAACGGCAACAACCCGGACAAAACGGGCATCACCGGTACGTCGGCCGGCTATGCCACCGGCGCGTGGGTCGACCTCACGGCCACGCTTCCGAGCGGCACCACGGCCGTTCGCTTCGCCTACACCAACGACCCGGCGGAGTTCGGAGACGGCTTCGGCGTCGATGCGGTCAAGGTCGGGGGCACCCCCGTGGCCGACAGCGCCTGGAGCCTCGACGGCTTCCAGCTCGCGGTCAACGGGATGGTCAAGGATGCCTTCTTCAACGCCTACGTCGCCGAGAACCGGCAGTACGACGGGTACGACGCCTCGCTGAAGAGCGCCTACAACTTCGGCTTCCTCGACAGCAAGCCGGACTGGGTCGAGAACTTCCCCTACCAGAACGGCCTGCTGATCTGGTACTGGAACGAGCAGTACGCCGACAACAACGTCGGTGACCACCCCGGTGGCGGCCTGCTCCTCCCGGTGGACGCGCACCCGAGCTTCCACCACTACGCCGATGGCACGCTGATGCGGCAGCGCCTGCTGAGCTACGACTCGACCTTCGGGACCGAGGCCACCGACGCCATCACGGTCCACAAGAACAGCCAGCCGTCGACGATCCCGTCGCAGCCCGCGGTGAACGTCTTCGACGACACCAGGGACTGGTGGTTCGACTGTGACACCGACGCCTGCACCGGCTCCCACCAGGGTCGCTACCAGCCGGGCTGGACCGGTGTCGACGTGCCCAAGACGGGGACGACGATCACCGTCAACGGCGCCACCACGAACAGCCACCTCAACGTCACCGTCTCTGCCAAGTGACCTGACGACGGTCGGCTGATCGACCCACAGGAGGGCCCCGTCACCGGAAGGTGACGGGGCCCTCGTGCATGTCCCCACGGCATACGGCTCGCCCTAGGATCGGGACATGAGCCAGACGCCTGCGTCCCCCGCCCCCGAGAGCACCGCCCCCTACGGCACCGGGGCGCAGGCGGCCCCCCAACGCCGCATCCGGATCCCGCACCTGATGGCGATGAAGGAGCGGGGCGAGAAGTGGGCGATGCTCACCGCCTACGACATGTACACCGCGGAGATCTTCGACCAGGCCGACATCCCGGTGCTGCTCGTCGGGGACAGTGCCGGCAACAACGTCTACGGCTTCGAGACCACCGTGCCGGTCACGGTCGACCACCTCGTGCCCCTGTGCCGGGCCGTCACCAGCGCGGCGAAGCGGGCGATGGTCGTGGCCGACCTGCCCTTCGGGTCCTACCAGGCCAGCCCCCAGCAGGCGCTCGCGACGGCGACCCGCTTCATGAAGGAGGGGCTCGCCCACGCGGTGAAGCTCGAGGGCGGGAAGGCGATGGTCCCCGAGGTCGAGCTGCTCGTGCGCGCCGGCATCCCGGTCATGGGCCACATCGGCTTCACCCCGCAGAGCGAGCACGTGCTCGGCGGCTACCGCGTCCAGGGCCGCGGCGAGGCCGCGCGACGCACCCTCGAGGACGCCCTCGCCCTCCAGGAGGCCGGGTGCTTCGCCATCGTCATGGAGATGGTGCCCGCTCCCCTGGCCAAGGAGATCACCGAGGCCCTCGTGATCCCCACGGTCGGCATCGGCGCCGGCCCGCACTGCGACGCCCAGGTGCTCGTCTGGCAGGACATGGCCGGCCTGCGCGGCGGTCGGGCGCCGCGCTTCGTCAAGAAGTACGCCAACCTCCGCGAGGACCTCGGCGACGCGGCCAAGGCGTATGCCGCGGACGTCGCCGACGGCTCGTTCCCGGCCGCCGAGCACAGCTTCGAGTCCTGAGCCCGGAGCCGACGATGGGCCTGCCCTACGACCCGTTCACCCGCTGGCGGGAGATCTCCGACGGCTCGGGTGGCGCCGCGCACTACCAGGAGCGCTTCGACGCGCTCGCCGCCGAGGGCCAGGACGTGCACGGGGAGGCCGCCCTCGTCGCCGCACTCGTCGGCCCACCGCCTCGGCGGGTCCTCGACGCCGGGTGCGGCACCGGACGCGTGGCGATCGAGCTGGCGCGGCGCGGCTACGACTGCGTCGGCGTGGACGCCGACAGCCAGATGCTCGAGGTCGCTCGGGTGCGCGGCCCGGGCATCCACCTGATCCACCAGGACCTGGCCACGATGTACCTGCGCGCCCAGCTCTTCGACCTCGTGGTCGCGGCCGGCAATGTCATCCCCCTGCTCGCCCCGGGCACGCTCGACGCGGCGGTCGAGCGGATGGCGGCGCACACGGTGCCGGGCGGGCTCGTCGTCTGCGGCTTCGGCACCGACTCCGCCCACCTGCCGGACGGGTGCCCGGTCACCCCGCTGGCCGACCTCGAGCGGGCCTGTGCGCTCGCCGGGCTGGTGCGGGTCGAGCGGTGGTCCTCATGGGACCGTGCCCCGTGGACGGCGAGCGCGGGTTACGTCGTCACGGTCCACCGTCGACCGGACTGACGAGGTCTGGTCTGCGGTCAGTCCTCGAGGTCGTCGTCGTTCCAGCCGGGAGCGGCGCCCCGGCTCTCCCACTCCTCGTCCTCCTCGTCCCACCGTTCGGTGTTCTCCCGGGCGTGCTCGAGGGCCTTCTCGGCCTCGGCCTGGGTCGCGAAGGGGCCGAGCACGTCGGCTCCCGGGCCGCGCGTCTCGTCGGTCTCGACGCTCTTGGTGGCGAGGTTGTACCAGAAGGCCATCGTGCTCTCCTTGGGCTCGGGTCGTCGTCGGCGCGAGGGGTGCGCCGCACGTCCGACTGTCGGGCGGACCGGGTGGCTGCCTAGACTCCACCGTATGCCGGTGACCTTCGCAAGTGTGGCCCCCGGATCGGTGTCTGCGCGGCGCGCCGTACCCGCCTCGATCGTGGCTCCGGAGTACGTCGACCGCCCCACGCCGGTCGAGGGCCGCGAGCCCAATGTCAAGAGTGCCGAGACGATCGAGGCGATGCGTGTCGCCGGCCGGATCGCGGCCCGCGCGATGGCGGAGGCGGCGGCGGTCATCGCCCCCGGGGTCACCACTGACGAGATCGACCGGGTCGGTCACGAGTACCTCCTCGACCACGGCGCCTATCCCTCGACCCTGGGCTACAAGGGCTTCCCCAAGTCGCTGTGCACCTCGGTCAACGAGGTGATCTGCCACGGCATCCCGGACTCACGCCGGCTCGAGGACGGCGACATCGTCAACATCGACATCACGGCCTACGTGGGCGGCGTGCATGGCGACACCGATGCGACCTATCTCGTCGGCGAGGTCGACGAGGAGTCGAGGCTGCTCGTCGAGCGCACCCAAGAGGCGATGATGCGGGGCATCAAGGCGGCCCTGCCCGGTCGAGCGATCAACGTCATCGGGCGGGTCATCGAGTCGTATGCCGCCCGCTTCGGTTACGGCGTCGTCCGCGACTTCACCGGCCACGGGATCGGCACCGAGTTCCACTCCGGGCTGATCGTCCCCCACTACGACGCCGCCCCGGCCTACGACCTCGTGATCGAGCCGGGGATGACCTTCACCATCGAGCCGATGCTCAACCTCGGCACGCCCGAGTGGGAGATGTGGGACGACGGCTGGACGGTCGTGACACGCGACCGGCGTCGGTCGGCACAATTCGAGCACACCATCCTCATCACCGAGACCGGCAACGAGATCCTGACCCTCCCGTGACCCGACAAGGAGTCCCCATGGCCCAGCAGTCCAGCCTCCCCCTCGGCATCGACGTCGGCGGGAGCGGCATCAAGGGCGCGCCCGTCGACCTGGCCACCGGCCAGCTGACGGCCGAGCGGCTCCGCATCGAGACCCCCCAGCCCTCGACGCCGGAGGCGGTCGTCGGTGTCATCGCCCAGATCGTCGACGCCTTCGCCGACCAGGTCGGGCCGACCGCTCCGATCGGCATCACCATCCCCGGGGTGGTCATGCGGGGCGTGGTCAAGACGGCCGCGAACATCGACAAGGGCTGGATCGACTGCGACATGGAGAAGCTCGTCGAGGACCGGCTCCAGCGTGACGTCGTCGTCGTCAACGACGCCGACGCCGCCGGGGTCGGCGAGCTGCACTACGGCGCGGCCAAGGGCCACGAGGGGCTGGTCATCATGACCACGCTCGGCACCGGCATCGGCAGCGCAGTGATCCACGAGGGCCGGCTCGTCCCCAACTCGGAGTACGGCCACCTCGAGATCGACGGCCACAACGCCGAGAGCCGGGCAGCGGCCTCGGCCAAGAAGCGTGAGGGACTGTCGTGGGAGCAGTACGCCAAGCGACTGAGCCGCTACTACCAGTTCCTCGAGTCGGTCACCTGGCCGGACCTGTTCGTCATCGGCGGGGGCGTGTCGAAGAAGCCCGAGAAGTTCCTGCACCTCATCGAGTGCCGCACCCCCGTCATCGCCGCGACCCGGGCCAACGAGGCCGGCATCATCGGTGCCGCACGGATGGCGGCGGACGCCCAGCAGGTGCGCGGACGGCATACGGCCTGATCGGGCCTGGCGTCAGGAGAAGGTGACCGCGCCCCGGCCCAGGAGGTCCATGACCTCGGTGTCGGGGCACCCCAGCGTGCGCGCCTGCCCCAGGTAGAGCGCGCGGCCGTGGGGGGCGAGCAGCGAGTCGTGGATCGGGAACGCACGGGCGACACCCAGGCGCCGTAGGAAGGCCGTCATCTCGCGGCTGCGCTGCCAGGGGGCGTTGAGCGGGAAGCCCAGGACGTCGACCTCGCCCGGATCGGCGTCGAGGGCGTCCCCGGGGTGGAAGAAGGTCGGCTGGCCGGGGGCGCTGAGGCGGACACCGACATTGGAGATCCGCGGGATGTCCTCGTGGATGAGGGCGTGGACCTTGCCGACCGGGTCGATGCGCAGGTCGCCGATCCTCGTCCCCTCGGCCGCATGAGTGGTGGCGTCCACGCCGAGCCCGGCGAGGACGGCGACGCTGTCGGGGTCGCACAGGACCTGAGCCTGGGGATTGGCGCGCACCAGCTCGGGCAGCCGGTCGGGATCGAGGTGGTCGGCGTGCTGGTGGGTCACCACGATCGCGGCGAGATCCCGCACGGGCGAGAAGTCACCCGCGAAGGTGCCCGGGTCGATGAGGACGCGGACGTCGGCGCTCTCGACGAGGACGCAGGCATGACCGAGGTGGGTGAGCTCCATGAACCCACGCTAGGCCACCGTGGCAGCCGGAGGGACCTCGCGGCGGGCCCCGACATGACCTCGGCGAATTACATGGATGTGACTCATGTGAACCCAGTGACAGGTGTGATTTCGCGTCCTACGGTGGAGGAAGCCACGCCCGAGACAACCCACGCATCCACGGACCTCGTCTCGAAAACCCCTGTGCCGGAAGGAGACTCGCCCGATGCCTCGTGCGCGCCTCCGATCGGCAGCCACCGGGCGCACGCGCGCCGTCCTGGCTGGGGCGGCCCTCGTCCTCGTCGTCGGCGCCCTCGGCCCGCCCGCCCTGGCGCAGCCGTCCGGCTCGGCGCTCAGCGGCCTGGGCGCCGACGTCACACCCAGCCAGGGGCAGGTCGACGCGGCCCGGGCCGCCGTCGGTCGGGCATCCTCCGCGGCCGATCGGGCCCAGGCCGCCTATGACGCCGCGGGGCTCGAGCTCTCCCGGGTGCAGGGGACCGTCGCCGCCGCCGAGGCCGACGTCCTCGCCGCCGAGGCCGCGCTCACGCGACGGACGGCCGATGCCGGCGCCGCCGCGGAGCAGGCGGCGACCTCCGCGACGACGGCCGAGCAGGCCCGCAGCGAGCTGCGCCGCGACGCCGCCCTCGTGTGGCAGGGCCAGGGCGCCCTGGAGGGGGCCGAGGTCTACCTCTCCAGCGGTGGTCCCCAGGAGGTCGCCGACCGGCTGAGCGCCCTGGACCAGCTCGGGATGCGTCGCCAGGCCCGGCTCGAGCGCGCGACCATCGCGAGCCGGATGGCGGCGGAGGCCAGGCGCGGGGCGGAGCGAGCCCAGCAGCAACAGCAAGAAGCGGCGGTCGCCGCCCGTGACGCCCGGGACCGCGCGCGGGCCACGCTCGACGCGGCCACCGCGCGGGCGCTCGAGCTGCAGCGCGAGCAGGACACCCAGGTCGCCGAGCTGGCCCGCCTCCGCGGTGTGGCCGCGAGCGTCGAGCAACAGCGTCAGGACGGCCTGGCCGCCGACGCCGCCCGACGAGCCGCCGAGCAGGCCGCGGCGGTCGAGGCCGCCCGCGCGGCCGAGGCGGCGCGCACGGCACGGGCGGCCGAGGCGGCCCGTGCCGCCAAACCGGCGGCGCCCTCACCCACCACGGTGACCAGCAGCAGCAGCGGGTCGGCGGGGGCAACGCCGGCAACCAGCACCTCCAGCACGTCCAGCACCGCGAGCCCGCCACCGAGCAGCGGCACCACGGGCGGCACCGGCAGCACGGTGACCCCGGGCGCCACGGGGAGCGGAACCGGCCTCACCCCGGACCAGGCTCGTGCCGCCGCACGGGGCATGCTGCCGGCGTGGGGCTTCACCGACGCCCAGTGGCCCTGTCTGGATTCGCTGTGGACCGGGGAGAGCGGCTGGCGCTGGTCGGCGCGCAACCCCTGGTCGGGGGCGTACGGCATACCGCAGGCCCTGCCGGCCTCCAAGATGTCCACCGCCGGCGACGACTGGCTGACGAACGCGCGCACCCAGATCAGCTGGGGCCTGACCTACATCAAGGGACGCTACGGCACCCCTTGCGGGGCCTGGGACGCCTGGCAGTCGCGCAGCCCGCACTGGTACTGAGGGGCCACGGCCGCCGTAGACTGGTGCACGGATGAGTCGGCCAGGCGGTCGCGTCGGTGAGCCATCACCGCCGAGGAACGTCCGGGCTCCACAGGGCAAGGTGGTGGGTAACACCCACCCGGGGCGACCCGCGGGACAGTGCCACAGAGAACAGACCGCCTCGCGCCCGGTTTCGGCCGGGAGCGGGGTCAGGGTGAAACGGTGGTGTAAGAGACCACCAGCGATCCGGGTGACCGGATCGGCTCGGTAAACCCCACCTGGAGCAAGCTCAGACAGGATGCGCTGAGGGCGGCCCGCCCGAGCATCCGGGTAGAGCGCTGGAGGGCGTCGGCAACGGCGCTCGTAGATGGATGACCGTCGCTCCCCCGCCGGCAACGGTGCGGGAGAACAGAACCCGGCGTATCGGCCGACTCATCCCCCGATTCGAGGTAAAACCGCCGATGATCATCGGCGGTTTTACCTCGAATCGGGAGGGGTGAGGGTGAAGCGGACCGTGCTCGTCGCGATCTCGGCCTCGGTCAGGCGCGCCCGCACCTGGGTGCCCGGCTCCCCCGGACCGGTCGCGCCGGCGACGACCGCAGGCTCGATCAACTGGATGAGGGCCGAGTCCTTGCGCCGCTCGTTGCGCTCGACGACGACCGCGTCGAAGTCCTCCCCCACCCGACGCTCCAGCACGGCGGCCTCGGTCGCGTCGACGCACGCCCGGTTGACGGCGTTGGCCAGGGAGTCGGTCGTGCGCATGATCTCGGGCAGCGTGGGCAGGGCCTCGCGCACCCAGGTCGGGATCTCCTCGCCGGCCGAGATGGCGGCGCACAGGGCCAGCCCGAAGCGGTCGACGAGGCGACGCAGCGGCGCCGTCACGTGGGCGTAGGTGCTCGCGACCGCGGCGTGGAGGGGCTGCTCGGGCGGCTCACCGTCGAAGGGGGTGTAGCCCGCACCACGGAAGAGGCCGGTGGCTTCATAGATGAGCGCCAGGTGCTCGGGGTTGTCGCGGTCGAGGGAGCGGAGGAACTCGCCGTAGCTCTGCTTCCCCGACCAGGGAACGCCGAGCGCCTTGGCCATGTGCCGGAAGGCGTCGATCGTGCGCTGCTCGGCCGGCGGCATGGTGCGCAGGATGCCGATCCCCGCGCCGAGCATGAGCTCGGCGGCCGCCATCCCGGTCATGAGCGACATCTGGGCGTTCCAGTCCTCGACGGCGAGCGGCGGCCGGAAGTGGATCGCATAGGACCCGTCCTCGAGGTGGTCGACGACCTGGTCGGGCATCGGCAGGTTGGCGCCACCACGGGCCGCCTCGCGGGCCAGTCGCAGCAGGCCGACCTCCTTGAGCAGGACCAGGCGCTCGTCCGCGGTGCCCTCGTCGATGAGCCGCTGCACCTGCTCGTAGTCGAACCGGTCCCGGCTCCGCACCAGAGCGCGGTACACCTCGACCGAGGTCCCCTCCCCCGAGGCGTCGACGCTCATGTCCCAGACGTAGGCCGGCGCCACCTGGTCCGGCAGCAGGGACGCGGCCCCCTCCGAGAGCTCCGGCGGGTGCAGCGGGTTGCGCTGGTCCGGGCTGTAGATCGTCTGGCCGCGTCGACGCGCCTCGGTGTCGATGGCGCCGCCGGGGGCGACGAAGGCGGTGAGGCAGGCGATGGCATAGCGGACCCGGTAGTTGGGCCCGACGCGTTCGATGTGCAGGGCCTGGTCCAGGTCCATGGACCCCGGCGGGTCGATCGTGAGGAAGGGCACGTGCGTCTCGTCGCGGGTGACCTCCTCGACGGGATCGGCCGCCACCCGGCGGGCCTCCTCGACGACCTCGGCCGGGAAGGCACCCGGGACCTTCAGCTCCGCCCGGATCGCGGCATACCGCTGCAGGAGCTCGGTGCTGCCCGGGGCGACTCTGACGATCTGTTTGGGCATGGAAGGCAACCTACCTGCCCGCTCCCGGCCGCCGGCGTTGGCCGTACCGTGGTCCGGTGCTCATCCTCCTCCCGCCCTCCGAGGGCAAGACCGGCCGTGTGCGGGGCGCGCGCCTGGACCCGGCATCCCTCTCCTTCCCCGAGCTGAAGACGGTGCGGGCGAGAGTCGCCACCGCCCTCGCCGACGTGAGCGCCGCCGGCGACGCCCCTTCCGTGCTCGGGGTGAGCGCCAACCTCGTCGACGAGATCGCCCGCAACACCGTCCTCGCCACGGCACCGACGCTGCCGGCGCTCGAGTGCTACAGCGGCGTCCTCTACGACGCGTTGGCGTATGCCGACCTCTCCCCGGCCGCTCGGCGTCGCGCCAACCGCTGGCTGGTCGTCGTCTCCGCGCTCTACGGCGCGGTCCGACCCAAGGACCGGATCGCGCCCTACCGCCTCTCGATGGCGGTCAACCTGCCGGGTGTGGGACCACTCGCGTCGGTGTGGAAGCCGCACCTGGCGCCGCTGCTCACCCAGGCCGCCGGGCGCGGCCTGGTCGTGGACTGCCGTTCGAGCACGTATGCCGCAGCCTGGACTCCCACAGGGGAGCTCGCTTCCCGCTGGGTGCAGGTCCACGTGCCCGGCGCGACGCACATGGCCAAGCACACACGTGGACTGGTCGCTGCGGCCATCTGCGAGCTGGACCGTGAACCCGGGACCCCCGCGGCGCTGGCCGCGGCGCTGGCCGCATCGGGCCGCTTCGAGGTGTCCCTGGCCGAGCCTGCGCGCCCCGGCCGTCCGTGGACGCTCTCCACCACGCCCGCCTGAGCAGCCGGACTCTTCCTCACCTCACCGAGGTGGGTGCGCAGGGCGGGATCCCTGACCCCGATGAGCGCACCCAACTCAGGTCAGCGAGGCGGCGACGGTGGCGGCCAGGTCGTGCACGGCCTCGCGGGCCGCCGCACCCGGCGTCCCGACCAGCTCGAGTGCCGGAGCCACAGCGCGCCACTGGAGTCCGGTGACGACCCGCTCGATCGACGTCACGGCCCCGGTGGTGTCGTTGTTGCCGTGCACGATCGCGGCATACGGCAGTCCCACCGTCTCGCGCAGGCAGGGGTAGTAGATCGTGTCGAAGAAGTGCTTGAGGGCACCGGACATCCATCCCAGGTTGGCCGGCGTCACGAGCAGCACCCCGTCGGCCGTCAGCACGTCGGCCGCGGTCGCCGAGAGGGCTGCGCGGGTGACCACGTCCACCCCCTCGAGGTCGGGATGCCTCGCCCCGGCGAGCGCCGACTCGAGGACTTCGTCGAGCGCCGGCGACACCGTGTGGTGGACGAGGAGGAGCCGAGGCATGCGGGCCGACCTACCAGCCGGCGGCCGCGAGCGCCTGCTCGATGTCGGCCCTGAGGTCGGCCGGGTCCTCGAGACCCACCGAGATCCGGACCGTGCCGTCGACGATGCCGACCTTCGCCCGGTCCTCGGGCGAGAGCCGGCGGTGGGTGGTCGTGGCCGGATGGGTCGTCAGCGACTTCGCGTCTCCGAGGTTGTTGGAGATGTCGATGAGGGTGAGTGCGTTCATGAACCGGAACGCCGCCTCCTTGTCACCATCGAGCTCGAGGGTGAGGACGGTGCCACCACCGGTCATCTGGCGGCGGGCCAGCTCGTGCTGCGGGTGCGAGTCCAGCCACGGGTGCAGGACCCGCCGGACGCCCGCCCGTCCCTCGAGGGCGGCCGCCATGGCCAGGGCACTGTCGTGCATCCGCTCGACCCGCAGGCGCATCGTCTCCAGGCCCTTGGTGAGGACCCAGGCGTTGAACGGCGAGAGCGAGGGTCCGGTGTGGCGGACGAGGTTCTTGACCGGGCCCTGGACGAAGTCCGCCGGGCCGAGCACGGCTCCACCGAGGGTCCGTCCCTGGCCGTCGATGTGCTTGGTCGCCGAGTACACGACGATGTCGGCGCCGTGCTCGAGCGGCCGGCTGAACACGGGGGTGCCGAAGACGTTGTCGACGACGACCTTGGCGCCCGCGGCGTGGGCCAGCGCACTGACCGCGCCGATGTCGACGAGCTCCATCATCGGGTTGCTCGGCGTCTCGAAGAAGACCGCCGTCGTGGGGACCGAGAGGGCCTCGCGCCACTGGTCGAGGTCGCTGCCGTCGACGAGCACGGTCTCCACCCCGAACCGCGGCAGGATCTCGTCGACGATGACGAAGCACGAGCCGAAGAGGGCGCGGGAGGCCACGAGCCGATCGCCCTGCCCGCAGAGTGCCGCCAGGGCGAGCCAGACCGCCGCCATCCCCGAGGCCGCGGAGTAGCAGGCTTCAGCCCCTTCGAGCCGACGCAGCCGCTCCTCGAACATCGTGACCGTGGGGTTGCTGTAGCGGCTGTAGATGTAGTGCTCGACCTCGTCCTTGAAGGCCGCCTCGGCCTGCTCCGCCGACTCGTAGACGAAGCCAGAAGTCAGGTAGAGCGCCTCAGCGGTCTCGTCGAAACCGCTGCGGGACAACCCTCCCCGCACGGCGATGGTGTCGGGCGACCAGGCGTGGTCGGTCATGGCACTCAGCCCTGCTTCCAGGCGAGGCCGACGTTCTTCCACCCGTTCACGGCGCGGTGGCCCTGCGCGTCGTGGGCGCCCTCGAAGCCGTCGAGGATGTTGTGCGCCGGTCCGAGACCGGCGGCCGTGGCCGCCGCCGCGGCCGCCTGCGAGCGCACGCCGGAGCGGCACAGGAAGTACATCGGCCGCCCCTCCTCGACCCCGGCGGCCCGCAGCTGCTCCACGAAGGCGGGGTTGACGGCCCCGTCGGGGTAGCCCAGCCACTCGACGAGCACCAGCGGCGCACAGTCCTCCGGGAGCACCGGGACGCCGACGTAGGTCCACTCGGCGCGCGTCCGGACGTCGACGAGCACGCCGCGCTCGGGACCGGTGACCGCGGCATACGCGTCCTGGGGGGTGACATCTCCGGCATAGGTCATGCGCGACAGCGTAGGCCGACGCGCGGGTGCCGCGGTCCCCGTCTCGACTCGCGAGGCGGTATGCCGTGGGCCGGGCTTCCGCAGCCGGCTCCCGCCCCGCTCAGGTGCGGTTGACGAAGGCGAGCTGGATCTCGCCGTTCTCCCAGGCCTCGACCGCCGTGAGCGAGCCCGGCGCGATCGCGAGCCGCCACGCCTTGTCGTCGTCGAGCCCGAGCAGGTGGGCGAGGAGGACGAAGATGACCATCCGGTGGGAGACGAGGATCGTCGTGCCCCCCTCGGCCAGCAGCCGCTCCCAGGCGGGGATGACGCGCGCGGCGAGGTCGATGCGCGACTCCCCTCCGGGTGCGGCGTAGCTGCCGTCCACGCGCATCCGCTGGAAGCCGCGCTCGGGGTCCTTGAGCAGGTCGCTGATGAGCGCCCCGTCCCAGGACCCGAAGCCCTGCTCGTCGAAGTCGGCGTCGGCACACGCCTCCGCCCCGATCGCCTCGGCGATGGCGGCGCCGGTCTCGATCGCCCGAGCGAGGGAGGAGGTGACGACGCGGGCCGGGCGTCCGGCGAGCAGGTGGCCGATGGCGCGACCGGCGGCGGCGGCCTGGGCCTGGCCCGCGGTCGAGAGCGAGGGGTCGGCGCCGCCGCGGCCGTCGAGGCGTCCCTCCTCGGTGAACGCGGTGACTCCGTGGCGGACGATGACGACGCGGGTGACGGCCCCCCGCCCCGGACCCCGCGGCGTGGGCGAGGGGATGGACGACCCACCGGTTTCGGTGACCCCGGGCCCCTCGGGTGCCTCCTCGACCGTGGGCAGGTCGTCGACAGCCGCCTCCCCACCGAAGGTCCGGTCGACGCTCTCCCCGTCCATGGCGATGTTGGAGAGGGCATCGGCGGCCTTGTTCTGCTCGCGCGGGATCCAGGTGAAGGTGACCGACCCACCCGCCGCTCGGCAGCGCTGGACGAGGTCGCGGGCCTCGAGTGCGAGGCGGCGCATGTCCTCGTGCTTGATCTTCCACCGGCCCGACATCTGCTCGACGACGAGCTTGGAGTCCATGCGGGCCTCGATGTGCGCACCCTCGTCCACGGCGAGCGCGGCCTCGAGTCCGGCGATCAACCCGGTGTACTCCGCCACGTTGTTCGAGGCCAGGCCGAGGGGCTCGGCACGTTCGGCGAGGAGTGCACCGGTCTCGGCGTCCCGGACGAGGGCGCCGAAGCCGGCCACACCCGGGTTGCCCCGCGAGCCCCCATCGGCCTCGACGACGAGGCGACGACCCGGTCGCCCCGATGGCCCCGCTCGCCCCGGCCGGCTCACAGCCCGGACTCGGCCGTCCGCACGAGGATGCGGCGGCACTCCTCGCAGCGAAGCACCTCGTCAGCGCTCGCGGCCCGGATGCGGTCGAGGTCGACCTGGTTGAGCTCGAGCTGGCAGCCGCCGCAGCGGCGCCGGGACAGGGCCGCTGCCCCGATCCCGCTCGTGGCCCGGATCTTGTCGTAGAGGTCCACGAGGTCCTGTCCCGCCCCGGAGACCAGGTCGGCCCGTGGGGCGGCCACCGATCGGGCCTCGGCATCGAGCTCGGCCAGGCGGGCGTCCCGCCGCTCCTCGAGACCGGCGATCCGCTCCCCCAGCTCGCCGCGACCGCGCTCCAACTTGCGGACGTCGGACTCGGCGGCCTCGGCCCGCTCCATGACCTCGAGCTCGACCTCCTCGAGCTCACCCTGACGCCGCGCGAGCGACTCGAGCTCGTGCTGCAGGGCCTGCAGGTCCTTGGCGGTGCCGGTGCCGGCGTCGAGGCGGGCGCGGTCGCGCGCGGCCCGGTCGCGCACGAGCTGGACGTCGGCCTCGGCCTTGGCGATCTCGCGCTGGATGTCGCCGAGCTCGGTGCGGGCCCGGATCAGCTGGTCGTCGATGAGGCCGGCCTTGTGGTTGAGGTCGGCGAGCTCGACCAGCTCCGGCAGGTGGCTGCGCGCGTGGGCGATCTGGGCCAGGCGGGTGTCGATGGACTGCAGGTCGAGCAGGCGGAGCTGACGCTCGGGAGCGGCTTTCACGGCATACCTCCGATGGGGTTTCTCGAGCGGGTGGTGGTGGGCCCGGCCGGGCTCGAACCGACGACATCCACGGTGTAAACGTGGCGCTCTACCAACTGAGCTACAGGCCCGCGCCGCCGAAGTCGCGGCGGCGGGGTGCCCCATTGTGTCAGGCCGGGAGGGCGCCCTCTGCGAGGTCGCCGAGGACCTCGTGGAATCCGCTGAAGTCGCGGCGCTCACCCGGGGCGTTGACCAGCGCCCAACGCACGACCCCGTCGGTGTCGATGAGGAAGGTGCCGCGCACGGCGAAGCCCCTCTCGTGGAGGACGCCGAAGGAGCGCGCGACCTCGCCGTGCGGCCAGAAGTCGGACAGGAGGGGGAAGAAGTAGGCCTCCCGGTCGGCCCACGCCCGGAGCGAGAACGAGGGGTCGCAGGAGATCGTGACGACCTGGACACGGTCGTTGTCGAAGCGGCCGAGGTCGTCACGGATCTCGGTGAGCTCCCCCGTGCAGAGGCCGCTGAAGGCGAACGGGAAGAAGACGACCAGCACGGCGCGGTCCGCGCGGGCGCTGGACAGGGTGAAGGTCGACCCGGACTGGTCGAGCAGGGTGAAGTCGGGTGCGAGGTCGCCGATCGAGAGGGGGGTGTCGCGTCCGTCAGGCATGGCGCCAGTGTCGCACCTGCCGGTGTCAGCGTCGTGCGCCCGCCTTGGGTGCGACCAGCTTCACGGCCCGCCACCCGGCGTCGACCTTGAAGCTGCCGGCGGCGTGCAGGCCGGCGGTCGCCGCGGCCTCGTCGATGTCACTCGGGTCGACGACCACCCCGTGCCCGGTGCGCGGGGTGAGGAGGAGGACGAAGCCACCCTCGGCGACCACGCTCACCGTGTCGACGAGCGCATCGGTCAGGTCACCGTCGTCGCCGCGCCACCAGAGGAGGACGGCATCGACCTCACCGGTGTAGTCCTCGTCCTCCAGGGGCCCGGCGACGCGCGCCTCGACCTGCTCGCGCAGGGCCTCGGCACAGTCGTCGTCGTAGCCGAACTCCTGCACGATCTGCTCGGCCGCGAAGCCCAGGCGGGCTACCAGGCCGGGATCGTCCACGCCCGAGGCCGGATGCGGCGTCATGACCGACCGTTCAGGGAGGCAGTTGTGCTCACGGATGACAGTCCACCCGAGTCGGAGGGGGTCGCGCAAGGTGTGGGTGCACCACCCCTGGCCGCGGCGGAGCGCGCCGACTCCGTGGCGAGCAGGCGCTCGGCCTGGCCGAGCGAGAGGTGCTCAACCTGCGGTGACACCGGCCCGGGCGTGGAGACGAGGTGGACGCTCGCGAGGTCGAGCGCCCGGTCGATCGGCCCCTGGTCGAGCGTCAGCGACTGGATCCGGGCGTGCGGCACCGAGACGACCCGTCGGGTCCACCGCCCCGAGCGGATGAGCAGGCCGTGGCCGGAGACGGCATACCCCCGCCGTCGCCAGCTCCAGGGGTGGAACCAGCGGGCGCTGCGCGGTGGGCCGTCCCAGCCGGGCTCGCCCCCCTCCCCGAAGGCGGCCACGGTGACGGCCGCGGGGTCCACCCGGGGGTCGAGGAGGGTGAGGACGTCGGCGGCCTGCTCGAAGGTGCCGACCGGGAGGACAACGGTCTCGTTGGTCAGGTCGTTGCCCTCGCCGTGCACGCCGGCCACGTTGACGCGGGCGCGCCACCAGCCGAAGGTCCGCCACCACAGCGGCTGGACCAGCTCGATCGCCTGGACCCGGTGGAGCGGGACCGTGGTCGTGCGGTGGTCGGTCAGTCCGTGCAGCACGCGCACGGCCTCACCGTGGTCGGTCATCGAGAAGTTGCCGTGCTTGAGCAGCTCCTTGACCCGCCCCGAGAGCAGCGCGGCGAGCGCCGGGAGCATGGCCGGGAGGCTGCCGAGGAATCCGGCTCGTGACCCCATGACGCTGGAGAGGGCGTAGCCGCCGCCGATCCAGGCCGCTCCACCGATGACCAGCCAGAGGACCGAGGAGTGCAGGAGGGTCGCGGCGAGCAGCCGGGCGTTGGGCACGGTGAGGACCGGGCGGCCGCTGTCCGGGGCGAGGCCGAGCAGGTCGCCCGGGAGGCGACCGGCACGCGGCGCGGCCTGGGCCTCGGCGCGGCTCGGGACCGGCGGGATCCCGCTGGCGTCCCCGGGCGGTGCCGGTATGCCGTCCGGTCCGGTCTCCGGGGTCGCCGCGGCGGGCCTCGGGGCCGGGACCGGGACGGGGAGCAACGGGCCAGGGGGTGGGACGTGCGCCGGGCCCTGCCGGGAGGAGGCGGCCGCCCGCTGGATCCGGTCGCGCACGTCCTGGGCCCGGGCGAGCGGCAGGAAGGCGAGGGTGACATTGGAGTCCTTGCCGCCGGCGGACTGGACGACGACCTGGGCCAGGCCGAGCAGCTGCGCGAGGAGCGGCCGACCGATCTCGACGGCCTGGATGCGCTCCATCCGAACCTGCCGCTGCTCCCGGAACAACCAGCCCTTGCGGAGCTCGACATGACCGCGCGAGATCCGGAAGCGGGTGAACCGCCAGTTCAGCCAGGCCCCGCCCGCCACCGCTGCCAGGACCGCGAGGAGCAGGCCGAGCGCGATCCATGGATGGTCGAGCAGGCCCGAGAGGACGCCGTCGCCGCCGTCCTCGGGGCCACCCGGCACCCGACCGCCGGCGCTGCGCAGGACGTTGTCGACGAACTGGCTGACGAACCAGCCGACCGCCGCCACGAGGACCAGGCCCCCGCGCAGGACGAGCGAGAGCGGGGAGAGCCGCTCCCACGCCGGCGCCTCGGCCGTCGGTGCCAAGTGCTGCGGGTCCTGGCTCACAGGTCGGCCCGCTGGCTTTCGCCCCGCTCCATCAGCCGGGCCCGGAGGGCCTCGGCCTCGGCGATCGGCAGGCCGCTCAACGAGCCGCCGCTGGCCGGGCTCGCCGTGTGGAGCTGAAGGCTGGCCAGTCCGAAGGCGCGCATCAGCGGCCCGGACTGGACGTCGACGTACTGCAGCCGCGCGTACGGCACGCTGACGAGCGTGCGCAGGAGCCGGCCCTTCCGGATCACGAGCTCCTCGTCGAGCTCGACGAAGGTGATCGCGCTCACCTGCCGGGTCACGACCCAGGCCTCGACGAGGGCGATCACGACGAAGGCGGCGACCCCGAGCCAGGCCCAGCGGGTGAAGATCACCGCCACCACGGCCGCGGCGACGATCGGGACCAGGCTCCCGGCGGCCAGCCCGAGGAGGCGGACCGTGGCCAGCTTCGAGGAGACCGTCCGCCACGGCAGGTCCCCGCCGTGCAGGGTGACCTGCTCGCCGCTGCCCCGAGGCGGCTCGGGACCGAGGTCCTCCGTCGTGCCGGTCACGCCCTGGCTGTCAGGCTCACTCATGCGCCCAGCCTTGCACGACCTATCCTCTGCGTCATGGGACGGGTGACCACCCGCGTGCCTCGGGTGCGCTTCGACGCCGCCACCGGCGCCGGCACGCCGCGCCCGGACACGGTCGTCGTCGAGGAGCCGCTGGAGCTGCGGGTCGGCGCCACCGTGGTGGGCACGACGATGCGCACCCCCGGCGACGACTTCGACTTCGCCCTGGGTCACCTGCTGACCGAGAGCCTGATCCGGTCCGCCGAGGACGTCGCCGGCATGATGCACTGCACCGATGTCGACGCCTCGGGCTCCCCGACCTTCAACGTCGTCGACATCGCCCTGCGCGCCGGCGTGTCCCTGCCCCCACCGCGGGCCCGCACCGAGCAGGGCACGAGCGCGTGCGGGGTCTGCGGGTCCCGCTCGGTCGAGGACGTCCTGACGAGCAGCCCGTATGCCGTCGGGCCCGGACCGCAGCGCCTGTCCCCTGCCGTCGTCGCGGCCCTCCCCGAGGCCCTGCGGGAGCGTCAGGCCGCCTTCGACAAGACCGGCGGCGTCCACGCCGCCGGCCTGGCGACCGCGGCCGGTGAGCTGCTCGCCGTGCGCGAGGACATCGGGCGCCACAACGCCGTCGACAAGGTCCTCGGGGCGCACGCCCGGACGCACGCCCCGCCCTTCGACGACCTCGTGCTCGTGGTCTCCGCGCGGGCCAGCTTCGAGATCCTCCAGAAGGCGGCGATGGTCGGCGTGCCGGTCGTCGTCGCGGTCGGCGCCCCGTCATCCCTCGCCGTGGGGTTGGCGGTGGAGTCCGGCATCACCCTCGTGGCCTTCGCCCGGGGAGCCAGCTTCTCGGCATACGCCCATCCGGAGCGCCTCGGGGAGTGAGGCCCTCCCCCGCTCCCGGGGCACCGCGGTGTCTCGTCCTCGGGGGTGAACGTGACGGGGGCCACCTCGGGGGAGCAAGATGGGGCACGCCCTCCACCCCCGAGTCCAGGAAAGGACAGGACGTGGCCTACCGCGAAGACGCCAGCCCGATCCTCAACGGCATTCCCTCCCACCTGCCGGACATCGACCCGGCCGAGACGCAGGAGTGGCTCGAGAGCCTCGACGCCGTCATCGACGGGCCGGGCCGCACGCGGGCCCGCTACCTCATGCTGCGCCTGCTGGAGCGGGCGCGGGAGATGCAGGTCGGGGTGCCCTCGCTGACGACGACCGACTACATCAACACCATCGACCCCGAGCACGAGCCGTGGTACCCCGGCGACGAGGCGGCCGAGCGCCGTTTCCGCGCCTACCTGCGCTGGAACGCCGCCATGATCGTGCACCGCGCCCAGCGCCCGGGCATCGGCGTCGGCGGCCACATCAGCAGCTACGCCTCCGCGGCCACGCTCTACGAAGTGGGGATGAACCACTTCTTCCGGGGCAAGGACCACCCCGGCGGCGGCGACCACGTCTTCTTCCAGGGCCACGCCTCCCCCGGCATGTACGCCCGCGCCTTCCTCGAGGGCCGGATCAGCAGCGAGCGCCTCGACGGCTTCCGCCAGGAGCACAGCCACGTCGTCGACGGCAAGCCGCTGGCGCTGCCGTCCTACCCGCACCCGCGCCTGATGTCGGACTTCTGGGAGTTCCCGACGGTCTCGATGGGCATCGGGCCGATGAACGCGATCTACCAGGCGCAGTTCGACAAGTACCTCCACAACCGGGGCATCAAGGACACCAGCCAGCAGCACACCTGGGCCTTCCTCGGTGACGGCGAGATGGACGAGGTCGAGAGCCGCGGTGCCCTGCAGTGGGCCGCCGGCGAGGAGCTCGACAACCTCACCTTCGTCGTCAACTGCAACCTCCAGCGCCTCGACGGACCGGTGCGCGGCAACGGCAAGATCGTCCAGGAGCTCGAGGCCTACTTCCGCGGCGCCGGCTGGAACGTGATCAAGGTCGTGTGGGGTCGCGGCTGGGACCCGCTGCTCGCCGCCGACGGTGACGGCGCCCTCGTGCACCTGATGAACTCCACGAGCGACGGCGACTACCAGACCTTCCGCGCCAACGACGGCAAGTACGTCCGGGACTTCTTCTTCGGCCGTGACCCGCGCACGCGCAAGATGGTCGAGAAGTGGTCCGACGACGACATCTGGTGGAAGCTCAAGCGTGGCGGGCACGACTACCACAAGGTCTACGCGGCCTACAAGGCGGCGACCGAGCACACCGGCCAGCCCACGGTCATCCTCGCCAAGACGATCAAGGGCTACGGCCTGGGCGCGAGCTTCGCCGGTCGCAACGCGACCCACCAGATGAAGAAGCTGACGCTGGCCGACCTCAAGACCTTCCGCGACAGCCTGAAGATCCCGATCTCGGACGAGGTCCTCGAGAACGACCCCTACCTTCCGCCCTACTACAACCCGGGTCCGCAGGACGAGGCGGTCGCCTACGCGCTCGAGCGCCGGTCCAAGCTCGGCGGTGGCGTCCCCAGCCGCAACACGACGCACATCCCGCTGCACCTGCCCGACGACAGCGCCTACGCGCAGGTCAAGAAGGGCTCGGGCAAGCAGAACGTCGCGACGACGATGGCCTTCGTGCGCCTGCTCAAGGACCTCATGCGCGACAAGGAGTTCGGCCCCCGCATCGTGCCGATCATCCCGGACGAGGCCCGCACCTTCGGGATGGACTCGTTCTTCCCGACGATCAAGATCTACAACCCGCACGGGCAGCGCTACACCTCGGTCGACGCGGACCTGATGCTCGCCTACAAGGAGTCCGCGCAGGGGCAGATCCTCCACCTCGGCATCAACGAGGCCGGCTCGACGGCGGCGTTCACGGCCGTCGGCACGTCGTACTCGACGCACAAGACCCCGATGATCCCGATCTACGTCTTCTACTCGATGTTCGGCTTCCAGCGGACGGCGGACTCGATCTGGGCGGCGGCCGACCAGATGACGCGCGGCTTCCTCATCGGGGCCACGGCCGGTCGCACCACGCTGACCGGTGAGGGCCTGCAGCACGCGGACGGCCACAGCCACCTGCTCGCGGCGACCAACCCGGCGGTGCGGGCCTACGACCCGGCGTTCTCCTACGAGATCGCGCACATCATGCAGGACGGCCTGCATCGGATGTACGGCGGCAGCGAGGACCTCACCGACGACGAGCGCAACGTCATCTACTACCTCACGGTCTACAACGAGCCGATGCCCCAGCCGGCGGAGCCCGAGAACGTCGACCGCGAGGGCATCCTGCGCGGCATGTACCTCTACGCCTCGGCGATCATGGACGGCCTCCCGGAGGACGCCCCGCGCGTCCAGTTGCTCGCCTCCGGTGTCGGTGTGCCGTGGGCGCTCGAGGCCCAGGAGCTGCTCAAGCAGGACTGGGGCGTGGCCGCCGACGTCTGGTCGGTGACGTCGTGGAACGAGCTGCGCCGCGACGGCCTGGCCTGCGACAAGGAGGCCTACCTCCACCCGGAGCGCGAGGCGCGTGTGCCGTGGGTGACGCAGAAGCTCACGGGCACCCAGGGCCCGGTCGTCGCCGTGTCCGACTGGATGCGCGCGGTGCAGGACCAGATCCGCGAGTGGGTGCCCGGGGACTTCGGCTCGCTCGGTGCCGACGGCTTCGGCTTCTCCGACACCCGCCCGGCGGCCCGTCGCTACTTCCACATCGACGGCCCGTCGATGGCGGCCAAGGCCCTGCAGATGCTCGCCGCGCAGGGCTCGGTTCCGGCCGACAGCCTCGCCAAGGCGATCGAGAAGTACAAGCTGCACGACATCACCGCCGGCACCTCCGGCAACGCGGGCGGCGACGCCTGAGCCTCCTCCCTCAGCGGTGAGTTCCTCGTATGCCGCGCGCTCCCCTCTCGGTGAGCGCGCGGCATACGGCGTTGTGGCGGTTGCGGGTTCCAGGCAGGTCGAGGCGAGCCGTCGCGCCAGGAGGCGATGGCTTTCCCTGTGACTGAACCGGGGTCATGGTCCCGGTTCACTCACACCCTGACCGAAGCAGGGACTGGCGACGTTGCTCACCCACCCACCAACGTCTGCCCGGCAAGTTGTGTATCTTTTGTGTATGGCTCGCGTCAACGTCTCCATCCCCGATGAGGTCATCGAGCGCGCCCGTGCGGCCAAGCTCAATGTCTCGGCCCTCGCCACTTCGGCGCTCGAGGAGGCTCTCGAGCGGCAGGTGAAGATCGAGATGGCCAAGGACTATCTCGCCGAACTCGAGGCGGAACTCGGGCCGATCAGCGAGTCGGAGCGAGCGGAAGCCGTGGCCATCCTGGATCGCGTTTCATGACTCACGTCCTGGACTCCGGAGGGCTGTCCGCACTGGCGGCCAAGAGGGCTTTGATTGCTGAACTGATCAACCGTGAGCAGTTTCCCCCTGAGATCCCCAGCGTGGCGCTGGTGGAGTGCCTGACCGGCGATCACCGACAAGACCACGCCACGAATCGTGTTCTGGCCCTGTGCATGGTCCGAGAGGTCGATGCCCCGCTGGCGCGGCGCGCGGCCCGACTCAGAGGGGGCACCGGGCGGGCGGGCGAGATCTCCGCGGCCGATGCCGTCGTCGTCGCCCTCGCCGAAACAGTGGCCGATGCGGTGATCCTGACGAGCGACCCGATGGACCTGTCAGACCTGGCCACCCAGAGCGAACACCGCATCCGCATCGTCCACACCGGGTCGGGGCGTCAGGGTCGACGCGTCCAGCGGCACAGCCCTTGCGCCAGTTTGTGAGTATGCAGACCGCCGTATAGTCTTGCATTTGTGTCCAAGGTCCTGATTTCACTGCCCGTCGGCGAGCGCGTCGGCATCGCCTTCTCCGGAGGGCTCGACACCTCCGTGGCCGTCGCGTGGATGCGCGAGCACGGGGCGATCCCCTGCACCTACACCGCCGACCTCGGCCAGTACGACGAGCCCGAGATCGACAAGGTGCCCGGTCGTGCCTTCGCCTATGGCGCCGAGATCGCGCGCGCCGTCGACTGCCGCGCCGCCCTCGTCCAGGAGGGCCTCGTCGCGATGAGCTGCGGCGCCTTCCACATTCGCAGCGGTGGCCGGTCCTACTTCAACACCACTCCCCTGGGCCGCGCCGTCACCGGCACCCTGCTCGTGCGGGCCATGCACGAGGACGGCGTCGACATCTGGGGCGACGGCTCGACCTACAAGGGCAATGACATCGAGCGGTTCTACCGCTACGGCCTCATCGCCAACCCGGCGCTGCGCATCTACAAGCCCTGGCTCGACGTCGACTTCGTCGGCGAGCTCGGCGGCCGGCACGAGATGAGCGCCTGGCTCACCGAGCGGAAGCTGCCCTACCGGGACTCCCAGGAGAAGGCCTACTCCACCGACGCCAACATCTGGGGCGCGACGCACGAGGCCAAGACCCTCGAGCACCTCGACGTCTCACTGGAGACCGTCGAGCCGATCATGGGCGTGAAGTTCTGGGACCCCAGCGTCGCCATCGAGACCGAGGACGTGACGATCCGCTTCGAGCGCGGCCGCCCGGTCGCGATCAACGGGCAGACCTTCGCCGACGACGTGGCACTCGTCCTGGAGGCCAATGCCATCGGTGGCCGCCACGGCCTGGGCATGTCCGACCAGATCGAGAACCGCATCATCGAGGCCAAGTCCCGCGGCATCTACGAGGCCCCCGGCATGGCCCTGCTCTGGATCGCCTACGAGCGCCTGCTCAACGCGATCCACAACGAGGACACCATCGCCAACTACCACCTCGAGGGCCGCCGCCTCGGCCGCCTGCTCTACGAAGGCCGCTGGCTCGACCCGCAGGCTCTCATGATGCGCGAGTCCATCCAGCGCTGGATCGCCTCCGTCGTCACCGGCGAGGTCACCCTGCGCCTGCGCCGCGGCGAGGACTACTCGATCATCAACACCACCGGCCCGGCCTTCTCCTACCAGCCGGAGCGGCTGTCCATGGAGCGCACCGAGAGCGCCGCCTTCGGACCGGCCGACCGCATCGGCCAGCTGACCATGCGCAACCTCGACATCGCCGACACCCGCGACAAGCTCGAGCTCTACGCGATGCAGCCGCTCGACGAGGGCCACGTCCGCGTCGAGCACGGCATCCTCCTCGGCGCCCTGCCGCCCGGCGGACGCGACCAGATCATCGAGTCCGACGAACCGGCGAGCGATGAGGAGCGCGCGGTCGTCTTCGTCGACGGCGAGCTCGGCCACGACTGAGGTTGTGGACGGCATACAAATAGGCTTTCCGTATGCCGTCCGCTCGCCTTCGCCCCTCGGCCGCCACTCGGCGGGCCATCACCGCGGCGTCCGGCGACCTGGGGGCCAAAGCCGTTGCGCGGCTGGAGTCCAGCCACGCCTGGTTCCGGGCCATGCCGCCGGACGAGAGCTCGTGGGTGGGCCTGGTCGCGCGCAGCGGCATCACCGGCTTCGTCGAGTGGCTCGGGCACGAGGGTGCGGGCCTTGATGTCACCGCCGATGTCTTCGGCACGGCGCCGCGGGAGCTGACCCGCTCGATCAGCCTGGCCCAGACCCTCGACCTCATCCGCACCGTCGTCGACGTCGTCGAGGAGGAGGTCGTCGCGCTGGCGCCGGGGCCCGAGCAGGCGGTGGTTCGCGAGTCGGTGCTCCGCTACAGCCGCGAGGTCGCCTTTGGCGCGGCGCAGGTCTATGCCCAGGCGGCGGAGGCGCGCGGCGCCTGGGATGCGCGCCTGGAGTCGGTGGTCGTCGATGCCGTCCTCCGTGGCGAGGCCGACCACGCCATGCACTCGAGGGCCGCCGCGCTCGGCTGGGGGTCGGTGCAGGACGTGGCCGTCATCGTCGGACCCACGCCTTCGGCCGACACCCAGCGCGTCATCGCCGAGGTGCACCGACAGGCTCGTCGCAGCGGGCGTCCCGCGTTGGCCGCCGTGCAGGGAACGCGCGTCGTGGTGATCCTCGGCGCGGTCGCCGACCCGCTGGCTGCGAGCGAGGACCTGCTGCCCGCGTTTGCCGAGGGGGCGGTCGTGGTGGGGCCCCGCGTGCCGCACCTGTTCGCGGCCGGTCGGAGTGCGCGTGCCGCCCAGTCGGGGTATGCCGCGGTGGCCGCCCACCCCGGCGAGAACCGTCCCGTCCTCGCCGACGACCTGCTCGCCGAGAGGGCGCTCATCGGCGACGGTCCGGCGCGCAATGCCCTCGTCAGCAGGATCTACCGGCCGCTGCTCGACTCCCCCCACCTGCTCGAGACGGCGACGGCCTGGCTCGAGGGCGGGCAGGGCGTCGAGGGCACCGGCCGGGCGCTCTTCGTGCACGCGAACACGGTGCGCTACCGCCTGGCCGCCATCACGCGCCTGCTCGACCTGGACCTCAGCGACCCCCACGACGCCTTCACGGTGCGTCTGGCCCTCGCGTACGGCCGCCTGGGCACCAATGCCACCAGCGCCTCCAGCGGGACCCGCCCGTCCCAGACGTGACGTCGGCCGAGTCGACGGGAGGCTGCACGCGGTTTGTGGGAACCCTCCAAAACGAGGGAGGGAGATTGGTGCGGGTCCAGCGCGACAGATGATCACGAAAGCGTCACGATGGATTCGTGCTTGCGATCGTCTGCCCCGGACAGGGCTCCCAGACCCCCGGCTTCCTCGACCCCTGGCTCGAGCTGCCGGGCCTGCGCGACCTGCTCGAGGCCCTCTCCGATGCGGCGTCGACGGATTTGGTCACCCACGGCAGGGTCAGCGACGAGGACACCATCAAGGACACCGCCGTCGCGCAGCCGCTGCTCGTCGGGGCCGGCATCGTCTCGCTCGTGGCCCTCTTCGGCCAGGGTGACGACGCCGGTCGGCTCGGCGGCGCCAAGGTCGTCTCGGGCCACTCCGTCGGTGAGTACACCGCCGCCGCGGCGGCGGGGGTGCTGTCCTACCGCGACGCGATGACGCTGGTGGCGCTGCGGGGGCGCGCGATGGCTGAGGCCAGTGCGGTCACGCCCACCGGCATGAGCGCGGTCCTGGGCGGAGACCCCGACGAGGTGCTCGCCGCGATCGGGGCCGCCGGGCTCACTCCGGCCAACAACAACGGCGCCGGGCAGATCGTCGCGGCGGGCACGCTGGAGCAGCTCGCGGCCTTCGGCGCAGAGCCGCCCGCGCGGGCCCGCGTCATTCCCCTCAAGGTGGCCGGCGCCTTCCACACCGCGCACATGGCGCCCGCCGTCGACACCCTCCGGGCCGCCGCGGCCACGCTGACCCCCCAGGACCCCAACGTCTTCGTCGCCTCCAACAAGGACGGCGAGATCGTCACCGACGGCACCGAGGTGCTCTCGCGCCTGGTCAGCCAGGTGAGCAACCCCGTGCGCTGGGACCTGGTCATGGAGCGCTTCGCGGCCCTGGGCGTGACCGGCCTGATCGAGCTGCCGCCGGCGGGCACCCTCGTGGGCCTGGCCAAGCGCGGCCTCAAGGGCGTGCAGACGCTCGCCCTGAAGACCCCGGACGACCTCGAGGCCGCCCGCACGATGATCGAGGAGCACGCATGAGCGCCACGTCCAAGGGCTTCGCGTCCGCCCTGTCCTCGGGCATCCCGACCCGGCACGCGCGCATCTCCGGCGTCGGCGGCTACCGCCCCAAGCGGATCGTCCCGAACGCCGAGATCGTCGACCGGATCAACTCCTCCGATGAGTGGATCCGCGAGCGCTCCGGCATCATCGAGCGGCGCTGGGCCGGCCCCGACGAGGGCATCATCGAGATGTCCGCCTGGGCCGCCGAGCCGGCGCTCGCCATGGCCGGGATCGAGGGCTCCGACATCGACGCCGTCGTCATGGCGACGGTGAGCTGGCCCTACCAGACACCGGCAGCCGCCCCGCTCCTCGCGGAGCACTTCGGCTCCAAGGCCGCCGCCTTCGACATCTCGGCCGCCTGCGCCGGCTACTGCCACGGCATCGGCCTGGCCTCGGACATGGTCCGCACCGGCCGCGCAGACAACGTCCTCGTCGTCGGGGTCGAGCGGCTCACCGACTTCACCGACAAGGACGACCGCGGCACCGCGTTCATCTTCGGCGACGGCGCCGGAGCGGCCGTCGTCAGCGCCTCCGACACCCCCGGCATCGGCCCGACGATCTGGGGCTCGGACGGGGCCCAGTGGGACGTCATCAGCCAGCGCGAGTCGTGGATCGACGTCCACGAGAAGGACCTCGGCTGGCCCACGATCGGCATGGCCGGCCAGACCGTCTTCCGCTGGGCCGTGTGGGGCATGGCGCCGGTCGCCAAGCGCGCCCTCGAGGCGGCCGGCATCAGCGCCGACCAGCTCGACGCCTTCATCCCCCACCAGGCCAACGTCCGCATCATCGACGCGATGATCAAGCAGCTCAAGCTGCCCGAGGACATCCCCGTCGCCCGCGACATCGCCTACACCGGCAACACCTCCGCGGCCTCGATCCCGCTCGCCATGGAGCGGATGATCCGCCACGAGGAGATCCCCCGGGGCGGCCTCGCGCTCCAGATCGGCTTCGGCGCCGGGTTGGCGTATGCCGCCCAGGTCGTCGTCATCCCCTGACCCCTCGCTGTGGTCCGGGCCACCGACGGACCGGGCCGACCCCGCCAAGGCACGACACGGCATACCGACCAACGCAAGTCACGGCATACACAACAAAGGAGAAATCAGATGGCAAGTGAGCAGGAGATCCTCGAGGGCCTCGCCGACATCGTCAACGAGGAGACCGGCATCGACCAGGGCGACGTCCAGGCCGACAAGTCCTTCACCGACGACCTCGACATCGACTCGCTGTCGATGATGACGATCGTCGTCAACGCCGAGGAGAAGTTCGGCGTGCGCATCCCCGACGACGAGGTCAAGAACCTCAAGACGGTCGGCGACGCCGTCGCGTTCATCCAGAAGTCGCAGGCCTGATCCTGCCCTCCCGCCTACCGTGCAGGAAGGGTCGTGATCACGACACGTCCTGCACGGTAGGCCGCACTGCATCCACCAGGTGCGCACACATCAACGAGCGTCGACCACGCACGGAAGGCAGAGAGCAGACATGAGCAGCGAACGCCGCGTCGTCATCACCGGCCTGGGCGCCACCACCCCGCTCGGCGGCTCCTTCGAGCAGACCTGGGAAGGCATCCTCGCGGGCCGCTCCGGCATGCGGACGATGGACTTCGACTGGGTCGAGGAGTTCGACATGCCGGCGAAGTTCGCCGCGCTGATCCACACCTCCCCCGAGGAGGTGCTCTCCAAGGTCGAGTGCCGCCGGATGGACCCCTCGACGCAGTACGCCATGGTCGCGTCGAAGGACGCCTGGGCCGATGCCGGCTCCCCCGAGGTCGACCCGCTGCGCTTCGGCGTCGCCATCGGCACCGGCATGGGCGGCCTCCACACGCTCCTCGGCCAGTGGGACACCCTGCGTGAGAAGGGCGTGCGCCGCGTCTTCCCGCTCGCGGTCCCGATGCTCATGCCGAACTCCCCCTCGGGCACCGTCTCGCTCAACTTCGGCGCCCGCGCCGGCGCCCACACCACCGTCTCGGCCTGCGCGTCCGGCGCGGAGTCGATGGGCACGGCCTACGAGATGATCCGCCAGGGCCGCGCCGACATCGTCATCGCCGGCGGCACCGAGGCCGCGATCCACCCGATCTGCTTCGCCGGCTTCTGCCAGATGCAGGCGCTCTCGACCCGCAACGACGACCCGCAGGGCGCCTCCCGCCCGTACGACAAGGGCCGCGACGGCTTCGTCATGGGCGAGGGGGCCGGGGTCATGGTCCTGGAGTCCGAGGAGCACGCCCGCGCCCGCGGCGCCCGCATCTATGCCGAGTTCGCCGGCATCGGCATGTCCTCGGACGCCCACCACATCACCGCACCCGAGCCCGAGGGCGCCGGCGCCTCGCGCGCCATGCTGGAGGCGGTCGAGCGCGCCGGGCTCACCCCGGCCGACATCGTGCACGTCAACGCGCACGCCACCTCGACCCCCGTCGGTGACATCGCCGAGGCCAACGCGATCCGGCGCGCCTTCCGCGACGCCGCCGACGGCATGGCCGTCTCGGGCACCAAGTCGATGACCGGCCACCTCCTCGGGGCTGCAGGGGCCCTCGAGGGGGTCTTCACCGCCAAGTCGATCGCCGACCGGGTCGCGCCCGCGACGATCAACATCGAGGACTTCGACGAGGCGATCACCCTCGACGTGGTCCGCGGGTCACACCGCGAGCTGCCCGCCGGTGACATCGCCGCGCTGAACAACAGCTTCGGCTTCGGCGGTCACAACGTCGCTCTCGTCATCAAGAGCATCTGACCTCAGTCGAGGGGTCGCAAAACGCCCGGGAAGTCGCGCTTCCCGGGCGTTTTGCGACTCCTCGACTGGTTCTCGGGTGGCCGACTCAGCCGACCTTGTGCAGCCAGCGCACCGGAGCGCCCTCGCCCGCCAGCCGGAACGGCTCGAGCTCGGCATCCCAGTCGCGCCCGAGCAGCTCGTCGACCATCTCGGCGAACGCCTCCGGCGACCCCTGCGCCAGCTTGACGACCTCGCGCAGGTGGTTCTCCCCGACCAGGACGTCACCACTGGCCGACATCGTCGCGTGGTGGATCCCCAGGTGGGGCGTGTGCTGCCAACGCGAGCCGTCGGTGCCGGCGCTGGGCTCCTCGGTCACCTCGTAGCGCAGGTTCTCCCAGCCGCGCAAGGCACTCGCGATCCGCGCACCGGTGCCCGCCGGCCCGTGCCAGGTGAGCTCCATGCGCATCAGGCCCGGCGCCGCGGGCTGCTTGATCCAGTCGACCTGCACCCGACCACCGAGCGCGGCCTCGAGGGCCCACTGGATGTGCGGGCACAGCGCGGCCGGGGTGCTGTGGATGAACACCACGCCCCGCGTCTGGCTGTGCGGCATTGCCACCGACATCCTGGCCTCCTTCACGTGCAAGGGACGTCTTCCCCAACGCCAGTGCGCGTGAACCGTGAGCCGTCTGTGGTGGTCTCGCCACGGCATACAAAGCTCGTATGCCGTGGGCTCGCCGTCTGTGGGCACCCGCGGGTGCCGTTGTGGTCACGGAGGCAACTTCTGCCCCGAGGAAGTCATTGTGCCCCACCGGCACCGACAGCACCAGACACCACGCCACCGGGAGGCGGGTAGTCTTCGGCGCGGCGCCTTGCGCCCCGGGGTGTTAGCTCAGTCGGTCAGAGCAGCGGACTCATAATCCGTCGGTCGTCGGTTCAAGCCCGACACACCCCACCACGACGGCCCCTCCCCCGGGGATGAGGTCTCGGTTGGGTCTCGGGCGAAGATCCGCGCCGCGTCAGGTCTCCCATCGGACCTGCGGAATCGGTAGGTTTCGGGCATGGCTGAGCCCCTCGTCGTCCTCAAGGACGTGAACAAGCACTTCGGCGACCTCCACGTGCTCAAGGACATCAACCTCGAGATCGGCAAGGGCGAGGTCGTGATCCTCATCGGACCCTCCGGCTCGGGCAAGTCGACCCTGTGCCGCACGATCAACCGGCTCGAGACCTTCGAATCCGGGTCGATCACCATCGACGGCAAGGAGCTCCCCGAGGAGGGCAAGGCCCTGGCCGAGCTGCGCGCCGACGTCGGGATGGTCTTCCAGTCCTTCAACCTCTTCGCCCACAAGACGATCCTCGAGAACGTCACGCTCGGGCCGATCAAGGTCCGCAAGGTGCCCAAGGCGCAGGCCGAGAAGCGCGCCATGGAGCTGCTCGAGCGTGTCGGCGTCGCCCACCAGGCCGCGAAGTACCCCGCCCAGCTCTCCGGCGGCCAGCAGCAGCGCGTCGCCATCGCCCGCTCGCTGGCGATGGACCCCAAGGTGATGCTCTTCGACGAGCCGACCTCGGCCCTGGACCCCGAGATGATCAACGAGGTCCTCGACGTCATGATCGGCCTCGCACGCGAAGGCATGACCATGGTCGTCGTCACCCACGAGATGGGCTTCGCCCGCAAGGCGGCCCAGCGTGTCGTCTTCCTCGCCGATGGGCAGATCGTCGAGCAGGCGACCCCCGAGGAGTTCTTCACCAACCCCAAGAGCGATCGCGCCAAGGACTTCCTCGGCAAGATCCTCACCCACTGACCCACACCGGGCACCAACCAGGAGGAGATGCACGTGAACGCTCGACGCATGGGAGCGGCCGGCGCCGCCGTACTGATCGCCCTCGGACTCGCCGCCTGCGGCAGCTCGTCCGACGGCTCGGGAGACGCCGCGGCAGAGAAGGCGACCGGCAAGAAGATCAAGATCGGCACCAAGTTCGACCAGCCCGGTCTCGGCCTGAAGAAGGGCACCGAGATGTCCGGCTTCGACATCGACGTCGCGACCTATGTCGCCAAGGAGCTCGGGTCCAACGCGCCCGACATCGAGTGGGTGCAGGCCGTCTCCGCCCAGCGCGAGACCCTCCTGTCCAGCGGTCAGGTCGACATGATCGTCGCGACCTACTCGATCACCGACAAGCGCAAGGAGCAGGTCGCCTTCGCCGGCCCGTACTTCATCGCCGGTCAGGACCTCCTCGTCCGCGCCGACGAGAAGGACATCACCGGACCCGAGAGCATGGTCGGCAAGAAGCTCTGCTCGGTGAAGGGCTCCACCCCCGCGCAGAAGGTCGCCGACAAGTACCCCGGCGTCAACCTCCAGGAGTTCGCGACCTACTCCGAGTGCGTGGCCGGCCTGGTCTCCAAGGCCGTCGACGCCGTCACGACCGACGACACGATCCTCGCCGGCTTCGCCGCGCAGGACCAGTTCAAGGGCAAGCTCAAGGTCGTCGGCAAGACCTTCTCGGAGGAGAACTACGGCATCGGCCTGAAGAAGGGCGACACCGAGATGTGCCAGAAGGTCACCGACGCGATCAACAAGATGATCAAGGACGGTGCCTGGCAGAAGGCGGTCGACAAGAACTTCGGCCCCGCCAATTACAAGCCCTCCACGGGCAACCCGCCCACTCCGGCGGCCTGCTCCTGATCCACGGATGAGGGGTATGCCGTCCGCTCACCCGAGCGGACGGCATACCTCTCGAGGTCGCGACCGAAGCGAAAGGTGACCATGGGAGAGATCTTCGCCAACTACGACATCGTCGGCGCCGTCTGGAAGACCATCCAGCTCGCCGTGCTGTCGGCCATCGGTGCCACGGTCATCGGCACCATCGTGGCGGTGCTCCGGGTGTCACCGGTGCCGGTGCTGCGCGGGATCGGGACGACGTTCGTCAACACCTTCCGAAACACCCCGCTGACGGTGCTCATGATCATGAGCGTGCTCGGCTTCTCCTTCCTCCTGGGGCTGCAGATCCGTGAGGACTTCGCCGACAACGCCTTCTGGTGGGCGGTCATCATGCTCTCGCTCTACCACGCGGCGTTCGTGTGCGAGGCCCTGCGCAGTGGCATCAACACCGTCCCCGCCGGCCAGGCCGAGGCCGCGCGCTCGATCGGGTTGACCTTCAAGCAGTCGCTGCTCGAGGTGATCCTGCCCCAGTCCTTCCGGGGAGCGATCGCGCCGCTGGTCTCGACCTACATCGCGCTGATCAAGAACACGACGGTCGCGGCGGTCATCGGTGTCGCCGAGTCCGCCGGCATCCTCGCGACCATCACCGAGAACGAGGGTGGCAGCCTGCCGCTGTTCCTGGTGTTCGCCCTGATCTTCGTCGTCCTCACCCTGCCGCTGGGCGTGCTCGGCACCAACCTCTCCCGGAAGCTGGCGGTGAAGCGATGAGCGCTCAAACCGTCCTCTTCGACGCGCCCGGCCCCAAGGCTCGCAGCCGCCACCGCCTCCTCACCGTCGTCGGGGCCATCCTCGCCCTCGGCCTGCTGTGGGTGGTCGTCGGCAAGCTCAAGGACACCGGCCAGCTCGACCCCGCGCTGTGGACGCCCTTCGTCACCGAACCGACGATCTGGACCGAGTACCTCATCCCCGGCCTGATCAACACCCTCAAGGCCGCGATCCTCTCGGTGGTCTTCGCCGGCATCTTCGGCATCGTCTTCGGCATGGGCCGCCTCTCCGGCAACCGCTGGGTGCGCTGGATCTGCGGTGTCGTCGTCGAGTTCTTCCGCGCCGTGCCGGTGCTGCTCATGATGGTGTTCGCGTTCTTCGGCTACTTCGCCAACAGCTCGATCGTGCCGCAGGAGTACGGTCCGCTCGCCGCCGTCGTCCTGGCCCTGACGCTCTACAACGGCTCGGTCATCGCCGAGCTGGTCCGATCCGGCGTCTATTCCCTGCCCAAGGGCCAGGGCGAGGCCGGCCTGTCGATCGGCCTCACGCCCGCGCAGACCCTGCGCTCGATCCAGCTCCCCCAGGCCCTCACCGCCATGCTCCCGGCCCTCATCGGCCAGTTCGTCGTCGTCCTCAAGGACTCCGCGCTCGGCACGGCGATCACGTACCAAGAGCTGCTCACCTGGGGCAAGACGCTCGGCTCGGCCTATGGCAACACCGTGCCGGCCTACATCGTCGTCGCGATCCTGTTCATCATCCTCAACTACGCGATGACGCGGCTGGCCACCTGGGTCGAGCGTCGGCTCAAGCGCTCCGGCGCCACGGCGGGACCGATCACCAACGCGATGCCGACCGTCGTCCAGGGCGGCGGCGAGCCGGGCGGCCCGGCTGCGGCAGGCGCCCAGATCATGGTCGAGGGTGTCGAGGACGCCGCCCACCGCCGCCGTGAAGCCGCTCAGCAGGCGCGGCGCAATCGCAACGACCCCGGCTGGTGACGCACCACCCACGACGAGAAGGCCCCACCCGGACTCGGGTGGGGCCTTCTCGTGGTGCTCCCCCACTTGGACTCGAACCAAGAACCTGCCGGTTAACAGCCGGCTGCTCTGCCAATTGAGCTATGGAGGAAAGTCCCCAGGGGATCGCCCCGAGGCGCTGGGAAACCATAGCAAATCTCCTGCGCGAGACGAAAAGCGAGGAATGCCGTACGCCGTCTCCCACACCCGCCCACCACGTCGTCGGCCCGGCCTCCTCCGCCTCCAACCCCGTGGCAGCCGGCCCTCGGGCACCGCCGACAGCACCGGTCCGGCCAGTGCGAGGATGGGCCCGTGACCACCTCGACACCCACGACGGGTCAGCCGCCCCAGCGGCGCGACCTCACCCGTTATGCCTGGCTCTCGATCGCTGCCGCGATCGCGACGATCGTGCTCAAGACGGGTGCCTGGTGGCTCACCGGCTCGGTGGGCCTGCTCTCCGATGCCGCCGAGAGCAGCGTCAACCTGGTGGCCGCGATCGTGGCCCTGTTCGCCCTGCGTCTCGCCGCGCGCCCGGCCGACGACACGCACCACTACGGTCACACCAAGGCCGAGTTCTTCTCGGCGGCGGCCGAGGGGACGATGATCTTCGTCGCGGCCCTGTTCATCATCGTCAGCGCCGTCAACCGCTTCCTGCACCCCCAGCCCCTGGAGAACGTCGGCATCGGCCTGGCGATCTCCGTGGGCGCCTCGGTGATCAACGGGCTCGTGGCCCTGGTCCTGCTCCGGGCCGGCCGTGCCCACCGGTCGCTGACCCTCGTCGCCGACGGCAAGCACCTGATGACGGACGTCTGGACCTCGGTGGGGGTCGTCGTCGGCGTCGTCGTCGTCGCACTGACCGGCATCGTCCGCCTCGACCCGGTCATCGCGCTGCTCGTCGGGCTCAACATCATCTGGACCGGGTGGAAGCTGCTCCAGGAGTCCGCCAACGGCCTCATGGACGCCGCGCTCCCGGCCGAGGAGAACGAGTCCATCGTGCGGGTGCTCCACGACTTCACCACCGAGGACGTCACCTTCCACGGCCTGCGCACCCGCGCCTCGGGTCACCGTGGCTTCGCCGAGCTGCACGTGCTCGTCCCCGGCAGCTGGAGCGTCCAGCGCGCCCATGACGTCGTCGAGCGGATCGAGCAACGCCTCGCCGAGGAGGTCCCCTCGGTCACGCTCTCGACCCACATCGAGCCGGTCGAGGACCCGCGCAGCTACGACGACTACGAGACCGAGGTCCCGCTCAGTCCAGCCCCACCTGTTCCCTGACCCGCGCCAGGGCGGCGTCGAGGGCCTGACGCACGGTCGGGTCGGCGGCCCGCACCCCCGGCCCGAGGATCGCCTGGGTGAGCAGTCGCTGGTCGGCGAGGTCCTTGCGCACGACCACGCGGGCCGTGCCGGCGGGGAGCTCGACCGGCTCGACGAGCACGACCGAGGCCTGCACGCGGGCGCGGAAGACCTCGGGGAAGCCGGAGTCCAGGTCGAAGCGCCAACGCGCGGGCGCTTCCTTGTCCACCCACGTGACGGTGAGGGTGGCGGCGTCCCGGTCCCAGGAGCCCCCGTCCACCAGGTGCCACGGCCGCGCCAGCAGCACCTCCCCGGCCGGCCCCACGGCATACACCTGGGCGGTGCCGGCGACGACGGTGGCCCCCGAGCGGAGGTCGCGCGCCCAGCCCAACGGGCGGTCCGCGCCCATCGCGGCCCTGGCCGCCTCGGGCAGGGCGGCTGCTCGGGCAGCGGTCCACGGCAGCTTCATGGGGTGAGCACCTCTCGCAGTCGGGCGCGCGTCAGCTCAAGGGTGTGCAGCTCGGCGGTGACGGCGCGCAGTCGGTCGGCATCGCCGGTGGGGTCGTGCTGGAGCCGGCGCACGACCGAGGTGGCATCGGCGATCCGGCGGCTCAAGTGGGCATCGTGGACCCCGAGGACGAGGGCGTCGAGGTAGCGCTGCGGCGGCAGACCCGTCTCGGGGTCGAGCTTGGTCGGCAGCGGCGCCACGCTGAGCTCCTGGGTCAGGGCGCGCACCGGCAGGGCCACTGTCTCGGTGACCTCGGTGATCCACGCGACGCTGGACAACGACTGGGCCCGGCCGACGACGGTGCGGATGCCGTCGAAGACGGCGGCATGCGCGGCCGCGGTGAACGCCTCGCTCGGGATCGCCTCGAGGGTCGTCACGTCAAACTGGGTGCGGTACTGCAGGATCGCCTGAAGCAGCTGCCGCTCGGCACGCACGATGGGGTCGCGCAGGTCGGGCATCGTGACCGAGGGGGCCGCGAGCGCCGCCTCCTCCTCGGCCGCCGTTGGCTCCGGGTATGCCGTCCGCTCGCCTCGCGCGCCCGGCCCACCACCGCCCTCGGCAGGCGGCGCGCTGGCGCGGCGAGCGGCCCGACTGACCTCGGTGCGCAGCTGGTCGATGTCGAGGCCGAGCCAGCCCGCGACGGTGCGGATGTACTCGGGCCGCAGCGCGTTGTCGCGGATGGCGGCGATGATCGGCGCTGCCGCCCGCATGGCCTGGATGCGGCCCTCGGCAGTGTCGAGGTCGAAGCGGGCCACGGTGGTGCGGACGGCGAACTCGAACATCGGCTGGGCGTCCTCGACGAGGGCCTTGACCGCCTCGGGCCCCCGGGCCATCCGCAGCTCGCACGGGTCCATGCCCTCGGGGGCCACGGCGACGAAGGACTGCGCCGCCCACCGCTGGTCCTCGCCGAAGGCCTTCATGGCAGCCTTCTGGCCCGCAGCGTCGCCATCGAACGTGAAGACGACTCGGGCCGGCGCCTGGTCGGCCTCGTCGCGCAGGATCCGCCGCAGGATCTTGATGTGGTCGACCCCGAAGGCCGTGCCGCAGGTGGCCACGGCGCCCTTGACGCCGCTGAGGTGGGCCGCCATGACGTCGGTGTAGCCCTCGACGATCACCGCCTCACGGTCCGCGGCGATCGCCTTCTTGGCCAGGTCGAGGCCGTAGAGGACCTGGGACTTCTTGTAGATCGGGGTCTCGGCGGTGTTGAGGTACTTCGCCGGCATCCGGTCGTCGTCGAAGAGGCGCCGCGCCCCGAAGCCGACGGTCGAGCCGGTGATGTCACGGATCGGCCAGAGCAGCCGCCCGCGGAACTTGTCGTAGAGGCCCCGGCTGCCGCGTGCGCACAGCCCGGCGAGGGTGAGCTCGTCCTCGGTGAACCCGCGTCCGCGCAGGTGGCGGGCCAGGTCATCCCCACCACGAGGGGCGAAGCCGACGCCGAACTGGGCCGCCGACGCGCCGTCGAAGCCGCGGTCCCGCAGGAAGTCCCGGCCGGCGCGCGCGTCCCCGCGGGTCATGTCGACGAGGACCTCGCGGTAGAACTCCTCGGCGACCCGGTGGGCGTCGAGGAGGCGCTGTCGCCGGCCGGTGCCGACCTCGTCGCGACGTCCGGAGCCGCCGTCCTCGTAGCGCAGCTCGATCCCGAACTTGCCGGCGAGGCGCTCGATGGTCTCGGCGAAGGTCAGGTGCTCGACCTGCTGCACGAAGGAGATGACGTCCCCGCCCTCGCCGCAGCCGAAGCAGTGGTAGGTGCCCATCGCGGGGCGGACGTTGAAGCTCGGCGTCTTCTCGTCGTGGAAGGGGCACAGCCCCTTGAGGGTCCCGATGCCGGCCGGGCGCAGGGTCACGTGCTCGCGGACGATGTCCTCGATCGAGCTGCGCTCCTTGACCGTGGCCACGTCCTCGGCGTTGATCCGTCCCGCCAAGGCACCTTCCCTTCGTATGCCGTGAGTCTAGGCGGCGAGGCCGGCCCGCCCGAGCGTCGTCCCCAGATCGCGTCAGGTGCTCCGCTGGGCGAGGAGCTGCTCGACGAGGATCTCGGCGTGCCCCGTGTGCTGGGCGAGCTCACGGACGCAGTGGGTGAGCACCCATCGCACGGACAGGGTCCCCATGACCGGGTGCTCGCAGGTGTCGTCGAAGTCGAGGGTGGCGATCACGGCATCCGCGCGCTGGGTGGCCTCGACGTGGGCGGCTGCCAGCCCAGCCAGGGTGTCCTCGGGATCGAGGGCGAAGCTCTCGTCGACGCTCTCCGGCACGCCCGCCTCGACGCGCGAGGTGCCACCGAATCGGCAGACGAACCACACGGTGTCGACGAAGGCGGCGTGCTTGAGCAGCCCCATCGGGGTGGTGAGCGAGGGCACGAGCCGGCGCCGGGCCTCCTCGTCGGTGAGCCGGAGCACGGTCTCGCGCAGCAGCCGCCGGTGCTCGGCAAGGAAGCCGAGCAGGAGGGTGCGTTCGTCGCCCGTGGCCGCGGCAAGGTCGAGCCGGTCGTTCATGAGCACCACCTCCGGTGCAGGTCCAGGGCGCGGACGTCGGTGAGCGAGGCGACCTGGTCGACGATGACCCGAAGTGCCGCCGCGTCGGAGTCGGCCTGGGCGTGGTCGGCCGCCAGGTCGGGATCGAGGCGGGACGGTTGCTCCAGGTAGCCAGCGACGAGCGCCTCGACGACAGCCCGCTCCCCCACCTGGATCTCGAGGCGGTCATCGGCCCGCATGACGAAGTGGGCGGCCACCGCCTTGAGGACGGCGCACTCGGCGCGGGTGTCGTCGGGCACGACCAGGTCGGCCTCGTGGCGCAGGAGGGCGGCCTGACCGTAAGCCGCTCGCGTGGCGACCTCGGCCGCAAGGGTGAACCGGCCGATGAGTCGGGAGGTCATGTCCTTGAGGTCGGCCAGGTCGGCGCGACTGCCCGAGTGGGCCCTCGGCACGGTCCCGGTGGCCAGGACCCGCTCGAGAGCGGCGCCCAGGGAGTCGACGGGGAGGTCGCGGGCGTAGGAGTCATGGGCCACCGAGAGGAAGGCCGAGACCTCGGCGGGGTCACGCAGGGCCCGCGGGTCGAGCCGGCCCGAGGCGATGGCGTCCTCGACGTCGTGGACGGAGTAGGCGACGTCGTCGGACCAGTCCATCACCTCGGCCTCGAAGGCCCGGTGGCCCGGTGCGACGCCGTCCCGGAACCAGGCGAAGACCTCGAGGTCGTCCTCGTAGACGCCGAACTTGGCCGTGCCCCCTGGTCCCTCACCCCGCCGCCAGGGGTATTTGGTCGTGGCATCGAGGGTGGCGCGCGTCAGGTTCAGGCCCGCCGGCCGTCCGTCAGGGTGGGTGCGCTTGGGCTCGAGGCGGGTGAGGATCCGCAGGGTCTGGGCGTTGCCCTCGAAGCCTCCGATGCCCGCCGCGAGGGCGTCGAGGGCGACCTCGCCGTTGTGCCCGAAGGGTGGGTGCCCGAGGTCGTGGGCCAGGCAGGCGCTGTCGACGACGTCGGCGTTGCAGCCCAGGGCCGCGCCGAACTCGCGCCCGATCTGGGCGACCTCGAGGGAGTGGGTCAGCCGGTTGCGGACGAAGTCGTCGTCGCCGGGCGTGAGGACCTGGGTCTTGGCCGCCAGTCGTCGCAACGCGGCGGAGTGGACGAGGCGCGCCCGGTCGCGCGCGAAGTCGTCGCGGTCGGAACGCTTCTGGGCCGGGTCCTCGGCCACCCAGCGCTCACGATCGGCGGGGCTGTAAGGGTCGTGACCGTTGGGTGGGGGGGCGGTCATGGGGTGGCTCCAGTGGGTCTTCCGGTATCCGGAGCCTCGTGGGCACCCGCGTCCCGGGCCACGCAGGCGATGCGGGCCACGCGGGCCGCCTCCGCGGCGCGCGTGAGCCAGGCCGGCGGCGTGCCGTAGCGCTGGAAGCTCACCAGCCGCCCGGCAGCACTGTCGCTGACGAGGTCGGCGAGGCGCTTGTCCCGCGTGGCCTCCTGCTTGGCCGAGGCGACCCAGTGGGCACAGGTCTTGCGGTAGCCCGGGGTGGCCGCGTCCCAGAACGCCGCCGCGGCCGGGTCGGCGCGGAGCTGCTGTTCGTGATGCGGAGCGAGCTCGGCGCTCTCCTGCTCGAAGGAGTAGGTGCCGGTGCGGTCCTCGCGCCGCTTGGCGAAGGCGGCGAGACCCGCCGGGTGCATCCGTCCTTCGGCGGTGAGCCGCTCGACATGGGCGATGTTGATCCGGCTCCACGTGCTGCCGGCCTTGCGTGGGGTCCAGCGCTGGCGCCGGTGGTCCTCGTCGATCGACTCGGACTTGCTGTCGATCCAGCCGAAGCACAGGGCCTCGGGGACGGCCTCGGCCCAGGTGACCGAGGGCCGGTCGAGGTGCTTCTTCGGCATGCCCATCCAGAGCTCGCCGGCCGTGTCGTGATTCGCCTCCAGCCAGGCCCGGAACTCGGCACCGTCCCGGAAGAAGATCGCAGGCTTCTCCGGTGTCCCCCCGGGAGTGCCCGCCGCGCCTGGGTCGGACGCCGCATCGATCACGGGCGACAGCGTATCGGCCTCCTCCTGCCCACCCCGCCTCCATGTCCCGACCCCCATCTGCCATCGGCAGGCGCCCACGTGCCCTGGCACCGGCGCGCGGCAGGTCACTGTGTGACTGAATCGGGGTCATGGCCCCGCTTCAGTCACATCACAACGGTCACGCTCAGGCGGCGCCCAGTGCGTGTCGCACCGCGCACGCGGACCTACACATTCGCGCCGACCCCGTGAAACCGCGCGCCCTCAGGGTGGCGAAGACATCCGCGGCCAGCTCGCACCGGTCGGCTTCGAGCTCGACGAGACCCGCACGCAGGGTGATCCGCCCGGTGCGCGCGGTGCCCCGATCGCGCCGCCGATCACGGTGCATGCTCTCGCCGGTGTGACCGAGTAGCCAGTCGAGCTCGAGGACGACACCCCACGCCTCGTACACCGCATCCCGCCTGATGACACCGACGGCGAGGACGTCGGGAACCTGCATCTGCACCTCAGGCAGTCCGTGGGGTCGCTGGACGCGCGTGAGGTACAGGACCTCGATCAGGTCCTCGGCGCCACAGGCCACGGGGTCCAGGGCCAGCGTCAGCACCCTCCGGTGCTGGTGCCGCGACCTGGCCTCGAGTGCCGCGGACAGTTCCTCGGCCGTGGCCCGGCCCTTGCGCACCCACAGAGCCATTTCCGCCACGGCGTCGCGCCAGCTCGCGCCCCGGACATCGGCCAGGTCGAGGGCCGTCTGGGCCGCGGTGGTGACCGGCAGGCCCTGCCTCGTGACGATGCTGAGCCGGTCCCGTCGAGCGATACGTGTGCCGGCAAGACGCGTAACCTGCCGCGCTGACGGCACGGCCACCGTGATGATCTGCGGCGGTCGAGAGGCGACTCGGTGCAGGTACGAGGCCGACTCCAGAGTGAGGACCGCGTCGTCACCGGCACGCAGGACCAGGGCGTGCGCGCGGCCCATCCAGTCCAGGTCGCCGGTCTGGGCTCGATGGATGCCGCGACACAGCCGCACCCATCGCCCGGACGTCAGCGCCCAGCGGATCTGTTCCTGCGTCAGGCCGGCCGAGAGCGCCTGACGGGTGCTCACCACGCCGTGCTGACGCCGGATGATCTGGTCGAGGTCCATCGCCCCACGATGCCCGAGATGGGCAACCGTCGCGTCAGCTCATCCACAGGGGCCACGGCGGTGGGATCAGGATGTGACTGAACCGGGGCCATGGTCCCGGTTCAGTCACAACCCACCTGTCACACGCCACGGTGTGACTCAACCGGGGTCATGGTCCCGGTTCAGTCACAACACACCTGTCACACCGTGTTCCTCGGACAGGAGCGCTGCCGGTCGGCGCACCGTGCCGAGCCAAGGGCCCAAGCCCTGACAGGCGCGGATCAGCCGCCGGAGACGTCGAGCTCGGCCTGCGCCACGACCTCGCGCTGCGCCGCGGTCAGCTCCTGCGAGTCCAGCCAGCCCTCGGGCAGGGCCACCACGCGCGGCGAACCCGCCCGGCCCCGCTGCCCTTCGGCCGCCTCGCCCGGCCAGGGCGCGCCGAGGTCCATGCCCCCGATGAGGTCATCGAGCGCCTGCAGCGAGTCCACGAGCGCCAGCTGGTGCCGCACGGTCGACCCCGCCGGGAACCCCTTGAGGTACCACGCGATGTGCTTGCGGATGTCGCGGCAGCCCTTGACCTCGTCCCCATGGAACTCCACCAGGTATGCCGCGTGCCGCCTCAGCACGGACGTCACCTCCCGCAGGTCCGGCGTCACCCGCACCGACGAGCCCGCGAACGCTGCCGCGAGGTCGGTGAAGAGCCACGGACGCCCCAGGCACCCCCGCCCGACCACGACCCCGTCGCACCCGGTCTCGGCCACCATGCGCAGTGCGTCCTCGGCCGACCAGATGTCGCCGTTGCCGAGCACCGGCACCGACGTCACGGCCTCCTTCAGGCGCGCGATCGCCGACCAGTCGGCCACGCCCGAGTACGCCTGCGCCGCCGTGCGCGCATGCAGCGCCACGGCCGCCGCACCCTCCCCCTCGGCGATCCGGCCCGCCTCGAGGTAGGTCACGTGGTCCGCGTCGATCCCGACCCGCATCTTCACGGTGACCGGCACGGCATACGGACTGGCCTCTCGCACAACGGAAGCCACGATGGAACGGAACAGCTCCGTCTTCCACGGCAGCGCCGAGCCGCCGCCCTTGCGGGTCACCTTGGGCACCGGGCAGCCGAAGTTGAGGTCGATGTGGTCGGCCCGGTCCTCGGTGACGAGCAGTCGCGCCGCCTGCCCGGCGGTGACCGGGTCCACCGAGTACACCTGCACCGACCGCGGGTGCTCCTCCGGCCCGTGCGAGATGAGCCGCATCGTCGCCTCGTTGCGCTCCACGAGCGCTCGTGATGTCACCATCTCGTTGACGTAGAGGCTCGTCGCGCCCGACGCCCCACCCGCGGCGAGCCCCGCCGAGCCGTACTCCCGGCACAGCCGGCGGAACGCCCGGTTCGTGATGCCGGCCATCGGTGCGAGCACGACGGGTGACTCGATGACATGGCGCCCGATCTGCAGGGGCGGCAGCACGGGCGTGGCAGTGACGGTGTCGGTGGCGGTGGCGGCAGTCATGACCGATCCATTGTCGGTCACGTTGGGGGCAGCTCCGGCAGCGCGAGCGAGGAGATGAACGCGGCCAGCGCATTGCACGTCTCCTCCCGCCGGGTCAGCGGGAAGATGTGCAGGGCCCGAGGCAGCGTCACGACCTCCACCCGCTCGGCCCGCACCGCTGCCGCGGCATACGCCTTCACATGGACCCGCAACTGGTCGAACTGGCCGTTGAGCAGCAGCACCGGGCAGGTGACCTCGGCGAGCAGGTGCGGCCCGCACCGCTCCATCACCCCGGCCCACGCCGCCGGCACCCCGGTGATCGTGTAGCCCCCGTCGCGCACGGCGCCGGCCCACTCCGCATCGAGCAGCCGCTGCCACTGCCGGTCGGTCAGTGCCGCGAGCCGCTCTCCCCCAAGCCGCTGCTGCACCCGCCCCAACATCGCGTATGCCGTGGCCCCGGGCCCGCTCGGCGTCGCCGAGGCGCCCAGCAGCGCGAGCCCGGCCAGGTCACAGGGGTGCTGCGCGGCATACGCGGCGGCGAGGTAGCCACCGAGGGAGTGCCCGGCGAGGACGACGGGAAGCGTCGTGCCCCGCACCGCCTCGTCGATGACGGCGAGCGCGCCCTCCCAGGTGAACTCCTCGTCGCGGCGCGCCCCGTTGGCGGGCAGGTCGATCGCGACCACCTCGACATCGGGACCGAGGCGCTCGGCATAGCCGTGCCACTGCGCCGCCGACATGAGGGTGCCGTGGACGAGGACGAGTCGGACGCGCGATCCCATGCCGCCATTCTCGCTGCTGGTGTTCACTGGAGGCATGTCTCAGCTGGTCTCCGCCCCCGAGCTCGCCGACCTGCTCGAGCGTGGGGAGGTGAAGGTCCTCGACGTGCAGTACGCCCTGATGGGGCCGCCGAGCCATGAGTTGTATGCCGTGGAGCACCTTCCCGGGGCGCCGCACCTGCCGCTGGAGCACGCGCTCGCCGGGCCCGCCGGATTGGGTGGTCGCCACCCACTGCCGGATCCGGCGGTCCTGGAGCAGGCATTGCGGAAGTGCGGCATCAACGAGGGCGACGCGGTGATCGTCTATGACCAGGCGACCTCGCTGTCGGCCGGGCGCGCGTGGTGGACGCTGCGCTGGGCCGGGCTGTCCGACGTGCGGGTGCTCGACGGGGGCCTGTGGGCCTGGAAGCTCGCCGAGCTGCCGGTGTCCGATGCGCCGGTGGCGGTCGCGCCCGGCGACGTCGTCGTCCGCCCGGGGGCGGTGCCCGTGGTCGAGGTCGAGGACGTCCCGGCGGCGGCGGAGGACGGGGTGCTCCTCGATGTGCGCGCCGCCGAGCGCTTCCGCGGTGAGGTCGAGCCGATCGACCCGGTCGCCGGCCACATCCCGGGCGCCATCAACCTGCCGATGGGGCTCATGCAGCGCGTCGACGGCACGTTCCGCAGCGCCGAGGAGATCCGGGCGATCGCCCGGGAGCACGGGGTCGAGGGGCCGGTGCCGGTGACGACCTCCTGTGGCTCCGGCGTGACCGCGGCGCAGATGGTCCTCGCGCTCGGGGAGGCCGGGATCGAGGCGATTCCCTACATCGGGTCGTGGAGCGGCTGGATCACCGACCCGGAGCGACCGGTGGCGACCGGGCCCTGAGCCCGGCGAGGGCGTCCGGTCAGAGCGCGAACTCACCCCACCAGCCCGGAGTGCCGGGGGCCGGCAGGGTGCTCACGAGGTACTGCGCGCCCGTGTTCACGTCGAAGGCCAGGATCCGCAGCGCATCGGGCGCGGGGGCGAGATGGAGAACGCGATCCTGCGGCGCCCACCCGAGCACGCGACAGCACTCCCCCGCGACCCGGTCCTCGGGGCGGACCACGAGCGCAGCCGCGCTGGCGGACAGGTCGAAGGACACGGCATACAGGCCCTTGGAGGCTCCGGCCGGGATGAGCTGGGAGCTGAAGACCGCCCCGGCCGCGCTCCACCCCGTCTGCGAGGTGGCCGTCGGGCCGAGGACGCCGGAGAGCGGGCCGGGGAGCTCCCGCTGGCCGGTGACGACGCCCCGGCGGTCGAAGCGGAGCACGGAGGCGAGCTGGTCGACGATGATGCGTTCGCGCCCGACGCCACCCGGAGGTGCCATGGGCTGGACGTCGCCGGTCGCCGGGTCGATCCGATAGGGGCGGTGCAGGCTCTCCACCACCACCAGTGACGATCCCTGGGCCCACCCGACGAGCTCGGTGCCGTCGAGTGCGACGGGGATGCGCGTGACGGTGGCCGTGTCCGTGTCGACGATGGCGATGCCGGCGGTGTAGTGCAGGACGATGCGGTGGCGGTCGTCGCTGATCGTGCGCGGTCCGACCGTGCCCTCGCCGGGCGTCGGCGGCGGGAGCGTGACGTCGGTGACCTCGACGTACTCCGGCGCGCCGCGCGGGACGTGGAGCACGGCCCGGCCGGTCCCGTCGGGCAGGCGGCGGACGAGGACCGCCCGCACGCTCCGACCGGCGAGCACGCCCTCGGTGAGCGGCGTGATCTCCCCCTCGGGGATCGCGAGCCGGGCGGGGAAAGCGGTGTCCTCGACCGCGCCCGGGAGTGGCGGCAGGGACCCCTCCGCGGAGACGGGGACCCCGAGGGTGAAGCGGACGCCGTCGATGACGATGCTCCCGGGCGCTGCCGGGAGGGTGGAGCGGGCAGTGGGATTGGGCGCAGTCTCCTGCGGAGCGACGACGGAGAGCGCGACCACGCCGACGATCGCCGCCGCTGTCGCGCCGGCCAGGCCGAGGAGTCGGAGTCGTCGCCGCCTCCGGGCACCCACGAGGGCCAGGGCGTCATCGACCACCGACTCCGGATCGCTCCCCTGGACTCGATCGAGCAGTCGCCGCAGCGCCAGCGAGAGCGGGACGGGGCTGCCGGAGGCCGCGACCGCCGCTCGCGCGCGCTCGAGCGTGGCCTGGGGATCGGGTGGGCTCTCCGTCTGCCGGGTGCGCGCCTTCGCGAGCAGCGCGCCGGCTTGGTCCGGACCCAGGTCCTCGAACTCGACCAGGCCGAGGGTCAGTCGCTCCATCGCGGACCTGTCGCGCAGGTGCCTGAGGAGTGCCGCCTCGCCCGCCTCCTCGGGCTCTGCTCCGGCGTCCGCGTGGGGGTCTGCGTCGAGGTCGGCCCCGGCCGCGTGGTGGCCCGGTCCGGCCAGGCTCCAGGGGGGCGCCGTCGCGGTGGAGCCTCGGGCCGGTGCGATCTCGCGGAAGAGGGCGACGACGAGGGCATCCCGCAGGTGCTGGGCCGGCTGGCTGTCCTCCGGGGCAGGGTGACCCAGGGCATCCGCGACGGCTGCTGTGGTGACGGCGCGTGCGCGGCCGGGGTCGCCCAGGGTCAGGTGCGCGACGGCCAGGAGCGAGGGCACTCGGGCCCGAGCCACGTCGATACGTGCCCGGGCTGCCTCGTCACGCATGCCTGCCGCCGTCGGCCATGCACGTCAGGCTAGACCTCCCCCACCCCCCAGCCACATCGCGATTCGAGGTATTTCCGCCCCAGTATGTGCGGCGGTCATACCTCCACTCCCCCGCCGATTGGAGGTATTAGCGCCCCAGATTGTGCGGCGGTAATACCTCGATCCAGCCGGTGGTCGGGGCGGCGGGCGAGGCGTGCCGGGGGCTCGGAGCGGGTCAGAGCTGGTCGAGGGGTTCGTGGCTCTCGGGATCGGGCGGGGGCTGGTGATCGATCGCCGACGCGCGCAGGTGCCAGAGCCAGAGCAGGGCCCCGAGCAGGCAGAGCAGCGCACTCGCGACCGCGAGCTGGACGACCGTGCCGGTCACCCGCGGGGCGACCAGCGCGGCGATCGCGGCGTTGAGGGCCAGCGGCTTCATTCCGGCGACCGAGGCCGCCGCGCCGCGGATGCGCGGGAAGACATCGAGCAGGGCGATCTGGACCGTCGGGAAGGCCGTGCCGGTGGCGAGCGCGATGAGCATGGGCCCGATCACGGCATACGGAAGGCGTGGCCCGAAGGTGAGGGCCAGGACGATGTTGAGCACGGCGGCGGCCACGGAGAAGGTGAGCGCACCCATCACGAGGCGACGCCCGTTGACGCGGCCGGCGGCGCGGCCGCTGATCCACGCGCCGACGATGACGCCGGAGATCATCGGCACGAAGAACATCCAGAAGTCCTGCTCTCCCTTGCCCAGCAGGTCGACGACGAAGATCGACGCGGCGCCGATGTAGATGAACTGACCCGCGAAGGCGAGGGTGATCGCTCCACTCATGCGCAGGAACTCGCCATGCGTCGCCACCCGCCAGAGGTCCGAGACCATCGCACCGACCCGCAACGGCGTGCGTCGCTCGACCGGATGGGTCTCGGGGATGACGAGGGCGACCGCGACGATGAGCACCAGGGCGAAGGTCGCAATGAACCAGAAGATCCCCGGCCAGGGCCCCAGGCCGAGCAGCCACCCCCCGATGATCGGGGCGATCGCCGGCGCCACCCCGAAGATCATCATGATGCTGCTCATCAGGCGCTGGGCCTCAGGGCCGTCATAGAGGTCGCGCACGATGGTGCGCCCGATGATCGTGGCGCCCCCGGCGGACAGGCCTTGGAGCACCCGGAAGGCGAGCAGCACCGGCAGCGAGGGCGCGAGGGCGCAGCCGATGCTGGCCAGGACATAGACCCCGAGGCCGCCGAAGATCACCGGACGGCGACCGAGCGCATCCGAGAGCGGCCCGTGGAAAGGGGTCATGACCGCGAACGCGAACATGTACGCGCTCACGACCCACTGCATCGCGTCGCTGCCGACGCCGAAGTCGGCCCCCATCGCCGGGAACGCCGGGAACGGGGTGTCGATCGAGAACGGCCCGATCATCGCCATGCCGGCGAGGACGACCGTGAGCGCCAGACCGGCCCTGCGTGCCCGGTCAGGAGCCGCGCCGGTCGGGCGGGTCAGCACCCGATGAGGCGACTGGCCAGCCAGCCCTCGACCTGGTCCAGGGAGACCCGCTCCTGCTGCATCGTGTCGCGCTCCCGGATGGTCACGGCCTGGTCCTGCAGGGTGTCGAAGTCGACGGTGATGCAGAACGGCGTGCCGATCTCGTCCTGGCGGCGGTAGCGCTTGCCGATGGCCTGGGAGTCGTCGAACTCGATGTTCCAGTTGCGGCGCAGCTGCGCAGCGAGGTCGCGCGCCTTCGGGGAGAGCTCCTCGTTGCGCGAGAGCGGCAGCACGGCGGCCTTGACCGGGGCCAGGCGTGGGTCGAGCTTGAGGACGACGCGCTTGTCCACCCCACCCTTGGTGTTCGGGGCCTCGTCCTCGGCATAGGCGTCGACGAGGAAGGTCATGAGCGAGCGCGACAGGCCGGCCGCGGGCTCGATGACATAGGGCGTGTACTTGCTGTTCGTCGTCTGGTCGAAGAAGACCAGGTCGGTGCCCGAGTGCTTGGTGTGGGTGCCGAGGTCGAAGTCGGTGCGGTTGGCGATGCCCTCGAGCTCACCCCACTCGCTGCCGGCGAAGTTGAAGCGGTACTCGATGTCGGTCGTGCCCTTGGAGTAGTGCGAGAGCTTCTCCTTGGGGTGCTCGTAGAGCCGCAGGTTGTCCGGGTTGATGCCCAGGTCGACGTACCAGCGGGTGCGCTCCTCGATCCAGTACTGGTGCCAGTACTCGTCGTCGCCGGGCTTGACGAAGAACTCCATCTCCATCTGCTCGAACTCCCGCGTGCGGAAGATGAAGTTGCCGGGCGTGATCTCGTTGCGGAAGCTCTTGCCGGTCTGGGCGATGCCGAACGGAGGCTTCTTGCGCGAGGCCTGCATGACGTTGAGGAAGTTGATGAAGATGCCCTGCGCGGTCTCCGGCCGGAGGTAGTGCAGCCCGGACTCGTCGTCGACGACGCCGAGGTAGGTCTTGAGCATCATGTTGAAGGCACGCGGCTCGGTCCACTGGCCCTTGGTGCCACAGTCCGGGCACCCGAGCTCGCTCGTCGGGACCTCGTCGGGGTTGACCACAGAGGCCTGACGGCCCTTTTTTGCCGCCCTCTCAGCAACGGCTTCCTGCAGGTGGTCCATGCGGTGCCGCTTGTGGCACTGGAGGCACTCGATGAGCGGGTCCGAGAAGGCGCCGACGTGCCCGGAGGCGACCCAGGTCTGCAGCGGCAGGATGATCGAGGAGTCGAGGCCGACCACGTCCTCGCGCATGTGGACCATCGACTTCCACCACTGGCGCTTGATGTTCTCCTTGAGCTCGACGCCCAGGGGCCCGTAGTCCCACGCGGAGCGCGTGCCGCCATAGATCTCGCCACAGGGGAAGACGAAGCCACGGCGCTTGCAGAGGGAGACGACGGTGTCGACGGTGGAGGGTGCAGCCATGCGGTCAAGGATAGGTGGGCCGCGCAGGTGTCTAGACTCCTGCCCGTGTCGAGCATGCGTGAGTCCGTCGAGCAGGCCAGCCTCCCCGCCGTGAAGTGGCTGGCCGGGCTGCCCCGGTTCGTCCCGTTCCTCGTGGTCCTGGGGCTCATGGTGGCGGGCATCCTCATCGAGGGCTGGGGGTGGATCTTCTTCGCGGTCGTCGGGCTCTTCCTTGCCTGGATGCTCTACCTCGGCTGGCCGCGCCTGACCACGGCCGAGAAGCTCATGCGCACCGCGATCCTCGCGCTGACCGCGGCCGTCACCGCGACCCGGATCTTCCCGCCGGCCTGACTCTCGTTTTGACAATCATTCTCATCAGTGATGAGAATGATTGTCATGTACCGCCCAGCCCTCCTCGTCGCCGCCGCGCTGGCGCTCGCCGGGTGCGGCGGGCCGGCCACCGCGGGTGAGTCGGACCGGCTCTCCGTCGTCGCCGCCTTCTACCCCTTGGCGTATGCCGTGGAGCAGGTCGGCGGCGACCGCGTCACCGTCGCTTCCCTCACCAAACCGGGCGGCGAGCCGCACGACCTCGAGCTGCTCCCCCGCCAGGTCGTCCAGCTCCGCGAGGCGGACGCCGTGGTCTACCTCCCCCGCTTCCAGCCCGTCGTGGACGCGGCGGTCAAGGCGCATGCGAGCGATCGCGCCTTCGATGTCGCACCCGCGGCACGGCTGCTCGAGTTGGGCGCTGAGCCCGGCGCACCAGCCGACGACCACGGCCATGACGAGCACGACGGCCATGACCACGGCAGCGTGGACCCGCACTTCTGGCTCGACCCGACCCGCTATGCCGACGTGGCCCGGGCGATCGCCGCGGAACTGAGCGCCAAGGACCCCGCCGGCACCACGGCATACGCGGCGAATGCCGCCCGCTTCACCGGCGAACTGGCTTCTCTCGACGCGGAGTTCAGCGCCGGGCTCGCCGAGTGCAGCAACCGCGAGTTCGTCACCGGGCACCGTGCCTTCGGCTACCTCGCCGACCGCTACGACCTGGTCGAGGAGTCGGTGAGTGGGCTCAGCCCCGAGCAGGAGCCGACCGCCCGCGGCATGGCCCAGGTCGTGGACTTCGTGCGCCAGCGGGGCATCACGACCGTGTATGCCGAGGCGCAGGCCAACCCGGCGCTCACCGAGACCCTCGCGCGCGAGACCGGGACACGCGTCGCCGTGCTCGACCCCATCGAGGGCATCACCGACGCCAGCGCCGGCCGGGACTACCTCGAGGTCATGCGCGCCAACCTCGCCGCCCTCCGCTCCGGACAGGACTGCCCATGACACCGCCCCTCGTGCAGACCCGTGGCCTCAGCCTCGGCTACGACGACCACGCCGTCGTCGACCATGTCGACCTCACCATCGAGGCCGGCGAGGTCATCGCCCTGCTCGGCCCGAACGGCTCGGGCAAGTCCACGCTCGTGCGGGGGCTGTTCGGCCTGGTCCCCCGGCTCGGCGGGAGCATCGAGCTCTGCGGCGTGGAGCAGTCGCAGTTCACCGAGCACACGCGCATCGGCTATGTGCCACAACGTCATTCGCTCGCCCAGGCGGTGCGATCCACCGTGGCCGAGATCGTCGCTGCGGGGCGACTGCCGCATCGCCCGTGGTGGCGCCCGGCGTCGGCGGACGATCGGCAGCGCGTGGCCGCGGCGATCGACCTCGTCGGCCTCGGCGATCGCGCCCATGCCGAGGTGTCCACCCTCTCCGGTGGTCAGCAGCGGCGCACCCTGATCGCGAGGGCCCTGGCCGGGGACCCCGACCTGCTCGTCATGGACGAGCCGACGGCAGGGGTCGACCACGCCAACCAGCTCGTCCTCGCCGACGTCATCGCCCGGCTCGCGGCCAACGGGACCGCGATGCTCGTCGTCACCCATGAGCTCGACGTGCTCGCCGGCGTGGTGACGCGGATCGTGTGCCTGGACGGTGGCCACATCGACTTCGACGGCGACCCCGAGGCGTATGCCGCGCACCTCGCCGAGGCGGACCACCCACACATCCACGGCGGGCACCACCACGACCACGACCACGCAGCGGGAGGGCACTGATGCTCGCGCTCGACTTCATGCGGCAGGCGCTGCTCGCCGCCGTCCTCGTGGGCATCGCCGCCCCGCTCATCGGGATCTTCCTCGTGCAGCGCCAGATGTCGCTCATCGGTGACGGCATCGGGCACGTGGCCCTGGCGGGCGTGGCGGCGGGGTTCCTCACGAGCACCGAGCCCCTCCTCACGGCGTTGATCGCGGCGGTCCTGGCCGCCGTCGCCGTCGAGCTGATCCGCCTGCGGGGTCGCACCGGTGGCGACCTTGCGCTGGCGGTGATGTTCTACGGCGGCATCGCGCTCGGCGTCGTGCTCGTCTCGCTGTCTCCCTCGGGCACCCCGGCCAACCTCACGGCATACCTGTTCGGGTCACTGCTCACGACGAGCAGCAACGACCTCTACGTGTTCGCGGCCCTCACGGCCGTGGTGAGCCTGGTGACCTTCGTGCTGAGGCCGCGTTTCTTCGCCGTCGCCCAGGACGAGGAGTACTCACGCGCCTCCGGCCTGCCTGTCGCGGCCTACAACATCGCGCTCTCGGTGCTCACGGCGATGACGGTCGTGGTGTCGATGCGGATCATCGGGCTGCTCCTCATCTCGGCGCTGATGATCCTGCCCAATGCGACCGGGCAGCTGCTCGGGCGGAGCTTTGCGGCGACGAGCCGCTGGGCCGTGGCGATCGGCGTGTTCAGCGCCATCGTCGGGGTGACGGCGTCCTTCTACGGCGGCACGCCCAGCGGAGCGACCATCGTCCTCGTCGCGATCGCCGCCTTCCTCCTCGCCTCCGCGATCTCGATGGTGTCGGTGCGGCGGGCGCGCGCTGCGCACGCCAAGGCCGAGCGGCACCTGCACGAGCACGGCCCGGACTGTGGCCACGCGGCGATCGCGCACGGCGACCACGTCGACTACCTCCACGACGGGCACCGGCACGCCGCGCACGACGACCACTGGGACGAGCACGCGGACGGAGCGCACCGATGACGACGAGCCACCCCGCACGGCGGCCCACCAAGCAGCGGCTCGCGCTGGCGGCGGCCCTGGCCGGCATCGACGAGTTCGTCTCGGCCCAGCAGCTGCACGCGCGCATGGCCGCCGACGGCAGCTCGGTGGGCCTGGCGACGGTCTACCGCAACCTGCAGGCGATGGCCGCCGAGCGCGAGATCGACACCCTGCGCACCGACGACGGCGAGGCGCTCTATCGCGCCTGCCGCACCGAGGACCACCATCACCACCTCGTATGCCGTGAGTGCGGCCGGACCGTGGAGGTCGCCGTCCCACCCTCCTTCGAGGCCTGGTCGGCCGAGGTCGGCGCCGAGCACGGATTCACCGGACTGAGCCACCTCGTCGAGATCTTCGGCCTCTGCCCCGACCACTGAGCTGCTGAAGCGCCCCTGCCCGGTCGCCCCGGACACCGGTCCGAGTGAGAGACGAACATGTCGCTCGGGAAGGTCTCGACATCTACCGATCCCTTGGACGCCGAGCCTGTCGCCGCGAACGGTATATCGACACCTACGGAGCCGCCGGGGTGTCAATGGCCATGTCGCGGTCCCCGCTGGTGGCCAACTGAAAGTCCCCACCCCTCGCTGAGTTTCAGGTGGTCTTGAGTCGGGTTCCTCCGTTCGCTCTGGCCTGTTTCATTCGGTAGGAGTCGCCGTCGGTGATGACGGTGTGGCAGTGGTGCAGGAGCCGGTCGAGCATGCTGACCGCGGTGGTG